>Ga0209317_1001373_pt1 | contig 21615 bp, 16 predicted proteins | sample RifGroB2_FD_183994 | JGI IMG/M metagenome (GOLD analysis project Ga0209317, IMG submission 183994) | Soil microbial communities from Rifle, Colorado, USA - Groundwater B2 (SPAdes) (version 2) | ecosystem: Environmental > Terrestrial > Soil > Unclassified | place: Rifle, Colorado | collected...
CCGAGAAGATCTCTTTTGGGGTACGAGCAGCGATGCCTCCAGGGAAAAGCTGAGCTGGTGCCGGCCTTCCTTGATACCGGCAAGCGTCGTCTCCCAGGTCAGGACATTGTAGGTCTCGCCGCTCACGGCCTCCCGGGTTTGCATCGGCTTCTCCCGCAACTGCGGCATAACCACACCGTCACCGGTCATGGTCACCAGCGAACTGATGTCGGTCCGGTATCTCTCCTTGAAATAGGCCTTGATCGTGACCGGAACGATTTCCCCGGGGTAGTGGTCGCCGGTTTCGGAGACGCGGATAAAGCCCGCCTCCTCTTCCGCCTGCGACCGGCCTGGCGAAACAGCGGTACCGGCGGAGCTGCCGGAACTGCCTTTGCCGGCCGCCGCGGGAGTGACCTCGAAGCTCATCGCTTTGGTCACGGCACTTTCGCCGCCAACCTTCACCTTGATCGGCGGAATGGTATAGACACCCGGTTTTTCAGCCCGAATCAAATAATTGCTGGTGGAAGAGGTAGAAATAGCGCCGTTTATGACACTCATCTGACTGGCCTGCCCCCTGCCGGTGAAGGCGATCCCCTCGATTTCCGGCAGCTCGATGGTCGAATGTCGCCCCGAGCCGTTGACGGTTATGCTCAGCATCGCCCCCTGATCGACGGGAAAGGCGAGGTGGCTGAGGGAGGCTTCCACCGAGAGACCCGCGGCGGCCTCGTTGCCGCTGCCGCAGAGTATCGTCAGCCCCAGAAGAAATTGTAGAAGAATAAGAGGTAGTCGCATTACCAGTCCCTGTCCGTTTTATCCATGGTACGCCCGGAAGGCACAAAATTCAATTCGCCCTCTTCCTGTTTCAGGGCATTGAGCATCCGCTCCGCCTCCTCTTTGGTCATCTTGCCCAGTTGCCGGCGCTCGGCATCCCTCATCGACTGCTCGGCGGACGTGGCTTCCTGCCGGTCTGTCGGATCGGCCGCCGGGGCCGACTGTTTTTCGTCATTGTCTCCCTCTTTGGCTCCGTCCTTCTTGTCGCCCTCACCGCCTGTCTTGTCCGACTGCTGGTCTTCCTGCTGTGCGGCCGACTGATCGGATTTATCCTTTCCCGAAGCATCCTCTTCGGGCGACGACTGCGGCTGCTCCTGCTGCCCTTCCTCCTTGCGGTCTTCCTGCTTGTCGGTTTGCTGCTGCTTGTCCTTGTCGGCTTGCTGCTTCTGCCGTTTCAGTTCTTCCTCCAGCTGGGCGAGCTGTTTCGTGACCAGCTCCTTGTTATGGGTGGCATCTTCGTCGGCGGGATTCAGTTCCAGCACCGACTGCAGGGAAGTGAGGGCCTGCCGCCACTGGTCGGCTGCGGCCTGCGGATCGGCCTGGCGCATCTCCGCGCCTTTCCGGTAGTGGCTGTTGCCGCGGTTGTAATAGGCCTTCTTCTGCAGCTCGATATCCTCGCTCTGCAGCGCCTTGTTGAAGGCCTCGATGGCGGCGTCATACATGCTGTTCTTGTAGGCGGCGGTGCCGTAATTATACTGCAGTTGCACGTTATTAGGGGACTTTTCCAAGAGTTTGCCGTAATATTCGGAGGCCGCCAGGTAGTCGCCGCGGCGGTAGGCATTTTCGCCATCCGCCCCGTAGCTTCGGGTGCCGAAGAACGGAACGAGCAGGAGAAAGAGGACCATAACCTGAGCCTTCCTTTTCATCAAGCGGCGGAGCGCCTCGCGCAGCGGGACCGGCCGTGTCTTTTTCCGTTCGCCGATCAGCATTTCCGCGATCAACATGATGGCCGCCAGCGCCAGCGGCCACTCGAACCGTTCGATGGGGACCTTGTGCCGCCGCTCGGCCAGCTCCTCCTTGGGGATGAGGGCGAGTTTCTGCCGGTAGATCGTTTCGAGACCCTCACCTGCACCGAGGGGGGCATAGAGGCCGCCGCTCTTTTCGGCGATGGCCGAGAGGGTCTTCTCATCGAGCCGGGAGGTGACGAAGTTGCCCGTCGGGTCCTTGACGAAGCCTTTGTCCCCGGTGCCGCCGAGGGGAATCAGTTCACCCTGTTCGGTGCCGACGCCGACGGCATGGATGGTGAGACCCTTTGCCGCCGCTTTCTCGGCGGCTTCTACCGCATCGCCTTCGAGGTTTTCCCCGTCGGTGACGATGATGAGAATCTTGTGATTGGCTGCATTGCCGAGCACTTCCATGGCGCGGTCGATGACCTCGACGATATTGGTGCCGCCCTTCGGGATGAGCTCGGTATTCACGGCCGACAACGACTGTTCAAAGGCGTCGTAATCCAGGGTCAGCGGGCACATGAGATAGGCGGTGCCGGCAAAGGGCAGGAGCCCCACCCGGTCCCCATCCAGCCGGCGGACGAAATCGAGGATGGCGAGATGCGCCCGCTTCAGTCGATTGGGTTTTACGTCCTCGGCGAGCATGCTCTTCGAGGTGTCGAGGGCAAAGAGTAGGTCGATACCCTTGCGTTTCACATCCACCCACTGCTCGCCGTACTGCGGACGGGCTAAAGCGGCAAAAGCAAACAGGACCGCCAGTAGGATGAGCAGGTTTTTGGCTCGTCTTCTGCCGGTCGAGATGTTGCCGGTCAAGCGGCCGATGAGCTGATGGGCGACGAAGCGTTCCAGGGCCGCCCGTCGCTGCTTTTCCAGATAGCGGAAAAAGAGGGCCAGCCCGATGCAGGCGAAGAGTCCCGCGAGCAACCAGAGCGGTTGGGCGAAAGTCAGCATTTTCTCTCCATGGTCACGGCAGTTTTTTCCTGCTCTGCAGGATATCGAGACCCAGCAGAATCAAAGCGGCAAAAATCATCAGAGGAAAGAGTTCCCGGTGCAGCTGAAACTTTTTGATGCTCCGGGTGGTTGTCTCCATCTTATTGATATCTTCGTAAATCTTGGCAAGAGATGAGGTGTCGGTGGCGCGGAAATAGACCGCACCGGTCTTTTCGGCAACCCCCTTCAGGGTCTCCTCGTCGATATCGACTTTCACCATCACCAGCCTGCGGCGGCCGTAATTGTCAGTCACCGGCTGAGGAGCCTCGCCGCGGGTGCCGGCGCCGATGGTATAGACCTTGATGTTCAAGGTTTCCGCCGCCTCGGCGGCGAGCAAGGGCGGTACGCTGCCGGCGTTGTTCATGCCGTCGGTCAGCAGAATGAGAATCCGCGACTTGGCCTTCTGATCGCGCAGCCGGTTGGTGCCGCTGCCGATGGCCGAACCGATCGCCGTGCCGTCTTCCACCATGCCTACTTCAATCGATTCCAGGCGCTTGCGCAACCATTCGTGGTCGAGGGTCAGGGGGCTGACGAGATACGGCCGGCCGCCGAAGGCGAGCAGGCCGATCCGGTCGTTGGGCCGCTGTTCGATGAATTCGTCGACCACCTTCTTGACCACCGCGAGGCGATTGACTTGTTTGCCGTCCAGGGTGAAATCCATCGCCTCCATCGAGCCCGAGACGTCGACCGCAAGCAGAATGTCGATGCCGCTGGCCTCGATCTCGGTGGTGCTGCTGCCCAGCTGCGGGCCGGCGAGAGCAAGGATCAGGAGAGCCAGCACGCCCAGCCGCAGCAGCAGCCGGATTTTCCCCGGCCGCAGTTTTCGTGGTCCGGCAAGACCCGCAGCGAGCGAGGTGGTCGAGAAGACCACCGCCGGCGCCGCCCCTTTTCTGCCGTATAGGAAGGCCAGCAGGGGCAGCAGCGCAAGAAGCAGGAGCATCTCCGGATGCAGAAATCTCATGGTCTGCCTCCGGTCGCCGGCGGTTCGGTCTTTTTGACGAAATCGGTCACCGCCCGTTCCATCTGCGCGACAATTGCCGAATCGGGGACCAGCCGGGCGAATTTGGCCATGTCCGCCTGTTCGAGACAGGCCTGGAGTTCCGGGCGATAGGGGGCAAGCGGGTTATGCTGCCCGGTGTGGCTCAGTCCGGCGAGGAATTCGCGGGTGGTCTGGCGGGTCGAGCGGATGGCGAACCGGGATTCGATATAGCGGCGCAGGATTTCGCTGGCCTTTTCCATATAGAGCAGGGCCTGGTTCTGCAATTCCTTCACCGCGGCCAGTTCGGCAAGGGCCGTCTCCCAGGGAGAAGGGGTTAGGGTCGGCGCCGGTTTCCGCCTCTTTTTTAGGTAGAAATAGACTGCGGCAAGGATGGCGAGTACGACGGCGATTGTCCCGCCGATTGCCCAGTAAGGCGGTTGCCCGGTAATGGGCACCGGTCCGTGAATGTCGCGCAACTCTTCGATCTGTTGAGCTTTCAATCCTGACTGGGCGGTGGTTTGAGCCGGTGCCTGCCGCAAGGTCAGGGACTCTTCGTCTTCACCCGCGGCCAAGACTGCACCGGGTGCGGCAATGATGAGAAGCGGGAGCCTCTTCATGCCATCCTCCCTTTGCGCGCCTTGAAAAACCCGAGGAGAACCGGCAGGTACGGCGTGCCGGTCAAGAGATCGAGCAGGTCGATGCCGGTCGACCGAAGCACCTTCTCGAGCGTCTTACGCCGCTCGCCGGCCATCTCGCGGTAGCGTCTTCTGACCTCGGCGTCACCCGTGTTCAGTTCGACCTGTTCGCCGCTTTCGGCGTCCTCCAGGGTCAGCCAGCCCACGTCGGGCAACTCGGATTCGCGGCGGTCGGAGACGATCACCCCGATCAGGTCATGCCGCCGGTTGCAGACCTGGAGCTTGGGCCGCAAGTCGGCAAGAGCGGTGGAGAATACGCCTGGCAGGCAGAAATCGGAGATGAGAAAGGCCACGCATTTTCTCTTCACCACCCGGTTGGTGAAGTCGAGGGGCACCTGCAGGTCCGTTCTCCTTCCCTTTGGCTGAAAGTAAAGGATCTCGCGGATGATGCGGAGGATATGGCCCCGGCCTTTTTTCGGCGGGATGTAGAGTTCGACAAAGTCGGTAAACAGCACCAGCCCTACCTTATCGTTGTTGCGCACCGCGGAAAAGGCCAGCACCGAGCCCACCTCGGCCATCAGTTCGCGTTTTGAGCCGGTAGCCGAACCGAAGTCCCCGGACCCGCTGATGTCGATCATCAGCATGATGGTCAGTTCCCGTTCCTCGGTGAATTTTTTGATATGGGGAATGCCGGTGCGGGCTGTGACATTCCAGTCGATGGCCCGGATGTCGTCGCCGGGCACGTATTCGCGGACCTCGTCGAAGTTCATGCCGCGGCCCTTGAAGACAGAATGGTAGCTGCCGGCCAGGCTGTCGTTGACCAGCCGATTGGTCCGCACCTCGATCTGCCGGACTTTTTTCAGGATTTCTCGGGTGAGCTGGACATCCATGGCCATCACATCAGGGGACGGGAACGGTATCGAGGATCTTGCGGATGATGTCTTCGCTGCCGATGCCCTCGGCCTCCGCCTCGTAGCTGACCCGCAGCCGGTGGCGCATGACGTCCATGGCCGCCGCCTTGACGTCGTCGGGCGTCACGTAGCCACGGCCGGCCAGATAGGCAAGGCAGCGGGCTGCGATCTTGAGGTTGAGGGTTGCCCGGGGGGAGGCGCCGGTCTCGATGTATTCCTTCAACTGGAGCTGGTAGCTCTCCGGCTCGCGAGTGGCGTAGACCAGCGAGACGATGTAGTCCTTGATCTTGCCGTCCATGTAGATGGAGTTCACCACCTTCCTTGCAGCGAAGATATCGGCGGGACTGGTCACCGGGGCCACGTCGATGGCCTCGTCCAGCCGGTCGAACCGGTCGAGAATCCGGCGCTCCTCCTCCCGGCTGGGGTAGTCGATCACCACCTTCAGCATGAACCGGTCGACCTGGGCTTCGGGCAGGGGATAGGTGCCCTCCTGTTCGATGGGGTTCTGGGTGGCGAGGACCAGGAAGAGCTCCGGCAGCTTGAAACTCTGCTCACCGATGGTCACCTGCTTTTCCTGCATCGCTTCAAGCAGCGCCGACTGGACCTTGGCCGGAGCCCGGTTGATCTCGTCGGCCAGGATCAGCGAGGAGAAGATCGGACCGTGCTTGACCTCGAAGGTGGTCTGTTGGGGGTTGTAGATCTCGGTGCCGATGATGTCGGCGGGCAGCATGTCCGGGGTGAACTGAATGCGCCGGAAATCGGTCTGGATCGCCCGGGCCAGGGTCTTGACCGCCAGCGTCTTGGCCAGCCCTGGCAATCCTTCGAGCAGGATGTGGCCGCCCGCCAGCAGGCCGACCAGGAGGCGCTCAATCAGATGATCCTGGCCAACGATCGTTTTCCTCAGCTCATACCGAAGCGGCGACAACCAGCCCGAGCTTTGGCCGACCGCCTCATTAATGCGCTGGATCGACGAATAGGTGTCGGCGGCAGGTGCTGCTCCCGGACCTTCCGGTTGAAACGGCGGTAACGACTGCGGGGGTTGCGACGAGTGATCTAACATGGATATTCCTCAACCTGGATTTTCATTTTCGAAATTTTTACGTATAATCGATTAGGTGCGACTTTAGTGTCCTGGCAAGCCTCGTCTGTCGCATCTTGCTCGGAGTCTCCGCTGCGCTCCGTTTACCTGCCCTTTTGGCTTCCTGACTTCGTTACTTCTTCGGTTACATAGCGCTGCTATGCGCCCTCAGTCGTGCCTCGCAGGAAACCAAAATTGCGGCGCAATCTTGCGACATCTGAGGCTGACATGACACTAGTCATAGAACATTGCCGCAGCCTTTCGTGAACATTACAAAGACGTAATGTTGGCAAAATTGCGTCGATGGTGTAAGTGGAGATGGTATTTCTGGTTTCTTCCGGCGACAGCCTGTGCATTGTCGTTTCGGGAAGTTACCTGCGATCTTTACCAACTTGCCAATTAACCGATTGCCCCTGCCGACCATGCCCCAACTCTATCTCCATCAATACGCGAAACACCTGGCCGGGCGCCTGGTCTCAATCGCCTGCCGGGAAGGCATCCTGCGGGATCATTTCGGCGAGATCGTAGCGGACATTAAATTCCTGGCAAGAACAGACGTCCCCACCAGTCTCTTTCACAATTTGCCCAATCGGTTTGCCAACCAGAAGCTGCTGAAAGAATTGGAAAAGAAGCTGCCGAACACGAAAATGGTGCGAATCGCCCCGGAAGCCGATTTTTACGCGGCAGTCCTCGGCCAGTCCGAGACCGTGCACAAGCTCATCTTTCTTGAACGCCGCTCGCTCATCGACCGGCAGGGCAACAAGATCAATGCCCTGACCACCAAGCGGGTGCGGGAGTCGCTGGCGGATTTTGCCGATGCCATCGCCAACGTCAATTTCAAGGATACCATGAAGCAAATCTGCGAAAAGATCGAGGCGGGCGCGGTGGACCGGGTTCATATCCTGCCGGCGGGCAAGGATGCCATCAAACACGAACTTTTCACGGTGGAAGGGACGGGGACGATGATCGCCAACAACTTCACCGAAGAGTTCCGCCAGGTGAAGACCGACGAAGACGTGGCCATCGTTTTTCGCATCCTCACCAGCTACAAGCGCGCCGGGTTTTTAAAGCCGCGCAGCAAGGAGTATCTCAGCCGGAACAGGGAGCGGTTTTTTGTCACTGCCATCGATGGGATCGTGGTGGGCTGCGTCGAGCAGAAGGTGATCGACGCGAGGACGGTGGAATTAGGGGCGCTGGCCATCTCCACCCGCTTCCGCAACCAGCGGGTGGGGGTCTATACGGTGAACGCCTTTATCGGTGCCATGCAAGCAGAGGGCTACAGCCGGTTTATCTCGCTCACCCGCAATCCGCGGCTCCAGGACCTCTTGCGGCAACTGGGCTTCGTCGAGGAGAGCAGGCCCGAGTATGCGGCCCGGCAGAGTGAAAGTCCCGGAGTCACACTTTTCTTCAAGGCAATAGGCAAAGCGGTCCCGGCCGCCTGATCCCCGCATGGCCCCCAACCCAGGCGGGAGCCTCCTGCTGTTATTTTTTGACCACTCCACAGGCGATGCGGTCTCCGGCCCCGCCGGCAGGGTCGGTCTTGTAATCGTCGGATTGTTTGTGGATGATCACCGAGGTTCCATCCTGGTCCAGCAGCTGGTTTTCACCTTTGTCAAGGTTCAGATCCGGGAGGAAAAGCTCGAACTGCACCTTTCCCGAAGGCGGCACATGGATGTTGGGCATATCGCCCAGATGAGGTCCTTCGGCAGCGAGCACACCGTGTTTCTTGTTGGTCGGATTGAGATGCCCTCCGGCCGCCTTAAAGTCGGGACTGCAGGCCCCTGTGGCATGGAGATGAAAGGCGAGGGTGCCTGGCGGCAGGTTTTCGAGGTCCGCTTCGAGCAAGAGACCGTGCGGTCCCTCTGTAAAGGATACCGTGCCGAAACCCTTTCCTTCGGTACCGGTAAGCGTTGCGACGGCTCCGGCCTTCTCCTGGCCCGCCGCATTGCCTGCCGCGGTCAGGAGCGTTAACGTGCAGCCGACGGCAAAAAGTGACTTCAGGTGCAGTTTTTTCATTATGTCTTCCTCCTTATAACCTTTGGCAAATTCTGGAAAACTCTCCGTAAAAGACGCCGTTGCGCCTCCGATAAGGCTAACCATTCCTCCTTTTTCTGGCAAGGAGTCCGCGTTTTTTGAACCCCCTGCGTGTTTTCCCATGCCGACATGGCAAGAAATCACTTGGCAAAGACCCCGTGCCATGTTAACAACTGTTAACATGAAGGACACCAAAGAAATCATCCTGGCCGCTGCCTGCGATATCTACCTTCTCGAAGGCTATCGGGGCATGAGCATGCGCAAGGTGGCCGAGAAGGCGGGAATCTCACCCACCGCGATATACCGCCATTACCAGAACAAAGAGGCCCTGCATCACCAGGTGCTGCGGGAAGGTTTCAAGACCTTCGATTCCTACCTGCAGCCGGCCCTGGCCGGCAAAACGGCTTTGGAGTGCCTCAACCTTGCGGCCGCGCGTTTTTTTGCCTTTGCCACCGAGCAGAACAAGTACTACGAGATCCTCTTTCTGACCATGGATCATACGGTGGAGCACAAAGTGAAGGGGGCGCTGGTAAAGGATGCCACCACCAGCCAGGTGTTCATGGTCGACCGGGTCAGGGAGTGCATGAACGAAGGCAGCCTGAAACTGGACGATCCGGAGGAGGTGGCCACTCTGCTGCTCGCCACCTGCAACGGGTTCTTTGGGCTCTATTTCTCGAAAAAAGTAAGCGATACGCCGCCGGCGATGAAGGCCAAATACGACCGGATGTACCGGCGGCTCCTGAACGGGCTGTTGCCCTGAGGGGTGGTTGAGGATCGGGGAAACGTCGCTTTGCGACGAAAGAGTTAACGGCTGTTAACTCTCACCAAAAAGACTTGAATAGAATACGAGGAGGATATTTTTATGATGCTCTTTCACGGCGGCAACACCATTCAGGCCGGCACGGGAACAACGCCGGAAACCGTGGCGACGACCAGACAACTGCTGCTCAATCCGAAGCGGGAAGGCTACCCGAATCTTGATCGGGAATCCGGGGAACTGGTCAGAAAAACCATCGAATTCTTTGAACAAAAAGGCAAGACACGACTCAAGGAAGACGATCACGAACGGACCTGGTACGCCGATTTTCTCGAATTTTCGAAGAAAGAGCACCTCTTTGCCACCTTCCTCACCCACCAGGAATACGGAGCAGCGGGCTGCCGGTGGGACACCAACCGGAATTGCGCCCTCAACGAAGTGCTCGGCTTCTACGGCCTCAGCTACTGGTATACCTGGCAGGTAACGATTCTCGGTCTCGGCCCGATTTGGATGAGCACCAACGAAACGGTGAAAAAACGTACCGCCGAGCTGCTGCAGAACGGCGAAATCTTTGCCTTCGGCCTGTCGGAAAAGGAGCACGGCGCCGACATCTACGCCAGCGACATGGATCTCATCCGCCAGGGCGACGGCTATCTGGCCCGCGGCGGCAAGTACTATATCGGCAACGGCAACGAGGCGGCGCTCGTTTCCACCTTCGGCAAGCTGAAGGACACCGGCGACTACGTCTTCTTTGTAGTGAACTCGAAGCACGACAACTACGAGCTGGTCAAAAATGTCATCAATTCGCAGAATTACGTGGCGGAATACCGGCTAAACGATTATCCGATCCGCGAGGAGGACATTCTCGCCAAGGGTCGGGATGCCTGGGACATGGCCCTCAACACCGTCAACGTCGGCAAGTTCAACCTCGGCTGGGCCTCGATCGGCATCTGCACCCACGCCCTCTACGAGGCGATCAACCACGCCTCGCACCGCCGTCTCTTCGACCACTATGTAACCGATTTCGTCCATGTCCAGCAGCTGTTCACCGACGCCTACGCCCGTCTCGCGGCGATGAAGCTGTTTGCCCTGCGGGCGGTCGACTATATGCGGGCTGCCGGACCCAAGGACCGCCGCTACCTGCTCTTCACCCCGATGGTCAAGATGAAGGTAACCACCCAGGGCGAGGAGGTGATCAACGCCCTCTGGGATGTCATCGCCGCCAAGGGCTTCGAAAAGGATATGTATTTCGAGATGGCTGCCCGGGATATCCGGGCCCTGCCGAAACTGGAAGGGACGGTTCACGTCAATATGGCCCTCATCATCAAATTCATGGCCAACTATTTCTTCAAGCCGGGCCGCTATGCCGAGACGCCGCGGATGACAACGCCCGTGAACGACGACTTCCTCTTCCGCCAGGGGGCGACCAAGGGCCTCGGCAAGACCCGCTTTCACGATTATCGCAAGATCTATCGGTCGGTGAATCTGCCGAATGTGCGGATTTTCCGGAAGCAGATTCGCCTGCTGAAGCTGCTGCTCATTCTCGGCCGACCGACTACCGAACAGAAAAAAGACTTCGACTTCCTGCTCAATCTGGGCGAGCTGTTCACGCTTGTCGTCTACGGCCAGCTGATCCTGGAAAACGCCCGGCTGCTTGACATCGACGACAAACTCATCGATCAGATTTTCGAGGTGATGATCCGAGACTTTTCCAAATTCGCCCTGCAACTCTACACCAAAGGCTCGACCACCTTCATTCAACAGAAAATCTGCAAACGGATGGTGAAGCGGCCGGCGGTCGACCGGGCAAGACTGTCGTATGTGTGGGAGACCTATGTCGCTCCCCTCAAGGACAGCTATGAGATGAAGCCTTGATTTTATGCCCCGCACAAACTTCCTGCAGTTTGCCAGGGGCTGTCCGGCGATGGGAGAAGAGTCATGCTGGAGGTAACGGCAGCGCAGGAAAAGGCTTGCGAAAACAAGGGGAAAAGGATAGGTTGGTCGTGTGTTCGTTCACTTTTCGGGGGCTTTTCTGAGTACGCGAGAGGAAAATGACGAGTGCATTTTCCCGCCGGAGCCTCCTCTTATCAACCACTGCCGATACCTTACGCGCCATGATCAATCGATTCCTGAAATGTATTGTGCCCGTTGTCGTTATGGTTGCCTTTGCCTGGCCCTGCAGCCTGTCGGCCGCAGCAAGCAAGTATCTTGCCGCGGTCGAAGACGACAGCATCCCTGTCGCCGGCAAGGAGTATTATGCCAGGCACACTTTCATGTACGAAAAAGGCGTCCACAGCGCTACCAACTACTGGCGGGGGATCCTGGTGCCGATCAATACCGGGGTCTATCTGATCTCCATCGACGACAGATCGATGCTGTTGCGGCTCAGTTCCGGTGAAACGGTGAGAGTCGAGAATGTGCCGGAATATACCCGCACCGACATCTCCACTATCGCCAGACGCATGCTCTCGCGGACGCCGGTGCCGGTTGAGCGGCTCGACAAGACCATGACCGCGGCCATCAAGAACGGGGTGCTGCGCTTCGGTATGACGAAGGATCAGGTTCTCATGGCCCGCGGCTATCCTCCGGCTCACGAAACCCCCTCCCTCGATCTGGACAGCTGGAAGTACTGGTCAAATCGGTTCGTCATCCAGACCATCGTTTTCGAAAACGGTGTTCTCGCCCGCGGCCGCGGCATCCAGTAAATCGGTCATTGAACGGAGCGCGAATCTTTCGCGCTCCGCCTCGTTTTTCGCGTCAGCTGTATCGCGCCTCACATCCTACTCCCTCTCGCCGACCTCCTTCCGGTCATTGATTAATTCTTAAGCGGACATAGCTTGTGTATGTTCTCTTGTGTGCCGGTCTTGAGTTGCCTTACGCGGTTCACTTCCAGGGCTGCCAACCGTCCGTCCGGAAACGAGGTCTGATTATGTGCGGGATCTTTGCCATCGCGGGATTCTCTCCCGTTTCACCGAGTCTTTATGAAGCTCTGAGCGTTCTCCAGCACCGGGGCCAGGATGCCGCCGGCATGGCCACCTGTCATCTGCACAAGATGTTTTTCCACAAGGAAAACGGCCTGGTGCGGGATGTCTTTCAGCCTCGCGACCTCACGCGGCTGATCGGCGCCATGGGCATCGGCCATGTGCGCTATCCCACGGCCGGCAGCCATTCTGCCCTGGAGGCCCAACCCTTCTATGTCAACTCGCCCTACGGAATTGCTCTCGCCCACAACGGCAACCTGACCAACGCCCATCAGCTGAAACGGGAACTGTTCCAGGTGGATCGGCGCCACATCAACACCGACTCGGACTCGGAGGTCCTGCTCAACATCTTCGCCCATGAACTGCACAAAACGAGCGGCACGCCGTTCACCGCCGAGACCGTCTTCCAGGCGGTCAGCGGCGTGCATCGCCGCTGCCGGGGTGGCTATGCGGTGGTCGCCATGATCAACGGCCACGGCCTGGTGGCCTTCCGCGATCCCCATGGCATCCGCCCGGTGGTGATCGGGGAGAGGCGCGTCACGGCAGGACCGGAGTATATGATCGCCTCGGAGAGTTGCGTGCTCGATGTGCTGGGGTATCAATTGGTCGGCGATCTGGAGGCAGGCGAAGCGGTCTTCATCGATATGCACAACATCCTGCACCGCCGCCGGTGCAGCGAAGAGGCCCGGCTGTCGCCCTGCATCTTTGAATATGTCTATCTGGCCCGGCCGGATTCGATCATCGACGGCACCTCTGTCTACCAGGCGAGGCTCCGAATGGGTCGGCAGCTGGCGGCCAAAATAGGGCGGGAATGGCCGGATCACGACATCGAGGTGGTCATTCCCGTACCAGATACCAGCCTGACCGCGGCCTTCGAACTGGCCAGCCGGCTGCAGGTTTCCTACCGGGAGGCCTTTGTCAAAAACCGCTACGTCAACCGGACCTTCATCATGCCCAGTCAAGAGGAACGGGAAATCTCGGTCCGGCGAAAGCTGAATCCCATTGCCCAGGAGTTCCATGGCAAAAAGGTGCTGCTGGTCGACGATTCCATCGTCCGGGGAACGACCAGCCGGCAGATCATCCAGCTGGCCCGGGCCGCCGGCGCCGCCAGGGTCTATTTTGCCTCCGCCGCGCCGCCGGTGCGCTATCCGAACGTGTACGGCATCGATATGCCCCGGCCGGAGGACCTGATCGCCCATGGCCGGAGCGAGACGGAAGTGGCGGCGCTGATCGGCGCCGATCGGTTGATCTACCAGGATCTCGACGATCTCATCGCCAGCGTCCGGGAAGACAACACCAGGTTGCAGGACTTCGACTGCTCGATCTTCAATGGAGAGTATATCGCCGGCCGGATTGAGGAGCCGGAAGAAGGAGGCGTGCCTCTCGCCGGAACCCGCCTGACATGATTCTGGTCTAAAACTTGCACTTTCATTCTGAAAAAGCGGTCACGGCCGGACGAGAGTCTCCCTTGTGGACCATGGCTTGTCCTGCAGCATTGGACAGGATGCCGGAGAGCGAGTCATCATGGAGGCGAAGGTTTCCCGGCGTGAAACGGCTTCTTTTCACCAAACAACGGAAATCAGCATGCCGGCGGACGACAGGATCCATATCGGGACCTCGGGCTGGTCTTATGAACATTGGCTGGGGCCGTTTTATCCGCAGGAACTGGGTTCCGCCCGGATGTTGGCCTATTATGCCGACCGGTTCCGGACCGTCGAGATCAACAATTCCTTCTACCATCTGCCCTCGGAGAAAAGCCTGAGAGGATGGGGCGAGACGGTGGGAGAGGATTTCATTTTTGCCGTCAAGGCCAGCCGGTACATTACCCATATGAAAAAGCTGAAGGATCCGGAGATACCGGTGACAACCTTCCTGGAACGGATAGAGACGCTCGGCCCGCGCCGGCTCGGTCCGATACTCATTCAGCTGCCGCCCAAATGGCGCTGCAATACCGACCGGCTGAGACATTTCCTCGATTATCTGCCGAAGGCGCACCTGTACGCCTTCGAGTTCCGCAACCCGAGCTGGTTTATCGAAGAAGTCTATGACCTGCTGATGGGCGCAGGGGCCGCCTTCTGCATCTACGAGATCGGCGGTCTGTTGTCGCCGAAGGCGGTGACGGCGGACTTTGTCTACATCCGGCTGCACGGTCCGGACGGGGCCTATCAGGGGTCATACCCGGCGGAGACCCTGGCCGACTGGGCGGCGGCAATCGCCGCCTGGGTTGCCGAGGGGAAAGAGGTCTTCTGTTATTTCGACAACGACCAGCTGGGCTTTGCGGCGCAGAATGCGGCGCAGTTGCAGGAGATGTTTTCATAGGAGCCTGTCGGATTATGCCCTTTTTCCCCATCTCTTCGTTAAACTCAAAAAAATTATCCTCGGAATATTAATTATATACCTCCGGTAATTTTTTCGAGTTTGCCTCGATCTGAGAAAAAATTACTATAATCCGACAGACTCCTAGAATCGGCCTTGCCTGGCACGAAAAATGCTCATTATCTTCCGATTGCGTCCGATCAGGCCTAAGATTCTAATCATTTCCTTTTCCTCACCGAACATATGAGGTGCCGATAATGGAAGATCCGTCTCCCCGGTCCATGATAACCGTCGACGCCAATGAAGCGGCTGCGGCGGTGGCGTATCGTTGCAGCGAAGTGATCGCCATCTATCCCATTACCCCTTCGTCGCCCATGGCGGAGCAGGCCGACGAATGGACGGTCAAGGGCAAGAAGAACCTGTGGGGCCATCTCCCGCTGGTTGTGGAGATGCAGTCGGAAGCGGGAGTGGCCGCGGCCACTCACGGCAGCCTGCAGGCCGGTTCCCTGTGCACCACCTTTACCGCCTCCCAAGGTCTGTTGCTGATGATCCCGAACATGTATAAAATCGCCGGCGAGCTGCTGCCTTTTGCCATGCATGTTACCGCCAGGACCGTCGCCACCCATGCCCTGTCCATCTTCGGCGATCACTCCGATGTCATGGCCTGCCGGCAGACCGGTTTTGCCATGCTCGCCGCGAATTCGGTCCAGGAGGCCCAGGATCTGGCGGCGATCGCCCACAGCGCCACGCTGCGGACGCGGGTGCCGTTTCTCAACTTTTTCGACGGCTTCCGGACCTCGCACGAGATCAACAAGATCGAGGAACTCTCCGTCCCGCAGCTTCGCCGGCTGATCGACGATAACGAGGTTCGCGCCCATCAGGACCGGGCCCTCAATACGGATCGGCCGGTAATACGGGGAACGGCCCAGAATCCGGATGTCTACTTCCAGGGGCGCGAAGCCGTCAACACGTTTTATCACGACTGTCCGGATATAGTCCGCAAGACCATGAAGGAGTTCGGCAGCATAACCGGCCGGCACTACGATCTGTTCGAATTTTCCGGCAATCCGGATGCCGAACGGGTGATTGTGATCATGGGGTCCGGCGCCGAAACCGTCGAGCAGACGGTTGCGAAAATGAATGCCGGCGGCGAGAAAGTCGGCATGATCAAGGTCAGGCTCTACCGGCCCTTCTCGGCCCTGCGCTTTGCCCACGTCCTGCCAGTGTCGGTCATGGCCATCGCCGTTCTCGACCGGACCAAAGAACCCGGCGCGGTCGGCGAACCGCTCTACATGGACGTTATCGCCGCACTCAGCGAGACCGGCCGGCTGGGATCCCTGCCGCTTAAGGTGATAGGCGGCCGCTACGGTCTATCCTCCAAGGAGTTCACCCCCGCCATGGTCAAGGCCGTCTTCGACGAACTGGCCGGCGAGGAGCCGCGCCAGCATTTCACCGTCGGCATCGATGACGATGTCACCGGCCTGTCGCTGCCCTACGACCACGCCTTCGAACTGGAAGAACGGGACACGGTACGGGCGGTGTTCTTCGGCCTCGGGTCGGATGGCACCGTCGGCGCCAACAAGAATTCGATCAAGATCATCGGCGAAGGCACGTCCCATTACGGCCAGGGCTATTTCCTCTACGACTCGAAAAAATCGGGCAGCGTTACAGTGAGTCACCTGCGGTTCGGCCCCCGGCCGATTCGCGCCCCGTATCTCATCCAGAAGGCGAGTTTCGTCGCCTGTCACCAGTTCAGTTTTCTCGAACGCATCAATATGCTCGATATCGCCGAACCGGGCGGGGTCTTTCTCCTCAACAGCCCCTACGGGCCGGATACGGTCTGGGATAAACTCCCGCGGGAGGTGCAGGCCGACATCATTGGCAAAAAGCTGCGGTTCTTCGTCATCGACGCCTTTGCCGTGGCCCGGCAGACCGGCATGGGCATCCGGATCAATACCGTCATGCAAACCTGTTTCTTCGCCATCTCGGGTGTCTTGCCGCGGGAGGAGGCAATTGCCGCAATCAAGGATACCATCCGCAAGACTTACCGCAAAAAAGGCGATGAGATCATCGAACGGAATTTTCGGGCGGTGGATGAGACGCTTGCCCACCTGCATCAGGTCCGGGTGCCCGATAAACCAACCTCCGACCTCCGCCGGCGGCCGGTGGTGCCGGAGGAGGCCCCGGAATTCGTTCAGCGGGTCACTGCCTTTCTCATGGCCGGCAAGGGGGACATGCTGCCGGTTTCGGCCTTTCCGCCGGACGGCACCTGGCCGGCCGGCACCGCCAAATGGGAAAAAAGGGACATCGCCCAGGAGATCCCTATCTGGGACCCGGCGGTCTGCATCCAGTGCGGCAGATGCGCCTTTGTCTGTCCGCATGCCACCATCCGCACCAAGGTCTACGATCCGACTCTTCTGTCCGGGGCGCCGGAAGGTTTCCGCCATGCCGAGGCAAAGGGGGGCGAATTCAAGGGGATGATGTATACGGTTCAGGTGGCGCCGGAAGACTGCACCGGCTGCCGCCTGTGCGTCATGTCCTGCCCGGGCAAAAGTAAGACAGATCCCCGGCACCGGGCCATCAACATGGCCGACAAGCTCGAATGGCGGGACAAGGAAAAGCCGGCTTACGCCTTTTTCCTGACCCTGCCGGAGGCCGACCGGGGGCTCAGGATGAATGTCAAGACCTGCCAGCTGTTCGATCCGCTGTTCGAGTATTCCGGCTGCTGCGTCGGCTGCGGCGAAACGCAGTACATCAAGCTCCTCACCCAGATGTTCGGCGAGCGGGCGTATATCGCCAATGCCACCGGCTGTTCTTCCATCTACGGCGGCAATCTGCCCACTACACCCTACACGACCGGCAAGAACGGCCGCGGGCCGGCCTGGGCCAACTCGCTCTTCGAGGACAACGCCGAATTCGGTTTCGGCTTCCGCCTCAGCCTCGATCACCAGCGGGAGCAGGCGAGAGAGCTGCTTGCCGCACTCGCCGGGCAACTCGGTGGCGGCAGAGATGGGGAAGAGGGCCTGGCCGAACGGATTCTCGGCGCCTTCCAGACCGACGCCCGGCAGCTGGCCGAACAGCGCGAGCGGGTCGACGAACTGCGGGACCGGCTGAGGAAAATGGACTCGACCGAATCCCGCCGACTTTGGCAGCTGGCCGATGCCCTGGTCGAAAAGTCGGTATGGATCGTGGGCGGCGACGGCTGGGCCTACGATATCGGCTACGGCGGTCTCGACCACGTTCTCGCCATGGACAGGGATGTCAACGTCCTGGTCCTCGATACGGAGATGTATTCCAACACCGGCGGCCAGCAGTCCAAGGCGACCCCGCTCGGCGCCACCGCCAAGTTCGCCGCCGTCGGTAAGGCCATGGCCAAGAAGGAACTGGGGCTCATGGCCATGACCTACGGCAGCGTCTATGTCGGGCGGGTCGCCTTCGGCGCCAACGACAATCATACGGTCAAGGTCTTTCAGGAGGCGGAATCCTATCCCGGCCCTTCGCTCATCATCGCCTACAGCCACTGCATCGGCCAGGGCTACGATCTCGCCTACGGTGTGGCCCAGCAGAAGCTGGCGGTGGAATGCGGCTACTGGCCGCTCTACCGGTTCGACCCGCGCAGGATCCGGGCCGGGGAAAACCCGTTTGTGCTCGATTCGGGGCCGCCGAAGATTGCCCTGCGGGATTACATTGCCAACGAAGCCCGTTTTCGGATGCTGGAAAAAATCGATCCGGCCCGGGCACGACACCTGGCCGATCTGGCCCAGCAGGCCGTGAACCAGCGCTATGCCCTCTACTCCCAGCTGGCCGCACTCAAACCGCAGGCAGTGGGATAACAACGACTTTTGAGGTTTACCGGAAGGAGATTGCCATGGATTTATCCACCACCTATCTCGGCTTTACCCTGCCCCATCCCATCATGCCCGGAGCTTCCCCCTTCGCCGAAAATCTCGATACGGTGAAACGGCTCGAAGATGCCGGGGCGGCAGCCATCGTCATGGATTCGCTGTTCGAGGAACAGATTATCGCCGAACATGAGCGGGAGATCCGGGAAATCCAGGTGCCGGAGAATTCCTATGCCGAGGCTTTATCCTACCACCCGTTGACCGATGAGGTGCGTCTCGGCTCGGAACTCTACCTGGAAAAGCTGTCGGCCATCAAGCAGGCCGTGGCGGTCCCGGTGATCGGGTCGCTGAACGGGGCGAGCGAGGGCGGCTGGATGCGGTATGCCCGCCTGATCGAACAGGCCGGGGCCGACGCCCTGGAGCTCAATATCTATACCCTGGCCGACGATCCCTTGGTGAGCGGGGCGGCGGTAGAGGAACGTCTCCTCAGCGTGGTGAGGCAGGTAAAACAGCAGGTGACTATTCCGGTGGCGGTGAAGATATCGCCGTTTTTTTCCTCGCTGCCGAACTTTTGCATGCAGCTTGCGGAGGCGGGGGCCGATGGCATTTTACTGTTCAACCGCTTCTATCAGCCGGATATCGATCCGGAAAATTTGGAGGTCATCTCGAAACTGAAGCTGTCGACCCGGGACGAACTGCTGCTCCGCCTCCGGTGGATGGCGATCATGTCGGGCAGTCTCCAGGTGTCGCTGGGCGTCACCGGCGGGGTGCACACCGGGGTCGACGTGGTGAAGGCGGTGATGTGCGGAGCCCATGCGGTCCAGATGGTCTCGGCCCTGCTCAGGAACCGGCCGGAATACCTGGCCACGGTGCGGGAAGAACTGAAGATCTGGCTGGAAAAACACCAGTACGAATCACTCCGCCAGATGCGTGGCAGCATGGCCAAGGAACGGACTCCCGACCGCGCCATGCTCGAACGGGTCAATTACATCAGGGTCCTGCTGGGCGGCCCGGGTTGATTCAGGTCCCGGCGCCGCACCTGCAAGGTCTCTGCCGTTTGCGCTGAAGGTGTCCATGTTGTCAGGATTTTTCCTGCAGGATCGGATTTTTTCCTTCCTCCCCAAACCTCAGTAAAAATGAAACACCGCATCGAGTTCCCTCGCCGCCAGACCTGCAGGCGGCGAGCCGGCCTCGCAGGAATAGATTTCATGGGCGATGCGCCTGATGCCCGTAAAGCCTGCCGAGCGCAGCAGTGCTTCGACACCGGCATGATTGGCCGCCCACCAGTTGGTGGGATCGCCGGCGAATCGGTGCTCGATAAAGGCCATCTTCGGCCAGCCCGGCTGGTTCATCGCCTCACGCTGCTGCAGCGGGTAATCCGCCTCGACCGGAAAGACCTCGTCGCCGGGCAGGGTCATGGTCTGAAAAATCATCTGCCGGCCACAGCACTGGCGGACGATATCGAGAGCCAGCAGCGGGTAGCGCAGGTGGTAGAGAACGCCCATGAACCACACCAGGTCGTACATTTCCGATTCCCGTGCCAGCTCATAAACCGAGAGCAGCCGGAATTCGATGCAGTGATTGACGCCGATGATTTTCGCGGCCCAGCGGGCCTGTTTCAGATAGCGTTCGTCAGTGTCTATGGCTGTCACCTCCGCACCCCTTCTCGCCAGTTCGAAGCTGTAGTAGCCCGCATTGCAGCCGATGTCCAGCGCCCGGATGCCGGTCAGGTCCTCCGGCAGGAAGGGTAAAATCTCCAGCCATTTGTATGCGGGGAAGTCACCCAGGAAATGATCGGGAGCGGTCTGCGTACCATCCGGCAGATGCAGGTTGTGAAACCACGGCCCCAGTTGTTCGATTTGGCTTTCGATGAGCGCTGACGGCATATAACATTTTCTCCTAAGCGTGTATGTATTCTTCCAATTTCCCATGACAGATTCATGCTGCCGCATCCCTGTCACCCCAGTCATCCCAGTCCTTCCTAAGGCCTGCCGAGTATTCCCGCAGATACTGCTCCACCTGCAGGGCGCGGTGGCCGGCGGTATGGGCGCCCAGGACCTTATGGCGAAAGTGCTCGGCGATTTTCCGGCGCTCTTCTTCGCCCATGGCAAGATACCCGAGCACATCGCGGCTGGTGCGGGCCACCAGGATCTCCTCGCCGACTTTGAAGAATGAATCGAGGCCCGGCCAGGAGTCGCTGATCACGGGAGTGCCGCAGGCCCCGGCCTCGAACAGTCGGACGCTCGGCGAAAAGCCGGCACTGATCATATCGCGGCGGGTGACGTTCAGGGTAAAGCGCTGTGAATTGTAAAATCCGCGGTGCTGCCAGGGTGGGATGTGGCTGATTGCTTCCACATTGTCGGGCCGCTGGATATCCACCGGATACTGGGCTCCAGCCATACAAAACCGGGCATCTGGCGCGGCGCGGGCGGTTTTGATCAGCAGTTCGTCCACCGTCGGCTGCCGGTCGGCGCTGTAGGTGCCCAGATAGCCCAGGGTAACGGACCGGCCGCCGCTTCCGGTCTCGCTCGTTTCGGGATAATAGAGATCGGGATCTACCGAACAATAGAGCGGCAGGGCCCGCCGGGCCCTGTACCTGGTCTCGAGCAGTACCAGGATGGGCCCGCCGGTAAACGACCAGTACATGTCGAAGAGCGGTATCAGCCGCGGGTGGAGATATTCATAATCCCCCCGGGCAAGCTTTTCGAGGGTCACCGGCGTGTCGATGTCGTAATAGGCGAAGCAGGCCGGCGTCAGGCGCTTGACGAATGCGGCAATTTGTTCGGCGCACCCGACATACGAGCCGAGAACGACCAGATCTGCCTCGGCGATGGTCTTTTCCAGATCCGCCAGTTCCCCGATCGACCGGTACAGCACGGTCCGGCAGTAAGGCGGCTCAGCGAGATCGCGGTTGGCGGCATACCACGGTACATCTTTTTCGCAAAAGGTAAGCCGGTGCCCGCGATGAGCCAGGGCCTTCACCAGACTCCGGTAGGTGGTGGCATGGCCGTTGCCCCAGGAGGAGGTGATGGACAGGCCGAAGATGACTATATTGAGATTGTTCATCGGCTCGCCTCCGACAGGATCCCGGCACGCGTGTGCATCCCGAGATGGATGGGAAAGTGGGCGGCAAGCAGCTCCTCGAACTGCAGGGCCCGGTGCCGGTAGGTATGTTTGGCCAGCACTCTTCGCCTCGCCGCCTCGCCGATCCGTCGTGCCGTCTCGGGCGTCAAGTCACGCAGGCAGGCGATCACCTCGTCGCCGTTGTCGGCCGTCAGCACCTCTTCGCCCGGCTGAAGAAAATGCGCGAGGCCTTCCCAGCGGTCGGTGATCAG
>Ga0209317_1001375_pt1 | contig 21608 bp, 21 predicted proteins | sample RifGroB2_FD_183994 | JGI IMG/M metagenome (GOLD analysis project Ga0209317, IMG submission 183994) | Soil microbial communities from Rifle, Colorado, USA - Groundwater B2 (SPAdes) (version 2) | ecosystem: Environmental > Terrestrial > Soil > Unclassified | place: Rifle, Colorado | collected...
AAACCGCCCAAGCTCATTATCGGGGCGATGATGCGCAAACTTGTTCACGTCGCTTTCGGAGTGCTCAAGTCGGGTAAAACCTTCGACCCTGCGTTGCATGGATGTTGACAGGGATAACAGTATCTACAAGTCACAGCATACAGGTTGGGTTAACAGTTTTATGGTTCGACAGGCTCACCACCGACGAACGTAACCCAACAACATGACGCCCGCGCAAGCGGGCGTTATTCCATCGTGCGTTAAAGCGACGATAATCTTTCCAGTGTAGGTGCGAATTTATTCGCACTTAAGAAAGCTCATATGCGGATAAATCCGCACCTACAGGAGCGATGCCATGCCTCACACGAGTCTTAACCCATCCACCAATCAACTGATTCAAACCTACACCAGTTGGGACAACCGCCGCATGGAGCAGGCGCTGGAAAAAACCCATCATGCCCAGCAAGCCTGGGCGCAAACAAGTTTTGCGCAACGCGCCGAAGTGCTGCGCAAGGCAGTAACTCAGTTACACGCACAGCGCGACCAATTCGCGACCCTCATCACGCTGGAAATGGGAAAGCCGCTGCGCGAAGCCCGCGCCGAAGTCGAAAAATGCACCACTGTCTGCGACTACTATGCGCTGCATGCCGGGGAATTCATGCGCGCCGAGCCGGTGGCATCGGATGCCGGCAAGAGCTATGTCGCGTATTACCCGCTCGGCGTGGTGCTGGCCGTCATGCCGTGGAATTTCCCGTTCTGGCAGGCGTTCCGCGCCGCCGCCCCTGCCCTGATGGCGGGCAACGCGCTGCTGCTGAAACACGCGCCGAATGTGCCGCAGTGCGCGCTCGCGATCGAGGCCATCTTCCGCGAGTGCGGGTTGCCGGACGGCGTGTTTGCCAGCCTGATGATCGAAGTCGAACAGGTCGCCGATGTCATCGCCAGCCCGCATGTGCATGCGGTCACGCTCACCGGCTCGGAAGCCGCCGGGCGCAAGGTCGCCGCGTGCGCCGGACAGCATCTGAAGAAATGCGTGCTGGAACTGGGCGGCTCCGACCCATTCATCGTGCTGCACGATGCCGATCTGGAATTGACCGTCAATATGGCGATGGCCTCGCGCTTCAACAATTGTGGGCAATCCTGCATCGCCGCCAAGCGCTTCATCGTCGTGCCGCAGATCGCGGACGAATTCCTGCAAAAACTCAAATCCAGAGTGGCAGCGCTCAGGCTCGGCGACCCGCTGATTGAGGCCACGCAAATCGGCCCGATGGCGCGCCTCGACCTGCTCGATGAACTGCATCGTCAAGTCAGCGACTCCATCGCGCAAGGCGCGGTGGCGGTGACCGGCTGCAAGCCGGTCGAACGCGAAGGATTCTTCTACCAGCCCTCGATCCTGGATCGCGTCACCGCCGAAACCCGCGCCTACCACGAAGAACTGTTCGGCCCGGTGGCCACCGTGATCCGCGCCGCAAGCGAAGCAGATGCGCTGCGCATCGCCAACGACACCCGCTTCGGCCTCGGCTCGTCGATCTGGAGCCGCGACATAGCGCGCGCCGAACAATTGGCGGCACATATCCAGGCCGGCAGCACCTTCATCAACGGCATGGTCAAATCCGACCCGCGCCTGCCGTTCGGCGGCGTGAAGGCCTCGGGCTACGGGCGCGAGTTGTCCAAGCTGGGAATGCATGAATTCGTGAACGCGAAGACGGTGTGGATACGGTAGTGGTTTGCATAGGGCGCAATAACGCTCTCCTGAACTTGTCGAAGGGCAACGGGCATTGCGCCGCATGCCTCCCGAATACGGCGCAATGCGCTTCGCTTATTGCCGCCCTACGCCTTACGCGAGTTTAAAATTCCGAACAAAAGTAAATATGTCACGTTTTTCATTACGCGAGGGAAGTCCCATGAAAATCAAGCCAACGAGAAAGAGTCTGTGGAGGTTGTTTATGGTCGTAGCGTTTCCTGTTATGGGAGGGGCGCATCTAGCCCAGGCGGCCGTTATTGAAGGTTTTGTCGGCGCCAGCGCCACCCAGGTTGCGCCAGGTGTGACGGTTAAGTTATTGGTTGGAAAAACGGGCAAGGTAGTCGACATGGACGAAACAAATTTCTTTGGCAAATATAAATTTGAGGGGGTCAGCCCGGGGTATTACAAGCTGAAGGCCGGCAATGTCACGCGCGAACTAATCATCAAGGGACAGAACGACAAGAAGCGCATGGATATTGATCTCAGCGCCAAGGATGGCGCCATGGACTACTCTAAGGCTGGCCGTGAAACTGAAGTGCCCGGAAGTCAGGAAAAGCCGGCGCGCGGTAAGGGCGGCGGCGGAGCTGGCCGCAACAATCCATCTCTTCAGGCGCAGATTGCCGGTATATGGTGGGGCTATTCCGGCTCGACCGAACGCGAGATTGGCCTCTGTGCCGATGGCTCTTACATGGACTACACCGAGTCCAGCTATTCCGGCCGCGCCCAAGACCCAGGAGGCTCCTGGGGCTCAGCTAGCCAGCAAAGTGGTCAGGGTTCCTGGACTATTCAAGGTGATACAAACAGTGGTGTGATCAATGTTCGTTACAACAACGGCAACACAACCCAGCTTCGGTACCGGCAGATTGGCGACCCCGGCTGCCTTAATATCAACGGCAACACCTTGTGCCGAAAATCGGCGAGTTGTCGCTGATCTCTTTGACTGCATTAAACGGTTCTACAACCGTAAACGGATCGGCCAGGTGGCCACCGTGATCCGCGCCGCGAGCGAAGCGGACGCGCTGCGCATCGCCAACGAAACCCGCTTCGGCCTCGGCTCGTCGATCTGGAGCAAGGACATAGCGCGCGCCGAACAGTTGGCGGCGCATATCCAGGCCGGCAACACCTTCATCAACGGCATGGTCAAATCCGACCCGTGCCCGCCGTTCGGCGGCGTGAAAGCCTCGGGCTACGGGCGCGAGTTGTCAAGGCTGGGAATGCATGAATTCGTGAATGCGAAGACGGTGTGGATTCGGTAAGGGCGTGTCGTTGTAGCACTGGTCTGAAAATGACTGTTTGCGAATGGCCGCTCAGGCAGCCAATAGCAGTCATTTGAGCTCAATATTTATAACACCCGTAGTGTATATTCTGGTACAAATTCGAGAGGCCAAATTCAGAACTCAATAAGCTATGGAAAAACAGCTAACACTAATTGCAGCTTCCAGTCCTGTGGCTACTAATGCAGCTTCCAGCCCTGTAGTTACTTCGGCAAAGCAATCAGATGATGTAGTTCACGCTATATTAGGCTCCTTTCAAGAGACCAAAACAATCAGTCTTCAGCTTTCCGACAATGATTTTCCTGTTCGTATTACCAGTACTCCGTCTGACTACATTGGGCCTTCAATTCAAATTGCAGTAGCAATTTTATCTGCGGCAGCAGGCGCGATGGTCATTATCTGGCAGATGAGAAAGCAGAAAACATTAGCTGACATTCAGCATCTGGCAAACGTCAAAGCAGAATTGCGATTGGATGCTTATCGCGATTTCCAGATTGTTAACCGCAATTTTTGCGACACACATACAGTCGATGTCGAGAATCTGATACGGTTTATACGCTCTGCTTTTTCTGGGGCTATTGAACAGTATAAAAACATTCACTTTCAAGCTCCGCTTCCTCAGCGTGCACCTGCCTTCATGGAAGCAATAACTAAACATAGCCAGGATGCAATTGCATTTATATTCTTTCTCGAGCGTTATGATTCGCTGCTACCAAGGTTTGAAGTCTATAACTTAGCCCTGAACTCAGCTTTACATGATGTTCAGCGGACAAGTATGGAGTTGTTTTATGTATTATTAAAATGGCTTCCTATAGACAACCCGAATTTCAGTAAAGTAGCAGGAGCGTTGCCATTAGTGCACGCACCAATAATTACTGAAGAAGCCCTAAGTGAGTTCAATATTGCAGCAGCTCCTCTTGAGAAAGCGCTCGGTCAATTACAGAGTTGGACCTCAGACCTTGCAGTGGATGTGCAGAATCACCTGCTAGGTGACTACGCCGATAAGCAGGTCATAAAGCGCAAGCCAATAGATAACACGTTTTTTACCATATCAATCGACCCAGATAAAAGCGTTGCATTGACAAAGTATTTCAAGGAAGAAACTGAGTGGGGGCGCAATGTCACACGGGTCAATCAAGAGGTGGCCGCAAGCATGAAAACTGGGCAAAACTAATGGCGGCAATGTGTCGGTAACTGACATTGCCGAACGGCGCACCTGAAATTTTGATACGACCCATCCAACGAGCCTGCCCATGAAACCAGCCGATACCTGCAATGCCTTCGTGCCCGGCGAGATGGTCACGGTTGCCCCGCTTCGTGAGGGGAAACTTTCAGCGCTGACCTTTGCGGTCAAAGAGCTTTACGATGTCAAAGGATTTGTCACCGGCGCCAGCAATCCCCGCTGGAAAAACACGCACCCGGTAGCCCAGACAACCGCGCCAGCCGTCGAGATGCTGCTGAACGAAGGCGCCACGCTGCTCGGCAAGACCATTTCGGACGAGATGGCGTTTTCCCTCGACGGCGAAAACGCGCACTACGGCACCCCGCTGAATACCAGATGCCCGGACCGGATACCGGGCGGTTCTTCCAGCGGCTCCGCAGCGGCGGTCGCCGGCGGGCTGGTGGATTTTGCGCTGGGCACCGATACCGCCGGTTCGATGCGCATACCGGCATCGTATTGCGGCATTTACGGTTTTCGCCCGACGCATGGCGCGATTCCGCTGCAAGGCGTTCACCCGATGGCGCCCAGCTTCGATGCGGCCGGCTGGTTCGCCCGAACGCCGGAGATGCTGGCCAGAGTGGGCAGCGTGCTGCTCGGCAGCGAAATCCCGGGGTTCAAGATCAACAAATTCGTGATCGCGCGCGACCTGTTCGACACCAAGGACGCGAGCATCGCATCGAAGTACGCCGCCTTTATTCAGAAGTTATCGGAATTGCGCGTCGAGATCGTCGAGACCGAATTGGGCAAGCCCGACTTCTCGACCTGGATCGACACGCTGCGAAACATCCAGTGGTGGGAGTTGAACCAGGCACACGGCGTATGGATCTCCCAAAATCTTGACACCTTCGGCGCGGAGATACGCGGCAGGCTGGAAAAGATAGCCTCCGTCACCCGCAGCGAGATGGAGGAGAAAAGGCTGGTCAGGGAGCAGTTGATCGGCCGGATCGAAAGCCTTGTTTCACCCGGCACCATCATTGTTTTTCCGACCGCCCCCGGCATCGCACCCTTGAAGGGCCGGTCGATAGACGAAGCCAGGGCATCGCGCCTCAACACGATACGGCATACCTGCATCGCCGCCGTCGCCGGGCTGCCGCAAGTCTCGATGCCACTGATCGAACAAGACGGCTGCCCGATCGGAATATCCTTTCTGGGTGCGCGAGGTCAGGATAGCCAGCTTCTGGCGGCTGCCCAGGTTTTCAGAAAAGGTTAAACCGAGATAATTCATTGGATTTGTCATTCCCGCGAAGGCGGGAATCCAGTTGATTGAATAATCCTCGCGTAGAGGGACAAAACCAAGATGTTGTCCGCTGATGGAACGACTAGCCATTCGACTAAGCTGACAAACAACGCCAGCCAAGTCGCTGGTTATTTGCGGAGTATTTATCTCGCTGGATTCCCGCCTTCGCGGGAATGACGCTGTTTTCGGTCTAACGGACAATTCGGGTTAAAATATTGTCCAACGCGCTAAAAATGCAACCTGCGCCAATTTTTCATTTTTCCTGTGGAGCCTTCATGCCTCTTGCCGCTTATCTTGATGTTATGCCAACTCTCGGCGCGCGCGTCTATGTCCATGCCTCCGGCCAGATCATCGGGGATGTAACCATCGGCGACGACAGTTCGATCTGGTGCAACGCGGTGTTGCGCGGCGACGTGAACCGCATCGCGATCGGGCGCGGCAGCAGCATACAGGACCTCAGCATGGGGCATGTATCCCACAAGACGCCGGGCAAGCCCGACGGATCGCCTTTGCTGATCGGCGACTATGTGACTGTCGGGCATTCCGTCGTTCTTCATGGCTGCACGATCGGCAACGAATGCCTGATCGGGATGGGTTCGATCATCCTGGACGATGCCGTCATTCCCGACCATGTGATGATAGGCGCAGGCAGCCTGGTTCCGCCGGGCAAGGTGCTGGAAAGCGGGATGCTGTATATGGGGCGTCCCGCAAAGGCCGTCCGTGCGCTGACCCCCGAGGAAATCGCCCACCTGAGATACTCGGCCGAGCATTACATCCAGCTGAAAAACAATTATCTGAACAACCTGCCGGAAACGTCCAAAATATAATCCAGACTTGAGTCAATCCGCCTCCAAAACTTGCATGACTTCGGCGGCATTTATTTGGTACAATTATTTTTTTTGTAGCCGTCATGATAGAGCCTACGGGCGACATATCCCCCAACACTATGTTATTGAGGAGTTGTAGATGCAAGGCATAACCAAGAACGATCTGATCATCCGAATCGGTGGCGAAGGCGGCGAAGGTGTCATCTCGGTAGGTGATTTCATCACCCAGGCCTGCGCGCGCGCCGGTCTCGATGTTTACACTTTCAAGACTTTCCCGGCAGAGATCAAGGGCGGCTACGCGATGTACCAGGTGCGCGCGAGCACCGAACGGGTGTACAACCAGGGCGACATTTTCGATGTCCTGTGCGCCTTCAACGGCGATGCGTACAACAATAACCGCGCCTTCCTCAAACCGGGCACGGCCATCGTTTACGACAGCCCGAGCGATTTCACGCCCGATATTCCGGAAGGCGTGCACGCTTACCCTATCCCGATGACCCAGACGGCCAAGGAGATGAACAATCCGCGCGCCAAGAACATGGTGGCGATGGGCGCGCTGTCGGTGCTATTCAACATCCCCATTGAGTCGCTGCGCGAAGTGCTCACCACCAAGTTTGCGCGCAAGGGCGAGGACGTAGTCAAGGGCAACCTGGCCGCATTGGAGCGCGGTCGCGAACTGGCAGCCGCACTGAAAAAGACCGACCTATGGGCGATCGGCGTCCCCAAGTCCAAGAAGGAAGTCATCGTGATGTCCGGCAATAACGCCATCGGCCTCGGCGCGATGATTGCAGGACTGGATTTCTTTTCCGCCTACCCCATCACCCCGGCGACCGAAGTCGCGATTTATGTCGCCAAACATCTGCCAAAACGCGGCGGCACCCTGATCCAAGCAGAGGACGAAATCGCGTCCATCTCCCAGGTTCTTGGCGCCTCCTACGCCGGCAAGAAGGCGATGACCTCCACTTCCGGCCCCGGCCTGGCGCTGATGGGCGAGATGCTGGGTATGGCGTTCATGGCCGAACTACCCTGTGTGGTGGTCGACGTGCAGCGCGGCGGCCCCTCCACCGGCCTGCCGACCAAACATGAACAGTCCGACCTGTTCATGGCAATACACGGCGGCCACGGCGACGCCGGACGCATCGTGCTGTCGGTAGAAAACGTCAAGGACTGTATCGACTTGACCGTGGTCGCGTTCAATCTGGCCGAGAAATATCAATGCCCGGTGCTGCTGCTTTCCGACGGCTCCCTGGCGTTCTCGACCCAGAGCGTCCCCTGCCCGAACCCGGACAGCTACACACTGGTGGAGCGCAAGCGCTGGGACGGCAAAGGCGAGTATCAACGCTACAAATTCACCGAAGACGGCATTTCGCCGATGGCCGACCCCGGCACGCCAGGCGGTTTGCACATCGCCACCGGCCTCGAGCACAATGAGAGCGGCCTGCCCAGCTACACGTCGGAAAACCATGAGGCGATGCAGGCAAAACGTTTTAACAAACTCAAGAACGTGGTCAATGATGTTGCTCCGGTTGAAGTTGATGCCGCACAAGGTGCGGGCATGGCGGATCTCGGTTTGATCGCGTGGGGCAGCACCATCGGCGTGGTGCGCGAAGCGCTGCAACGCCTGCGTGCCGAGGGTTACAACGTCAAGGGTTTCTATCCCAAGCTGCTGAACCCCCTGCCTGCACAACAATTCGAAGACTTCGGCGCATCGTGCAAGCGACTGTTGTTGCCCGAGGTCAATTTCCTGGGGCAACTCGCCCACTTCGTGCGCGCGGAAACTTCGTTGCGTCCCGAGTCCTACACTATTTGCGGCGGAATGCCCTTCACACCCGAAATGATAGTAAACAAAGTCAAGGAGATATTGGCATGAACGCGATCCTTCAACCACACCAGCACTTCAACAAGGTGGACTTCAAACCCAAGGATTACAAGGATGAAAAAACGCCGTCATTCTGGTGCGCCGGCTGCGGCCACTACGGCGTACTGACGGGGCTGCTGCGCGCACTTGCCGAACTCGGCGTCGACCCGAATCATCTGGTGAGCGTTTCCGGGATCGGCTGCTCCTCGCGCCTACCCTACTTCGTCAACTCCTACAAGATGCACACCCTGCATGGCCGCGCCGGCCCGGTCGCGACGGGCGTCCATCTGGCACGCCCCGACCTCGCCGTGGTAGTCAGCGGCGGCGACGGCGACGGCTTCTCGATCGGTGGCGGGCATATGCCGCACCTGGCGCGCAAAAACATCAACATCACCTACATCCTGATGGACAACCATGTCTACGGATTGACCAAGGGCCAATGCTCACCGACCTCGCGCGAGGAGATGAAGGCCGCAGTCACCCCGTACGGCGGCATGGAAGAGCCGCTGGACCCGATCCTGTACATGCTCACCTATGGCGCCACTTTTGTCGGGCAGGCGTTTGCCGGCAACGCCAAACTGGGGGCACAACTAATCAAGGAGGGCATGCAGCACAAAGGTTTCTCCTTCATCAATCTGCTCTCCCAATGCCCGTCCTTCAATGAACTGGACACCGCATTGTCGTTCAGGAACGCCTGCGACCAGGTCGACGCTGCCCACGACATCAGCGACCGGAATGCCGCGATGCAAGTGGTCTACAAGGCAAAACAGGAAGGCCGCATCCCCACCGGATTGCTGTACAGGTCTGAGCGCCCTGCCCTACACGAGCGCATGGCCGAACTGGTGAAGCGCGTCGGCGGAAGCAAGGACTATGACCTGAGAAAAATCATCGATCTCGCGCGTCCATGACAACAAGCAATGCCACGGCAACAGAAAGCGGGCAACCGCCGGACGTTGCCCTGACCATCAACGGCCTTGCCGTCAACGCCCATGCGGGCATGTCCCTGGTCGAGGCCGCCTGGCACGGCGGCGTGCCGCAGGTGACGAGTGTCGGCTGCCTCGAAGGGGTATGCGGCTCCTGTCGCGTCATGTTGCGGCGCGACAAGGTGGTGACGGTGGGCCTCGCCTGCCAGACCTTCGTCGAGGACAACATCGAAGTCGTATTTCTGCCGCCGGCATCGGCGCCCCAGCACCATTATGAAATCAGCGATTTCAAGGATGGCTGGGACATTCATGCACGTTTCCACAAGATCTTCCCCGAAGCGTCGCGCTGCCGTCATTGTCACGGCTGCGACAAAGCCTGCCCCAAGGGCATTACCGTCGAGAACGGCGTTGCGCTGGCTGTGGCGGGCCGCTACCGCGAGGCGGGGGAGGCGTTCTTTGAATGCGTCATGTGCGAGCTATGCGATGCCGCGTGCCCGGAACTGATCGCTCCGGCCCATGTGGGCCTGTTCAGCCGGCGCGTGACTGCGCATTTTCACCTGCGCCCGCCCAACCTGATCCACCGGCTGGAAGAGTTGCGCCAGGAGCGCATCGAAACCTGCCGTGATGAAGATAGCAAGAAATGAAAATGGCGAGGGTTAATTAAACATGAGTAATGGCATCCCTCTGGCCGAAGCGCTGGCTCGTTACCGTGCCGATACGGATCTCGCGCCGCCACCCGCGCTGACCGATATCGATGCGCTGCTCCATGCCTACCACCCGGATCACTTGCGCGACAGCGTAACCAAGCTGGCAGTGGGAGCCAACGCGGGCGACAATTGCCAGCGCGAACTGGCCGAACTCCTGCAGGCCGAAGCATTCATCGATGAGGCCGACCTTGCCGGCGCCCCGGTGACCGATATCGACGTACTGGTGATCGGCGGCGGCGGTGCTGGTTGTGCGGCGGCGCTGGCAGCGGCCGAAAACGGCGCGCGCGTGCTGCTGGCCACCAAGCTGCGCCTCGGCGACAGCAACACGGTCATGGCCGAAGGCGGCATCCAGGCCGCCATCGAGCCGGACGACTCGATCCAGCGTCATATCCAGGACACCCTGCGCGGCGGCCACCATCTCGGCGACCCGGCGCTGGTCGCCGCCCTGGCCGGAGACGGCCCGGAAGTGCTGCACTGGCTGATCAACCAGGGCATGCAGCTCGACCAGACCCCCAGCGGCGACCTGCACACGCGGCGCGCGGGCGGCATGAGCACTCCCCGCCTCGTCCATTGCCGCGACTATACCGGCCTGGAAATGATGCGCGTGCTGCGCGAGGCCGTTATCCAGCACCGCAGCATCGAGGTCTGGGAGCAAAGCCCCGCCGTCGAACTCCTGTCCAACGAAGTCGGGCAGAAATGCGTCGGCGCGGTGCTCACCTCGCTGCTGGACGGCCAGTTGCGCATCGTGCGCACCCGCTCCGTGATCCTCGCGACCGGGGGGCTGGGGCGGCTGCACCTGAACGGCTTTCCAACCTCCAATCATCTCGGCGCAACCGGCGATGGCCTGGTGCTGGCATACCGTATCGGCGCACGCCTGTGCGAACTGGATTCCTTCCAGTATCACCCCACGGGTCTGCTGCACCCTTCCCATCTGGCTGGCAAGCTGGTGACCGAAGGCGTCCGTGCTGCGGGTGCGCTGCTGGTGAACGGCCTCGGACAACGCTTCATCGACGAACTCCAGCCGCGCGACGTGGTATGCGCCGCGATCCTGCGCGAGTGCAGCGAGGGACGCGGGGTTCGCGTCGACGACCAGCACAGCGGCGTATGGCTCGACACACCGCGCCTGGAACGCACCCAGCCTGGCATCCTGGAACAACAATTTACCAGCCTGATGACGCGCACCCATGTCGCGGGCATCGACCCGCGCCGCGAACCCCTGCTGGTCCACCCGACCCTGCACTACCAGAACGGCGGCGCAGTCATCGGCGTCAACGGTGCCACCACGGTTCCCGGCCTGTACGCGGTGGGTGAGGTAGCGGGAGGCATACATGGGCGCAACCGCCTGATGGGCAATGCGCTGCTCGAAATTATCAGCTTCGGCCGCCGCGCCGGTGTTGCGGCTACCGTTGACCGTGACCGCGGCCCGAAGAAAGTAACCCTCGAACATGTCAACCATATGCGCCGCGCCATGACCCTCGCCGGGCTTCCCATGACACAACGGGCGCCACAGGTGTTGCCGGCTTATGCAGCGGGAGGCATATGGAACCGCTGAGCATGGAAACGCCTCGGGTTGGGGCATCACAGGTACTACTCCATCCGGATCGCCGCGTCGGCGCCGACATGGCTCGCTGGCGCAGTTCAGGCGGCGGGGTGGCGCTGGCGCGCGCCACACAAAACCCGGCTGCCGTACTGGCGGAAGTGAAGCAGGCCGACCTCCGCGGTCTGGGCGGCAGCGGTTTTCCGGCCTGGCGCAAGTGGGAATTTGTCGCCGCCGAAGCACCGAAACCGGATAAATACCTGATCGTTAACGGCAACGAGGATGAGCCCGGCACCTTCAAGGATCGCGTGCTGCTCGAGGAAACACCCCATCAGGTGATCGAGGGCGCCGTCGTGACGGCGCTGGCGATCGGTGTCAACCGCGTCGTGTTCTATACCAATCCCGATTTGACCCGCTCGCTGGCGGCGATGAAGGCGGCGATCGAGCAATGGCAGGCGTCGGGTCTGCTGGAACAGGCCTCGACCGCACTCGGCAGGCCGATGGAACTCCAGCTCCTGCCCGGTTCCGGACACTACATCGGCGGTGAAGAGACCGCATCCATGGAATGGGTCGAGGGACGCTTCCCCTTCCCGCGCGGCAAACCGCCCTACCCGGCGCAAGCCGGCGTGCATGGCTGCCCGACCCTGATCAATAACGTCGAAACCATCGCCAACGTGCCGCATATCGTCGCGCAAGGCGCCGCATGGTTCCGCGCGCTGGGCATAGGCGTTGGCACCGGCACCAAGCTGTATTCCCTGAGCGGCGACGTGCTGCACCCCGGCGTGTATGAGTTGCCGATGGGCACGCCGTTGCGCGAGCTCATCTACACTCACGGCGGCGGTCTGCTGTCGGGCAAACCGCTCAAGGCAGTGTTTACCGGCGGGCCTTCGTGCGCCCTGCTGACGCCTGTCGACCTCGACGTGGCGATGGATTTCGATTCCCTGCGCGCTCGCGGCGCCAATCTTGGCACGGGCGCGATGATCGTCATTTCGGAAGGCACCGGCATCGTCAAGCGGGTCGCCGAATATGAGCGCTTCTTCGCCCATTCCTCGTGCGGCCAATGCAATTCATGCAAGATAGGCACCGCCAACATGAGCCGCCTGCTGGATCGGATTGACACCGGATGCGGCACTACGGCCGATCTCACCACGCTGAAAAACCTCTGCACGATGCTGCCCGGCACCGGCCGCTGCCATCTCATCAATGGCGCGGTGCAATTGCTCGACAGCGCCTTCCACCACTTCCCCGACGAGTTTAAGCAGGCTTTGCGCTAAGGGTCTTGACACTTCCCGACGATGCCCTCACATTAGGGGCATCGCATGAAGGGAGGTTGCCATGTCTGTCATCCGCGCCCCTGCCGTCGCAGGCCTGTTTTACCCAGCCGACCCCCGGCAGCTTGCGCATGACGTGCAACAATTGCTGGCCCAAGCACGCACCCACGTCCCGCGTCCGCACGAGCTGACCCCGAAGGCACTGATCGTGCCGCACGCCGGTTACATCTATTCCGGTCCCATCGCGGCGACGGCCTACGCCACACTCCAACCCATTGCCGCGCGCATCCGCCGCGTGGTGCTGCTCGGCCCCACCCATCGCGTCGCGGTACGCGGCCTGGCGCTGCCCGGTGTGGAGGCCTTCGACACGCCGCTGGGGCGGATCATGCTGGATGCGGCGGCGGCGCGCAGCATCGCACACCTGCCGCAGGTGACCGTCAGCGCGCAGGCGCATGCACAGGAACATTCGCTGGAAGTGCAACTGCCGTTCCTGCAAAGCGTGCTGCCGGATTTCACCCTGCTGCCGCTGGCGGTCGGCATGGCGACGCCCGAGGAAGTCGCGGCGGTGCTGGAAGTGCTGTGGGGCGGCGAGGAAACGCTGATCGTGATCAGCTCGGATTTGTCGCATTTCCTGCCCTACGCCACCGCACAGCGCGTGGATCATGACACCGTGCAAGCCATCCTCAGGCTGCGCCAGCCGATTGATCACGACCACGCCTGCGGCGGCACGCCAGTCAACGGCCTGATCGTCGCGGCGCAGCAGCACCACCTCACGCCTCATTTGCTCGATCTGCGAAACTCCGGGGACACTGCGGGGTCTTATGATCAAGTGGTGGGCTATGCCGCCCTCGCCTTTACCGAGGAGATGAAAAATGAACACTGATGATGGAAAAATACTGCTGCCGATTGCACGCGCCGCGATTGCGCGCGCATTGGACGTACCTCGTGCAGCAGATGAAACCGCGCCCTGGCTGGCCGAGCATGGCGCATGCTTCGTGACGCTCACGCAAAACGGCGAGCTGCGCGGCTGCATCGGCACGTTGCAGGCGCACCGGCCATTGCTCGCCGATGTCAAAAGCAACGCCGTTTCCGCCGCGATGCATGATCCGCGCTTCATGCCGTTGAGCGCCGAGGAACTCGACATCACCACGGTCGAGATCTCGCTGCTCTCGCCGACCACCGCGATGGATGTCCGGGGCGAGGCCGATGCGCTGGCGCAAATGCGCCCCAACGTGGACGGCATCTTGTTCGAGTATGGGCGCTATCGCAGCACCTTTTTGCCGCAGGTATGGGAACAGCTGCCCCAGCCCCGCCAGTTCATGGCGCATCTCAGGCGCAAGGCCGGGCTGCCCGACGATTTCTGGGAAGAAGGCGTGAAATTATCGCGCTACACCGTGACCAAATGGAGCGAAAAGATGACGTAGCGTGCGCTGTGCGCACGACCCGGTTGAATATCGTGCGTACAACGCACGCTACACTTTCTACAAGGAATTTCGACATGGACGAACCGATTAGCACTGCCGAACGCTACCCCGCCAAATACTGGCACAAGCTCGATGACGGGCGCATCCAGTGCGACCTCTGTCCGCGCGACTGCAAGCTCCACGAAGGCCAGCGCGGCGCGTGTTTCGTGCGCGGCCGCGTCAACGATGCGATGGTACTCACCACCTACGGGCGCTCCTCGGGTTTCTGCGTCGACCCGATCGAAAAGAAACCGCTCAACCATTTCTATCCCGGCAGCAGCGTCTTTTCGTTCGGCACGGCGGGCTGCAACCTCGCCTGCAAGTTCTGCCAGAACTGGGATATATCCAAGTCGCGCAGCTTCGACAGGCTCGCCGACCAGGCCAGCCCGCAGGCCATCGCGCGCGCCGCCGCCGAACATGGCTGCAAGAGCGTCGCGTTCACCTACAACGACCCGGTGATTTTCGCCGAATACGCGATGGACACCGCCGATGCCTGCCACGAACTCGGCATCAAGACCGTGGCGGTCACGGCGGGCTACATCCACGAGCAGCCGCGCCGCGAGTTTTTCGCCAAAATGGATGCCGCCAACGTCGACCTCAAGGGATTCACCGACGAGTTCTACGTCAAGCTCTGCGGCGCGCATCTGCAACCGGTGCTGGACACGCTGAAATATCTGCGTCAGGAAACCGACGTCTGGGTCGAGCTGACCACGCTGCTGATCCCCGGCCACAACGATTCCGCCGATGAGATTAACAAGATGAGCGAATGGATCGTCAGGGAGCTCGGCGCGGATGTGCCGCTGCACTTTTCCGCATTCCATCCGGACTACAAGATGATCGACGTCCCCCCCACCCCGCTGGAAACGCTGATACAGGCGCGGCAGATCGCGCTGGCTGCGGGGCTGCGCTACGTCTATACCGGCAACGTGCATCACCGCGAGGGAGATACCACCTGGTGCCCGTCATGCGGCAGCGCATTGATCGTGCGCGACTGGTACGAGATCGAACAATACCGCCTCACCCCGGACGGCCATTGCCCGGACTGCAATGCCAAAATCGCCGGACGCTTCGAAAAATTCACCAGGGCATTCGGGGCGCGCCGCATCCCAATCGTGATGAAAGGAACGACATGAGCACCGTACATATTCCGGCCGGCGAGGCCGAACTCGACGGCGAACTGATCCTGCCGGCATCTGCGAAAGGGGTGGTGCTGTTCGCCCACGGCAGCGGCAGCAGCCGCTTCAGCCCGCGCAACACCTATGTCGCCGAAGTGCTGCAACAGCGCGGCATCGGCACGCTGCTGTTCGACCTGTTGACGCGCGAGGAAGACCGGGATTACGCGACGCGCTTCGACATTGCGCTGCTCACGCGCCGCCTGCTGGCGGCCACCGCATGGTTGCAGGCCAATCCGGCCACGCAAACGCTCAAACTAGGTTATTTCGGCGCCAGCACCGGCGCGGCGGCGGCGTTGCAGGCGGCGGCGAAAATGGGCGATAAAATCACTGCGGTGGTATCGCGCGGCGGGCGCCCCGACCTCGCCGGAGAAGTTGACTTGAGCCGCGTAACCGCGCCGACCCTGCTGATCGTCGGCGCCGCGGACTACGGCGTGATCGAATTGAACCAGCAGGCCTATGCGCTGCTGAACTGCGAAAAGAAGCTTGTCCTGATTCCCGGCGCGACGCATTTATTCGAAGAACCCGGCACGCTGCAACAGGCCGCACGCAGCGCGGCAGACTGGTTCGCGCAACATCTGTAACAGGGTGCTGTGAGACCTTGTAGGGGCGCGATTCATTGCGCCCCTACGATGCCAGCAACGCAATCACTTCCTCGTCGCTCACTTGCGGAAAAGACTGGTAGAACTGCCCCACCGCATAAAACATCGCCGGTGCGCTCAGGCATACCACCTCATCGGCGTAGGATTCCACCTTGGCCAGCGTATCCGGCGGCGCCACCGGCACCGCGCAGATCAGTTTCTGCGGAGACTTGGCGCGCAGCGCATGCAGTGCGGCGATCATCGTTGAACCGGTCGCCAGGCCGTCATCCACCACGATGACGATGCGCCCCGCCGGGTCGTGCGGCGGGCGCACCGGGGTATAGCTGGCGCGCCGCTCGCGCATCACCTTGAGTTGCGTTTCCTTCTCGGCCTCGATGTACTGCGTGCTGCCCGCCACCCGCCCGGCATAGTCGCCGAGATAGGTCCAGCCGGACTCGTCCACCGAACCGATGGCGAATTCCGGGTTGCCCGGCGCGCGCAGTTTGCGCACCAGCACCACATCCATTTCGCCGTCCAGCGCAGCGGCGATGATTTTGGCCATCGGCACCGCGCCGCGCGGAATCGCCAGCACCAGCGGATTCTGGCCGCGGTATTGCACAAGCGCTTCCGCCAGTCGGCGCGCTGCATCTTCACGATCACGAAACATCATGTTCATCCCTCCTCATGTTATGCGTGAATGAGTGCGCGGGCGTCCCCGCCCGCATAATGCCGACGGGGACGTCGGCGCTCCAATTCATCCGGCGGCTGCGCCGCCACCCTTCCGCTGCCGCCGCGCCTCGAACAGGCAAATGCCCGCGCTCACCGAGACGTTCAGGCTTTCCACGCTACCCAGCATCGGGATGCGCACCAGTTCGTCGCAGGTCTCGCGCGTAAGGCGGCGCAGCCCTTCGCCTTCCGCGCCGAGCACCCAGGCCAGCGCGCCTTGATGCTTGAAACCATTCAAGTCCTGCTCCGCCTCGCCCGCCGCACCGACCACCCAGATGCCGCGCTCCTGCAATTCGCGCAGGGTACGCGCGAGATTGGTGACGGTGATATACGGCACGGTTTCCGCCGCGCCGCAGGCGACCTTTTCCACCGTCGCGGTGATGCCGACCGCGCGGTCTTTCGGCGCGATCACCGCGTGCACGCCGAATGCGTCGGCGCTGCGCAGGCAGGCGCCGAGATTGTGCGGGTCCTGCACACCGTCCAGCACCAGCAGCAACGGCGGTTCATCGAGCGTGTCCAGCACGTCCTCCAGATGCAGCACGCGGCGCGCCGCATCGACACGCGCGGCGACGCCCTGATGGCGCGCGCTGCCCGCCATGCCATCGAGGCGCTTTGCGTCCACCGAAATCACCCGCACCCCGCTGGTTTCCGCGAGCTTGATCAGGTCGCGCATACGCGGGTCGTTGCGCTGCGCTTGCAAATAGATTTCCAGCACGCCGTCCGGATTCTGGCGGATGCGCGAGGTGACCGCATGAAAGCCGTAAATCAGGCGCAGATCAGCCATGGCGTTTCTTATCGCCGGGTTTTTTTGCTGACTTTGGGGCAGGCTTCTTTGCGGCGCGCTTCTTTGCCGGTTTCGCCGCCTGTCCGTGTTCTGGCTTTTCGATGAGTTCGTGCAGCACGAAATCGATCTTGGTGCTTTCCATGTCCACCTTGACCACGCGCACCTGCACGCGATCTCCGAGGCGATAGCGTTGCCCGGTGCGCTCGCCGAGCAGTTGATGTTTGGCGGCATCGAATTGGTAATAATCCTTGCCGAGTTCGGAGATATGCACCAGCCCTTCGACATACAGATCGTCCAGCGAAACGAACATGCCGAAATTCGTGACCGACGAAACCGAGCCGGTGAACACGCTGCCGAGATGGTCGCGCATATAGAAGCATTTCAGCCAGGCTTCTACATCGCGCGTGGCATCGTCGGCGCGGCGCTCGGTCATCGAACAATGCGCGCCCAGCTCGGCCCATTTGCGCGCGGGCTTGTACTGTTTGCCTTGCAGCACCGCCTTGATGGCACGATGCACCAGCAGATCCGGGTAGCGACGTATCGGCGAAGTGAAATGCGTATAGGCCTCGTAGCCCAGACCGAAATGCCCGATGTTCTCCGGCTCGTACTTGGCCTGGCGCAGCGAACGCAACATCACCATTTGCAGCAGCCCGTGGTCGGGACGGCCCTTGATGCTTTTCAGCAGCCTGGAATAGTCGGCGGCCTGCGGCTCATCTCCACCGGTGAGCTGCAAACCGAACTCTTTCATGAATTCGCGCAATGCCTCCAGTTTTTCCGGTGTCGGCCCCTGATGAATACGATACAACACGGTGTGCTGATGTTCCTGCAAATAGCCCGCCGCGCAGACGTTCGCCGCCAGCATGCATTCCTCGATCAGGCGATGCGCGTCGTTGCGCACCACCGGCACGATGCGCTCGATCTTGCCCTGATCGGTGAAAATCATCTGCGTCTCGACCGTCTCGAAGTCGATCGCGCCGCGCTTCTCGCGCGCTTTTAACAGCTTCTGAAACAACGCATAGAGATGTTGCAAATGCGGCACGATGGCGGCATTGCGCTTGGCCAGCTCGCCATCCGGCTCAGCCAGCATCTCCGCGACCTGCGTGTAAGTCAGGCGCGCATGGGAATGCATCACCGACGGATAGAAACGGTACTGACCGATGTCGCCCTTGCTGCTGATCTGCATGTCGCACACCATGCACAGGCGGTCCACCTGCGGGTTCAGCGAGCACAGGCCGTTGGACAATTCTTCCGGCAGCATCGGGATCACGCGGCGCGGGAAATACACCGAGTTGCCGCGCAGAATCGCCTCGCGATCCAGCGCGTCGTTGGTCTGCACATAGTGGCTGACATCGGCAATCGCCACCACCAGCCGGTAGCCGCCCTTCGCCGGCGCGCAATACACCGCGTCGTCGAAATCGCGCGCGGTTTCCCCGTCGATGGTGACCAGCGGCAGATTGCGGATGTCTTCACGCCCTTCCCAATCTGCGGCGGCAACCACAGGGGAAATTTGTTTGGCTTGCCTTTCCGCATCCTTGGGGAACTCATACGGCAGATCATGCTTGCGCAACGCGATCTCGATTTCCATGCCGGGGTCGGCATAATTGCCCAGCACCTCGACAATGCGACCGATCGGCTGCGCATGCTTGTCCGGATGTTTCAGGATTTCGAGCACCACCACCTGCCCGGCCTTGGCGCTGCCTGATTCGCCGGGAGCGACCAGAATATCCTGGGTGATGCGGCGGTTTTCCGCCACCACATAATGGATGCCGTGCTCTTCATACAGGCGGCCAACCACGCGGTTATTCGCGCGCTCCAGCACCTCGACGATCTTTGCCTCGGGGCGGCCGCGCCGGTCCACGCCGCTCTGCCGCACCATCACGACATCGCCATGCAACACCTGGTGCATTTCCTTCTCGCTGAGGAACATGTCGGGGCTGCCGTCCTCGGGAATCAGGAAGCCGAAGCCGTCCGGATGCCCTTGCACCTTGCCCTTGGTCAGATGGAGCTTTTCCATCACACAAATCGCACGTTTGCGGTTGCGCATGATCTGCCCGTCGCGTTCCATCGCCCGCAGGCGGCGCGCAAACAATTCTTCTTCATGCTCCTCGATATGCAATATTCCCAGCAACTCCTCATCGCTGACCGGAGTGCCCTGCTCGGCAAGAATCTGCATAATGAACTCGCGGCTCGGCAGCGGATGCTCGTATTGCTCGCGCTCGCGCTCCAGATAGGGGTCTTGCAGACGTAAATTATTTTTCTTTTTCATTGACAATAAATCCTTTAACAATTAAATTGCGCGCCTTCAGCAAGTCTTGGCCCAGATGGCGGAATTGGTAGACGCGCACGGTTCAGGTCCGTGTGCCGCAAGGTGTGGAGGTTCGAGTCCTCTTCTGGGCACCATCAAAAATCATTAAAAGCCCCGTAGATACTAGCTATCGGGGCTTTTTTGTTGCCTTCTTGTCGCAATATTGACACACGGTTTGTCGCGGTTTGTATCGGTTTGGCGTTATCATGTGCGACAAATTTCCGACAAGAGTGCGACAACATGGCTAGCTTCCGTAAACGTGGTTTGACTTGGACAGCCGAGATACGGCGCAAAGGTATATCGACTTCGGCAACATTCTCTACTAAGGCCGAGGCCGTTGCATGGGCCGCCAAAGAAGAGGCCAATATAATAGCAGGAAAGCGCGGGGATATTCCAAACAAGACATTTGGGGATCTGTTGAGCAAGTATGCTGATGAGGTCAGCCCAACAAAAAAAGGAGAACGCTGGGAGCGGCTACGCATCGGACTGACTCTTCGAGATGAGATCGCTAAAGTCAATCTTCGGGTGATCGATGCGCGCGATGTGGCGGCATGGCGGGATCGGCGACTGGCTCAGGTATCACCAGCCAGCGTGAGGCGCGAATGGAATCTGCTGAGCAATGCCTGCACCATCGCAATGAAAGAATGGAAGTGGCTGGCCGAGAACCCGATGCGTGAAGTACGTAGACCGCCACCTACTGAGGCGCGTGATCGGCGTATCTCGCAGGATGAGATCGACCGGCTAATGTTGGTATTCGGGGATGATGTTGGAACTGTCACAGGGCGAGTTGGCAAGGCGTTTCTGTTTGCTATTGAAACAGCGATGCGTGCTGGTGAAATTGCCGGATTGACTTGGGACAATGTGAGGCTGGCGCAGCGCTATTGCAAAACGCAGGGGAAGACGGCAGCGGCGAAGCGCGACGTGCCGCTATCGGATAAGGCGATCCAGATACTCAAAGAGATCGGCACCGAATCGGGCAGCGTGTTCAACATCAGCACTACGCAGATCGATGCGCTGTTTCGCAAGGTGAAAGCTAAGGCTGTAGTCGATGAGCTACACTTCCATGATTCGCGACATGAAGCCATCACCCGGCTGGCCAAAAAGCTTGATGTTCTGGCACTAGCCAGAACAGTTGGGCACCGAGACCTGCGGCAGCTTATGGTTTATTACAATGAGAGCGCGGAAGATATGGCTGGCCGGCTTTAGCTACTGTACTGCGCTGCTATGCATAAGACACAGACCACCAACAGAGGATTGGTCAGCCAAATAACTCACTGTGCGAACCAAGCCGTGCCAACCGCAAGGTGTCTGCATCTGGCTTGCGGTAGATCAACAGCAGGTCTGGCTTGACGTGACACTCTCGATACCCAGTCCAATCACCGCTCAACGCATGATCGCGATTTTTCTCTGGCAAAGGTTGATCGACAAGCAGCAATTTCAAAATCCCAGGCAACAGCGAACCCACATCCTTACTGTGGCGCGGCGTTGCCATCACGCGCCTGTAATCTCGTTTGAAGGCTGATGAGCGATCAATCGTCCGCATTCAAATCGGCCATCAGTGCATCAACGCTTTCGAAACGCTTGCCCTTGCCTGATTCGAGTTCGGCAATGGCCTTGCGAGTAGTCGCGTTCGGCACTTTTACATCGAAGGGCAAACGGCGCTCATCCGCTACACGCAGCATCAGCAAGCGAATAGCGTCCGAGATAGATAGACCCATCGCTTCCAGTGCATCAGCAGCGCGTTCCTTGGTGGCTGTATCAATGCGTGCGCGAACATAAGTGTCAGCGGTACTCATAGTGACTCTCCTTAAAACTGGTTGGTAAGATTTTATTGTAGTTACAAAGCGACTACAAATCAAGCTGGCTGAAGCTGGGAGCTGGGTGCAATGTCGTTTCGTAGAGGACGAACGTTCTATTGCCAGTCCATCCAGAGCCCCGCACCTCAGACGTGCTGTGGTTGCTCTAGCCAACTCGGTCAGCACAACTACCGATTACCAGATG
>Ga0209317_1001380_pt1 | contig 21538 bp, 10 predicted proteins | sample RifGroB2_FD_183994 | JGI IMG/M metagenome (GOLD analysis project Ga0209317, IMG submission 183994) | Soil microbial communities from Rifle, Colorado, USA - Groundwater B2 (SPAdes) (version 2) | ecosystem: Environmental > Terrestrial > Soil > Unclassified | place: Rifle, Colorado | collected...
TACAGGTGCAACCGGCCTTCAGGGTCTGCAGGGTATCCAAGGTGTTGCCGGTCCCGAAGGTCCGCAGGGCATCCAGGGTGAAGTAGGTCTCCAAGGTCCCATCGGTCTCACCGGCGCAACCGGTGCCGAAGGTCCGCAAGGTCCGATTGGCCTCACTGGTGCAACAGGTCTGACAGGGCCTGCTGGCCCCGAAGGTCTGCAAGGTCTCCAGGGTCTGCAAGGTATCCCGGGCGAAGTCGGTCAGCAAGGCCTAATCGGTCTCACCGGTGCTACCGGCCCCGAAGGTCCCATTGGTCTTACTGGCGCAACTGGTCCGCAAGGTCTCCAGGGTATCCAAGGCATCCAGGGTGAGGTCGGCGCGCAAGGTCCGATCGGCCTGACTGGCGCTACCGGTCTGATAGGTCCCGCTGGAGCAGATGGCGCTCAGGGTCCGATTGGCCTTACCGGTCCCGCCGGTGCCGAAGGTGCACAAGGCCCCATCGGTCTTACGGGTCCGCAGGGTGAGCAAGGTATTCAAGGTATCCAAGGCGGAATCGGTCCGATTGGTCTCACCGGCCCTGCCGGTGCTGATGGTGCCGACGGTGCTCAAGGTCCCATCGGTCTCACCGGTCCTGCAGGTCTCGACGGTGCTCAAGGCCCCATCGGTCTCACCGGTCCTGCCGGTGCTGATGGCGCACAAGGTCCGATTGGTCTCACCGGTCCCGCCGGTACTGATGGCGCACAAGGCCCCATCGGCCTTACTGGCGCTACCGGCCTGACAGGTCCCGCTGGTGCTGATGGCGCACAAGGTCCGATTGGTCTCACCGGCGCTACCGGTCTGACTGGTCCTGCCGGTACCGACGGCGCACAAGGTCCGATTGGTCTGACGGGTGCAACCGGCGCTGAAGGTCCGCAAGGCCCTATCGGTCTCACCGGCGCAACTGGTGCAACTGGTCCTGAAGGCCCCCAAGGTCCGATTGGTCTTACTGGTGCCACCGGCCTGACTGGTCCTGCCGGTGCTGATGGTGCTCAAGGCCCGATTGGTCTCACCGGCCCTGCCGGTGCCGACGGTGCACAAGGCCCCATCGGCCTTACTGGCGCTACCGGCCTGACAGGTCCCGCTGGTGCTGATGGCGCACAGGGCCCGATTGGCCTCACCGGTCCTGCCGGTCTCGACGGTGCTCAAGGCCCCATCGGTCTCACCGGTGCCACCGGTCTCGACGGTGCACAAGGCCCTATCGGTCTTACAGGTGCAACCGGCCTTCAGGGTCTGCAGGGTATCCAAGGTGTTGCCGGTCCCGAAGGTCCGCAGGGCATCCAGGGTGAAGTAGGTCTCCAAGGTCCAATTGGTCTCACCGGTGCTACCGGTCTTACAGGTCTCGCAGGTGCTGATGGTTCGCAAGGTCCGATTGGCCTCACTGGTGCAACAGGTCTGACAGGGCCTGCTGGCCCCGAAGGTTCGCAGGGTCCGATCGGTCTCACCGGCGCAACCGGTGCTGAAGGTCCCCAAGGTCCGATCGGTCTCACCGGTACAACAGGTCCCGAAGGTCCGCAAGGCCCCATTGGTCTCACTGGTGCCACCGGCCTTACCGGTCCTGCCGGTGCCGACGGTGCTCAAGGTCCTATCGGTCTCACCGGTCCTGCCGGCGCCGAGGGCGCACAAGGTCCGATTGGTCTCACCGGTGCAACCGGTCCCGAAGGCCCCATCGGCCTCACCGGCGCAACCGGCCCCGAAGGCCCCATCGGCCTGACTGGTCCGCAAGGCATCCAGGGCATCCAGGGCGAGATCGGCCCCATAGGTCTCACTGGCCCTGCCGGTCCTGAAGGTCCCATCGGCCTTACCGGTGCAACCGGTCTCGACGGTGCCCAAGGCCCTATCGGTCTTACAGGTGCAACCGGCCTGACGGGTCTGCAGGGTATCCAAGGTGTTGCCGGCCCCGAAGGTCCGCAGGGCATCCAGGGTGAAGTAGGTCTCCAAGGTCCAATCGGTCTCACCGGTGCAACCGGTGCCGAAGGTCCCCAAGGTCCGATCGGTCTCACCGGTGCAACCGGTGCCGAAGGCCCCCAAGGTCCGATCGGTCTCACCGGTACAACAGGTCCCGAAGGTCCGCAAGGTCCCATTGGTCTCACTGGTGCCACCGGCCTTACCGGTCCTGCCGGTGCCGACGGTGTTCAAGGTCCCATCGGTCTCACCGGACTAACCGGTGCGGATGGTTCACAAGGTCCCATCGGCCTTACCGGTCCTGCAGGTCTCGACGGTGCTCAAGGCCCCATCGGCCTTACCGGTCCCGCCGGTCTCGACGGTGCTCAAGGTCCCATCGGCCTTACCGGTCCCGCCGGTGCCGACGGTGCTCAAGGTCCGATTGGCCTCACTGGTGCAACCGGCCCCGAAGGCCCCATCGGCCTCACCGGTCCGCAAGGTATCCAGGGCATACAAGGCATCCCGGGCGAAATTGGTCCCATCGGCCTCACCGGCCCTGCCGGTCCTGAAGGTCCGATCGGTCTCACTGGCGCAACCGGACCCGAAGGTCCCATCGGCCTGACCGGCGCAACTGGTCCCCAAGGTCCTATAGGTCTTACTGGTCCCCAGGGACCGGCCGGCTCCCCGGATACTCAAATCCAAATTTTGAGCAAAATCTCTACATCGACCGATGGTGCAATGCTAGCAGTCCAGCAGGGCCCCTCTGAGACAAACAGCACCGCAGCGAAATTCGCACTGAAAGATGCGACCGGAACACAGAACATCATGCAGTTAACGGCACAAGGTCGCTTGGGGTTGGGAACGGGCTTCAATCCGTCCGTGGTCATTCACGCAAAGGGAGATTCCTTATACAAAGCACAAACAATCATGCACTACTCTGGGACGAACCCTAATGGCGGTGGTGGTTACATTGCTTACCACAACAATGCTGAGGGGGCTCTTCCTGTAGCTGGTGACCGTCTTGGCTACTTCCTTTTTGGCGCATCTGAACCCGGCAGCTCAGTTACAAGAAACGGAGCGGGAATAGCCGCTAGGGCTGAAGAGAATTGGAGCAGCAGTTCCATACCCTCTTATTTCGCGTTCGAGACAGCTGCATCAGGATCTAGCGCAAGATCAGAAAGAATGCGCATTAATGGCACTGGCAATGTCGGCATAGGCACAACAGCCCCGTCTCAGCGGCTCGAAGTCAACGGTGGCATCAGGATAAACACCACAGCTGCGAGGCCGACATGCAGCTCTACAACACGAGGAACCTTCTGGTTCACCCAAGGAGCAGGAACCTCAGACGATTCTGTTTCTGTCTGCAGCCAGATTGGCGGAGCCTTCACTTGGAAAGTTCTGTACTAGTTGATTGATTATGAAGTTTTAAAGGGAGCGGGTAGTCACAACCGCTCCCTTTTTTTGTCCCTGAGCGCACCCAAGATGAAGGGGGTATAAGTATGTTTTCTGCTGGCAAATTTTGTCCTTATACTATAATATGCGGCATGTGAATTAACGCCATCAAACAAATCCGCACGGGAAGTGGCAAAAAATTGGACAAGCTCAAAGCATTATTAAGAGGTTTCTTTGGTTTTCTGAGGATACTTGTTGTGCGAAGGGAACTGATCCTTGAGATGGCAAAGAGAGATATCTCAGCCCAATACACGGGCTCATTTCTTGGTCTTATTTGGGCCTTCGTCAACCCTCTTGCGATGATATTTATCCTGTGGCTGGTATTCAGCATAGGATTCAAAGCCGCGCCGCAAGGAAATGTCCCGTTTGTAGTTTGGCTAGCAGCTGCAATTGCAATTTGGAACACCTTTTCAGAGGCTGTCAGTTCCTCAACTTCCGCTCTAGTGAACAACTCCCACCTGGTAAAAAAAGTTCTTTTCCCTCTGAGCATACTCCCATTGGTAAAAATTGTTGGCTCATTCGTGACGCACCTTGTATTCCTGTTGGTGCTGGTATTGCTAATAATCTGCTATGGCCTCCCTTTCAGCCTTTTCTGGTTTCAAGCTCTTTACTATTTTTTAGCTATGAGCGTACTTGCACTTGGCGTTAGCTGGCTCACCTCCTCAATTAATGTTTTTGCAAGGGATACAGGGCAAATTGTCAATGTTATGTTGACCTTTGGTTTTTATCTTACCCCGATCATCTGGGACCTCCACATCATGCCTGAGCGCCTGCGATTTCTTTTGAAGCTGAATCCGATGTTCTACATTGTACAAGGCTACAGAGATTCTTTCCTTTATTCAGTTCCCTTTTGGCACCACTGGCAACTGACACTGTATTTCTGGTCTGCTACATCCATTATTTTTGTTATTGGCGCAGTTATATTTTTGAGGTTACGCCCTCATTTTGCCGATGTACTATAGGCCTATGCAATGACCAACCAAGCAATAGCAATCTCTATTAAAAACGTAAACAAGTCGTACCGTCTTTACGACAATCCCTTGCAGATATTAAAAGAGGCATTGCACCCTTTCAGAAAGAAATACCATCATGATTTTGCAGCCTTGCATGACATTTCGTTCAACATCCCCAAAGGGGAAACGGTCGGCATACTTGGCCGAAACGGCAGTGGCAAGAGCACGCTCCTCCAGATAATCTGTGGCATCTTGCAACCGACTACTGGCAACGTGGTCACATCCGGAAGAATTTCTGCACTCTTGGAGTTAGGTGCAGGATTCAATCCCAACTTTACCGGCAGAAGTAACGTGTATATGAATGGAGCCCTCATGGGCTTTTCCCGGGCAGAAATGGACGCCCAGATGGAGTCAATTGAAGAATTTGCAGACATAGGTGAATTCATAGATCAACCCGCGAAGACTTATTCCAGCGGCATGTACATTCGTCTCGCTTTCGCCTGCGCAATTAACGTCAAACCAGACATCCTTATAGTAGATGAGGCTCTGAGCGTTGGAGACGTTTTCTTTCAGCAGAAATGTTATGCAAAAATCAGAGACATTATCGCTGGAGGGACCACGTGCCTGTTCGTATCCCACGACACACAGGCCATCATGAACATCTGCAATCATGCCATTCTTTTGCGTAATGGTGAAATTGACTACATGGGTCCTCCAGAAGAAGCAGTCAGCCGATACTACAGCACTATGGGAAAGCGTCCTCCAGCAAAGACTGATATCACAAGCGCGAATGTCGCGGTTCCCTCAGAAAGACCTCTAATGCCGTCACTTGATGTATCGAGGCATTCCATCTTGCGAAGCGATGTCAAACGTCATGGTGCAGGTGAATTACAAATAGCGGCAGCAAGAGTTACCGACACTTGTAATATAGACACCCTAGAGGTGTGCATGATGCACCCATTGTTGTTCCACGTTCTGTTAACTGCAAAGAAGTCAATCTGGGAGCCTAGCGTAGGGATTCACCTACATGATCGGTTTGGCAATCTCGTGTTTGCTGCCGGAAGCCGGCAACTCGGGAAAAAGCTTCCTCCTATTGAAGCTGGGCAAAGTCTAGTAATTGAAATGCAAATTTTTTTCAATGTCCAACCGGGGGAATACACTTTCAGCCTTGGGGCCGCAGAGCCATCTGCTGAAGATCCCAATGCCGGTTTCACCCATGACAGAATTGAATCGCTTGGCCCGATCTTGGTCACAGCGGAGAGGAATACAACCCTTCCTTTCTATGGCATAGCACAGTTACCTATGAACCTTTCATTCCAAACGACACAAACAGAGGCATAATGAACCGGCAACCAAAGATATCTTTTATGACCACGCTTGGCTGTAATGTTGGTGATGAGTTCATCAGAGAAGGGATATGCTCTTTTCTAGACGAAATTTTTGACGACTGGCTGCCTTTTTATGTGAATAAAGTAGATCTCAAAACACTCCAAACACATGCCTTAGATGAGGCTTGTGCGCTCAAAGACAAATTTCAAGATACAGACATAATCATCCAAGCAGGTGCACCCGTCTACTGGAATATCAATGAGAGCACCTCGTATAATGTAGAATGGGCAGAGGAACTTTGGGAGAAACGTATCTTCAAGCTTGGCCACACTAAACCAATCTTGAATATTGCAGCTGGAGCTTGTCAGCCATATCCAGGATTCGCTAAAGACTTTCTTCAAAACGCTCAATGCAGAGAGTTTGCACAAAAGGTTGATTCATCCTGCGCTTGGACCTCGGTCCGCGATCCTCTTGCATCACAGATACTTTACGCTCTGAACATTGAACATGATGTACTACCTTGTTCAGCATTCCATGCTGCCCGTCGACTTAAAACTCAACCATGTGTTGGTACTTTTATAGGTGTCAACCTAATGCCCAAAGGTGGCCACTACAGGTTGAAAGAGAACATAGACAGTCACGCATGGGACATAGCGGTGCAAGGATTCCTTACAGACGTTAGAAAGCGTCACAAGCTTCTTTTTATTGCCCATGATCTTTTGGAAGTAGAGTACATGAAGCAGTTTGTTGAAGGTGACGAGAAAATCTTCCATTCCACGAATTATCTGGACTACCTGCCCACTTATGGCCAATGCGCAGCCGTGGTTGCAAATCGTGTCCACGGGGGAGTATGTGCCGCCGGGTTCGGTCGTCCCTCTATAATAGTCGGGAACGATACACGACTCCTTATTGCCGATTATATCGGCATTCCAAGCTTCTATGTTGCGGATGTTGATGCGCCACTTCTAATCGACGTGTTAGAGACTGCTGTAAGCACAGCGTCAAAAGAGACCGACCGGCTTTTAGAATTGAGAGAGAATAGTGCTCTCCGCTATATAGCTGCTATCAAAAGCAGCATTGAGTCGTTTCCATCCTTCGGAAACCATGCACAAGCAAAACAGCAGAAAAAAGATATTGCCCTTGCTTCTGTAGAGGAGTTGCATTCACAACGATTCCTTGACTTCATGAATAGCATGAATTGCTTTGCTCGTAGATATGGCCTGCGAGAATTCACCAACTGGTCTAAAGTTTGGGAATATCCTTGGCTCTGGGAAAACTGCCTTTCTGAAATAGATTGGAAAAACACACGGTTGCTTGATCTCGGGAGTGAAATCAGTCCAATGCCGTGGTTTCTCGCTTCACTAGGAGCAGAAGTCGTATTAGTGGAGACAGATCCGCAGTGGATTAGTAATTGGGAGAACCTGAAGGATTTATCCGGACTAAAAGTAACATGGAAAATAGTATCGGGTGAGAAATTACCGTTCGAAGACAACTACTTTGATGCCATAACTAGTTTCTCAGTCATTGAACACCAGCCAGACAAAGTCTCAGCCATCGAAGAGGTAATAAGAGTTTTAAAGCCCGAAGGGGAATTTGCATTATCTTTCGATATTTGCGAGGAAACTTTGGGGATGAGCTTTCCTGAATGGAATGGAAAAGCGCTAACAATGGCCGAGTTTGAAGAAGTGATCTGGAAGCGGCCGGAATTCAAAAAGGGATTTCCGATCACTTGGAATATAAAAGATGCAGGAGGGTTCCTCTCGTGGCACCTGCAATCTGCTCCACACCACAACTATATTGTTGGCGCAGCACATTTCCAGAAGGACCTTTTCAGAGGGGTGCCAATAACAAAAATCCTGATCCCACGTCTAGATACGATTGGCGACATGGTTTTGCTACAGGGTTTTTTAGCAGGGCTGACAATTAAATATCCTAATGCCGAAATAACTTTATTAGTGCGCGAAGGATATGATCAACTAGCTCCGCTTTTCCCCAAATATTTAAAGTGGATATCCACGGCGTTGCACCCTTACCGTTACTCCGAAGATACAGATCTACAACACTTGGAGACGTTACTCACATTGCTGGCGGATAGCGCGTGGGATCTTGTCCTGTTTACCACTTATAACCGCACATGGATTGATGATGTGGTTGCAGCAAAATTGCCAGGAGTCACCAAAATTGCTCTAGGTGAGGTTAGAACTCACGACGAATATTTCAAACCCATGCAAGAGTTTCTTGATCTCCCTTGTTCACCAGCAATAGACAAATTTGTATCTGTGAATGAAAGGGCTCACGAGACAGAAAAGTATCAAACTTTCTGGAACGCTCTCTTTCATGACAGCTCCACATTATCACTTCCGAGTCTAGAAGTCCCGGAACCTGCACAAGCAGAAGCGGGCCGAGTTTTGTCCATGCTTGGCTTAACAGGCAAAACCTTTTTCGTGTGCGCACCAGTAGGTGGTCTCAATATTCCCATAAAGACCTGGCCGGCAGACCGTTTTGCAGAAACAATCTGCTGCATCCATGCCACCCACGGAATCGTTCCGCTTCTTGTCGGGCATGAAGCTGAGGCAGGCTCACTGCAGGAAGTCCAACAACTGGTTCAGGAGAAGGGGGGACCCTGCACCTTCAAGTGGGTCGGCACCGATGGCGAGATCGCAGTGCTAGCAGCGCTGATGGAGCGAGCACAATTCTATATAGGGAACGACAGCGGGCCCATGCACATATCGGCAGCCATTGGCGTACCTACTATCGGCATCTTCGGAGGCGGGCATTACCCGAGGTTCCTGCCAGTAGGAAGAAAAGTTGCGCATGTGGCCGTTAAACTCCCCTGCTATGGATGCGGTTGGGAATGCATATTCGGCGATGCACCCTGTATCAAGGCTGTGGAGATAGATGCCGCGACGTCGATTGTGGACAATATCCTACTTTGCTCCCATCCCCCCATCCAAGATTGCGTTATCGACCATTCCGAGGACAAGGTCTTACAGCAGATCATCGGCAGTTCGAAGAGGATGATCGATTCGCTGCATGCTCAGGTGCTTTTCCTAGGGGTCGAATCAGAGGCTGCGGCAGAAGAACTAAGGGCACAGCTGCACCAGCAGACAGAGACAATTGCTCAGTTGACGACCTCGCTTTCAGCTGAAAAGGAAACGCTGGAAACCACCAGAGCATCATTCGATTCCAAGTTGGCAGCAGCAGAGAATGAAATAAACGCCCTTCGTTCATCCTTGAGCTGGAAAATTACCGCACCGCTTAGGTCGATGTACAACAAGTTATTTTCCCGGAGTGCATAACCATTGGAACCGAAAATATCCATTATTACACCTTCCTTTAATCAGGGAAGGTATCTTGAGAACACTATCCGCTCGGTCTTGGACCAGAACTATTCTAATCTGGAATACATTATCATAGATGGTGGCAGCACAGATAATAGCCTCGAGATAATAAAGCAGTATGAAAGACATTTGGCCTACTGGGTAAGCGAAAAGGATAAAGGACAGAGTCATGCAATTAACAAGGGGATGAAGCTGGCCACAGGGGATCTGTTGTCATGGCTTAACTCGGATGATTATCTTGCCCCTGGCGCGCTGTCAGTCATTGCTGAAGTTTACGGATCAAATCCTCAAGCCGGGGCTATACTTGGGGCGGGTAACATGGTTGACGAGTCGGGGCAGGTTATTTTTACCCATCAACCGTTCGCTGTTACCACTGAAAGTCTGTACGGCTGGATTGACCGTTTTTTCTGGCAGCCGTCCTGCTTTATTACAAGAAGCGCCTGGGATAAATGTGGCCCTCTGGACGAGGCGATTCATTTTGCTATGGACCTTGACCTCTGGCTGAAGATAGCTGCCAAGTATCCCTTTGCCACCACAGAGATGATGCTTTCCTCAAGCCTAAAGCACGATGATGCCAAGACAACGGCGTTTGCGAAGTTAAGCCAGATAGATGCGGCCATCGTCATCTTGAAACATGGTGGTGAAGATCAGGCAAGAAGTTACTTTGAAACCCTTGTTAAGGATTCGGATGCTCATATCGCGGTGCTGATTGAACACGGCACCGACCTGACCAATCGTCTGGACGAATGCAACAAACACCTGACTGAGCTGAACTCCGAGCTAGCAGACCGGAATGCGAAGATCTCTCAACTGGCAACGGAACTAGAGCTGCGGCACAGGGATCTTGACACCCTGCAAAAACTTCAGAGCGACATCTTGAACAGGGACCAAGAAGTAATATCTAAACATGCCCTGCAGATTCAACACCTTCTGGCTCAAACCGATGCATTGTTCAACTCATTAAGCTGGAGAATAACCAAACCTCTTCGTTTGCTAGGAAGTTTGTTCCAGACATCCGATCCTGATGCTAGAGAAGTAAAGGAAGAATTAGCTGAAACTGCCATCCGTTTCAACTTGGAGTCCATCTCCCTGGAAGAAGGCTCTGAAGGGAAAGTCCTGTTCGTAGCAGGATGGTGCTTCTCGACCGCGTCAACAACGCCGGTAGGAATCGAAATCTTCTCGGGAAAACAACAGCTTTCGCAGTTCACGTGCAACCTGCAGCGGGACGATGTACAACAGGCGTTCCCGCCCCAAGAAATTTCAGGGTCTTCCATCCCCTATTGCGGCTTCCAACATTACATCAACCTCAAGAACGATATTGCTCGTATCGACCTAAAAGCCACATCCGGTCTTACCTTGCACAAGCAAAACCTGAATAAGGTCCTCAACGGAGGCGATCAGCGATGGCTCCCAGCCGGTTCCAGTAATATCCACACCTCGCATCTGCTTATCGCAAGAGAGATCTTGAAGAAGGCGCGTGGAGTGGTTACTTGGGGCAACATTTTCTCCTTAAGCAACTGGAAGATCTGGTACAGGTGCGCCGTTGACGAACTGAGATGGGCACAAATGGATAGACCGACAGTGCCGCCTGATGCGCTCTCTCCGACAGAGGCTTACATAGATAGAAACCAGGTAAGACCACATCTAAGACGGCTACTTGAAGACGCGATAGAGACTCTTTCGTATCAGCCGGTAATCAGCATCGTAATGCCGGTTTACAACGTAGAGGCCCTCTTTCTCGAGGAAGCGGTTGCGTCAGTGCTGGAGCAGATATATCCGTACTGGGAGCTCTGCATCGCCGATGATGCATCTACGAAACCTGAAACAATCGAGGTACTAAAAAAATTGAATGACCCCCGCATAAAGGTGGTCACACGTACCGAAAATGGGCACATCTGCAGGGCCAGCAACGACGCTGCAACCCTTGCAACGGGCGAGTTCATCGCACTTATGGACAATGACGACCTGCTCTCTCCGAACGCACTGTTCGAGATTGTTCGGCTTTTACAGGAAAAACCGGATGCGGACCTGGTCTACTCGGACGAAGACAAGATAGACGTTGAGGGGAAACACTTCGACCTTCATTTCAAACCTGACTGGTCGCCTACGCTTCTGCTAGGGTACAACTACATCAACCACTTGACCTGCATGAGGCGGGTGCTCTTTGAGGAGGTCGGCGGCTTCAGGGTAGGGTATGAAGGTGCACAGGATTACGACCTCCTCCTGCGCATCACGGAGCGCACCAACCGTGTCTTCCACATACCGAAGATCTTGTACCATTGGCGCGCCATTCCAGGTTCTACCGCATTCAAGGCCAGTGAGAAACCGATCGTATCAACATCTGCACACAAGATACTCTCGGAGTCCCTTCTGCGTAGGGGCATACCGGCGAGCATTTATGCGCCGGATTTCGCCAGAAGGCTGAATGTACCCGTCCAGCAATTGGACTTCAGCGACGAAGGGCCGACAGTCGACATCATCATCCCTACCTTCAACCAGGGTGATATTCTCAGAACCTGCATCGAATCTATTACAACTAAGACGACCTACAAGACCTACCAGATCATGGTAGTCGACAATGCATCTCAGGATAAAAAAACCCTGCAGTACCTGGACGAAATCCGTGCCGCAGGCATCCGAGTTGAAAGAATTCCGAACGGTCCCGAAGGTTTTTCCTTTAGCAGAGTGAACAACATGGCGGTAGGTCGGTCCGATGCTGAATACATCCTATTCCTGAACAACGACACAGAGGTGATCGAGCCCCTATGGCTCAGCAGAATGATGGGCTACCTGCAGCTTCCAGGCGTCGGTGCAACCGGTGCACGGCTTCTCTATCCCGACAACACAATTCAACATGCGGGCGTCCTACTTGGCATGGGGGGAGGATTCATCCCCGATCACGCATTCTCCAGAGTGTCGGCAAAAGCCCCGGGGTATTTCTTTCTGCCTGGGACTTCCCGCGAATCATCCGCAGTAACAGGAGCCTGCCTGCTGACCAGGAAGCAGACTTTCGTAGAACTCGGCGGGTTTGACGAAATCGCTTTCAAGGTTTCTCTCAACGATGTCGACTACTGCCTGAAACTGGAATCAGCCGGGCTGTCCGTTGTTTATGTAGCGGGTGCTGAACTCTATCATCACGAGAGCCTTACCAGAAGCAGACAGGACGACCCCGCTGAGCTCGCGAACTTCCGTGATAAATACGGAGACAAAGCCGAGCCGTACTACAACCCAAACCTGTGCAGAAACAGCAGCTATGCCATATCGCCTAGATGCACCCTTGACTACAGCCCTTACTTCAAAGCCGCACTGAAGGTGGTTTTCTTCACTCACAACCTGAACCATGAGGGTGCGCCAAATATCATGATGACGGTAGCGGAGGGCGTGCAGCAACTGGGCAGGGTACGCCCCATCATCGTTTCTCCTTGCGACGGCCCGGCCCGGGCAGCTCTCGAAGCAAAAGGATTCGATGTAAGGGTCGTGAAGCTACGCAACGAGGCAAACATCCTGACCTCCTGGTCTAGCGCACAAGAGCTGGAAGATGCCATACAACAGATGAAAGATCTTCTGGAGCAATGGGACGCCGATGTCATAGTGACCAACGTAATAAATACATTCTTTGTGGTCGAAGCCGCCGCGAGGAGCGGCATCCCGTGCCTATGGTGGATACACGAGAGCTATGACGAAAATCTTCTGGCCATAAACCTACAGGCCATAGCATTCCCGTTGGCCCAGAAGGCTTTTTCGGATGCATCGCAAACCATTTTCGTATCGAAAGGAACCAGGGACCTTTACAACCGCTACAACACTAGGCTTAACTTCAACGTCATCCACAACAGCCTGAACTTCAACGACTTCTCTGAACGTCTATGCAATAAAAGCCAAGCCAAGTCGAGCCTCAGCACCCTTGATAAAAAAGTAATCGTGTCTGTCGGAACAGTTTGCGACAGGAAAGATCAAGCCACCATCGTCGGCGCTGCAGAAATGCTGCTTAAGAAGCGAAGTGACTTCATCATTTACATCGTCGGCTACCGAGCGGAACTGCCCTATGGTGACTTCGTCAAAAGAGAAATAGAGGAAAAAGGACTTCAGGACTACGTGGTTCTCGTGCCCGAGACAAAAGACGTCGAACGGTACTACCTCGCGGCTGACATCTTCGCGTTTTGCTCACTGAACGAGTCGTATTCGCTGACCATTCTGGAGGCCATGGCCTACGGGCTTCCGGTTGTTACGACGGAGTGCTTCGGCATCAGCGAACAGGTGCGCTTCGGAGTCAACGCGCTCAAGATCGGCTTCAAGGACCCGATGGGACTGGCGGAAAAACTGGAATCGCTGCTCGGCGACGAGAAGCTCAGAAAGCTCTATGGGAGAAACTCCCTGGAGATGATGAGGTACATGCAGACAGAAAAAGAGATGCTGGCCAAGCACGAAGAGCTGATCATTTCAGCCTATCAAATGAAAGTGCAGCTTGCGACTAAGGAGGCTTAATGAACGCGTTGACCTTTTCAATCACACTGGCAGTTATCACCTTGGTATTTGGCCGGGAGGCTCACGCCTACCTCGATCCCGGCACGGGGAGCATGGTCTTCCAGGCCCTCATCGCCCTCTTCCTCGGAGCAGCAGCTACAGGAAAGCTTTGGTGGTCCAAGGTGAAAAGCATCTTCTCCAAGAAATCAGATCGTGAAAACAATGAATAACTCGCATGGAGCCGTACCAAGCTCATTCAGGGACCCGAGCGGTTTCGTCTTCCTGTGGGACGGCCAGTTGTATCGTCAGGTAAACTCCAGCTACCAAGACCTTTTTGATCTCCTCATGGGATCTGGGCTTTATCATGAGCTGACCTCCTCCCGACTCTTGGTGGAGCATCAGGAAGTTCTCCTCCCCCATGGAAAACAGGCGGGATCGTACAAGATCATAAAGCCGGAGGTGATCTCCTTCCTTTCGTTTCCTTACGAGTGGTGCTTCAGCCAGTTCAAAGCGGCGGCCCTGGCGACACTACGAATCCAGGAAAAGGCTCTGGAGCACGGGATGGTGCTAAAGGATGCTAGTGCCTACAACATCCAGTTCAGCGATGGCAGACCTGTCTTCATTGACACGCTCTCTTTCGAGCGGTATCGGGAGGGGGAGCCATGGGTCGCCTATCGGCAGTTCTGCCAGCACTTCCTCGCTCCTCTTGCCCTGATGTCCGCAACAGACGTAAGACTTGGGTTATTGCTGCGCAACTTCATCGACGGGATACCGCTTGATTTGGCGTCGAAACTGCTCCCTGCGAGATCACATCTCAAACTCGGCCTGCTCATGCACATCCACCTGCATGCCAAGAGTCAGGTGAAGTACGGTGATGCACATCGCGATGGGGAGCGGACGGCTGACAAGGAGAAAACAAGCGGCAAGGTTAGCAGACAGGCGATGCGGGGCCTGATCGACAGCCTGAAGTCGACGGTTAAGAACCTGGAGTGGAACCCCAAGGGAACCGAGTGGGGAGATTACTACAGCGACACCAACTACAGCGACCAGGCGATGCAGCACAAGATGTCCCTCGTTGCCGAATTCGTAGACAAAGCCGCTCCCAAAACCGTATGGGATCTGGGTGGCAACACCGGCGTATTCAGCAGGATCGCCAGCCAGCGTAGCATCGATACAGTCTCCTTCGACATCGACCCGGCCGCAGTGGAAAAGAACTATCGGCGGTTGGTGGAGCAGAAAGAACAGAACCTGTTACCCCTGGTGCTTGACCTCACCAACCCCAGCCCTGCCATCGGCTGGCAGAATCAGGAACGCGATTCACTGCTCTCGCGCGGGCCGGTTGACGCAGTGCTCGCCCTCGCCCTGATCCATCATCTGGCCATCTCGAATAACGTCCCCCTGCCCAAGATTGCGGAGTTCTTCAGCAAGACCTGCTCGTCGCTGATCATCGAGTTCGTCCCAAAGACGGATTCGCAGGTGCGCCGGTTGCTGGCTTCCAGGGAGGATATTTTCCCGCAGTACACAAAGGAAGGGTTCGAAAAGGCATTTGGAATTCATTTCAATAAAGTTGCAGCACATCCTGTATCCGGTTCGGAAAGAACCTTGTATTTAATGCAGAAAAAGCAGGAATAACCTCGACCCAAACAGATTATTAATGGCGGAGAAGAACCTGGTTTTTCTATGGAAGGGTTGCTATGAAAGAAGTTCCTGAGAGCAAAGAGGGAGAAAGCCGTTGGACCAAGTTGAGTTTCTGGTTATGTACACTGCACCTATTTACCCTTAGTGCTCTGGCGTTCGCTAAACCAGTTTTTGATGTGACAGCCAGGGATGCGGCTTTCTATGTTATCCGCGGATCTAGGCCGGCTGATATAGTAACACTGATTGCGATTGTATCAATAGCAATTCCAACCGCTCTCGTCCTGCTAGAAGCTGTTTCCCGAATTATCGGGCGTCGGCTGCAGCTGGCCATCCACTTTGTCCTCGTGGGAACCCTCATTGCAGTATATGCAGCCCCTATCATAAACCATCTAGAGTTCGCCGATGGTTACTTCGCTGTATCTATCATCTCTGCCTGTGGAATATTCGGTGCCGTGCTTTATGCGAATACGTTATCCTTCCGGAGGCTTATTTCATTGGCATCACCGTTCATCATCTTACTCCCAGCTCTTTTCGTTTTCGGTTCTCAAGTCGGCAAACTTATTCTTCCCGGAGCATTCACATGGTCTACAGACGAAGGCCAAACGCAACATCTATACCTGAAGGAAAAACCACCTATATTCTTTGTTGTTTTGGATGAGCTTCCTGTCATTTCCCTCATAGATGAAAAAGGCAAGATAGATACAAGCCGTTTCCCTAACCTTGCATCATTAGCAGAGACGTCATCATGGTATAAGAACGCAACTGCTGTTTCACCTACTACAGAAATTGCAGTCCCAGCAATTTTAACAGGCATTTTCCCACAAGGAAAATTGCTTCCCAACATCAAAGATCATCCTAACAACCTTTTCACCTTACTTGCTGAAAACTACAAATTCAATGTCTATGAATCGGCATGCTATCTATGTCCTGACAACTTGTCTTCTAGGAAAAGAGAGGCGCTCCCTTTTATTAACAGACTTCAGTCGTTACTTTCAGATGTAAGAGTACTTTTCTTGCACGTTACCCTACCTGATGCATACAAAAAAAATCTGCCTTCGATCACCAATAAGTGGGGAAACTTCTCAAAGACAGAAACTGTTCCTTCGGCAATCACTGGCGATACCCGCATTTTGTCCCGAAAAGATCTAGCTGAAAAACTCCTTTCGATGAAGAAAAATGACAGGCCCGACATCTTCAGGTCTTTCATTTCGGATATCGATCCAACGCGCAAAGACAGCCTTAACTTCATTCATATTCTTCTACCCCATGGCCCATTTGAATATCTTCCATCGACTAACAGATATAAGGCTGTGAGCGAACTGGGGCTGGAAGGCGCTACAAAGACCAAGGACAGGTTCACCGGGCCTCAGGGCTTGGTGGACAAATATCATCAACTTCACTTGCTGCAGTTAGCTGCAACGGACAAACTGCTAGGTGAACTCTTTGGCAAGCTCAAAAGCAACGGTTGGTTTGACGAATCATTGATAGTAATAACTGCAGACCATGGTGCCAGCTTCCGGTCGAATGACTTCAACAGAGAGGTTTCAAACAGAAATATCGCTGACATCATGTTCGTTCCGTTGCTCATAAAACTGCCTAACCAGAAAAAGGGTGAGGTATCCGAGGCCGATGCTGCGACCATCGATATAATTCCAACTGTTGCAGATTATCTCGGCATAAAATTGCCCTGGAAAGCATCGGGTGTCTCTCTGTTACAGAAAAATCGCGAAGTAAAGACATCTAAGTCAATCTTCACTTCAAAACGCCTTGAGACCTATGCTTATCGTGATCTGCTTCAAAAGCGTGAAAGTTCTCACCTTGAAAACATTTATAAGTTCGGGCTAAACCAACCTAGTTCAAATTTATTCTGGTTTGGTGAGCATCTGGATCTACTTGGTAAAAACGTTATCGACCTAGAGGTCAGGGAAGGGAACGTTTCTTTAGAGCTGGACCAGGCTCACATGTTCGATTCCGTTGATTTGTCCCGGAATCTGACTCCAGCCTTGATACAAGGAAAGTTAACCTATCGAAAGCCTGTTATGGCTGAAGTTGCAATCAGTATTAACGGGGTGATACAGGGGGTCGCAAAAGCGTATAACATTCAAGGCAATAATGTTTTCACGGTTGTAGTTCCTGAGTCTGCTTTTAAGGAGGGCGTTAACAAAGTACAGGGATATGTCATAGAAAGAACCGCCACTGGTCAAAAATATTTGGTTAGTGCAGAGGATCACTCCTCGAAATATTCGTTAAAAAAATTCGACATTATATCTTCCGATGGCAAGGCCTATCCTATCATTGCCGGCAACCCACCAGGAATGCTCGACGAGTTATCAAAGACTTCGAATACAGTTGTAGCTGCCGGATGGGCAACAAATCCTCAGAAATCCCGGCCTGCAAACAACATCGTCATTTTCGAAAATGAATCGTTTTTATTGGCAGGCAGGACAACACAGCCACGCCCGGACGTAACAAGAATGCTCAAAAACACGAAATTGGGTGACTGCGGTTTCAGTTTCACCTTACCCCCGAATACAAACTTGAAAAAGCTTCGAGTTTTCTCCATAGCCGACCGTGTAGCTTATGAACTTGATTATCACAAAAAACTCGGTCTCAAACCTGACTATTTGAGCACCTCGTACGCCCTTATACCGCGATATGAGCTCAAAGGCGATACTCCTTTCGCTTCCGATGGCACGAAATACTCTTTTTCTTCAGAGAAGATGCGCGGTTCTGTAGATATAATCAAAACAGGTAAATCCAGTGTTACTATAACAGGATGGGCAGCAAACGTTGATAAGTTGCAACCAGTAGAATCCATACTTCTTTTTGAAGGCGATAAATTCATAGCATCTGGAAAAACAAGGGTAATCCGCCCCGATATCGCAATGCTTCTGAAGAGCAAGCAATTTCCAGTTTTTGGGTTTGATTACACAATCCCCTCATCTAAGTTGAAAGAAATCGAGAATCTTAAGGTTTTTGCGATCTCAGAGGGACTAGCTACTGAAATTATCATCCAGAAGAAGTCCCGGCTTAACGGCACGAAATTCGTACTGAACCAAGACACCCTCCTTTCGGAAAGCGCTGAGGTAATTAATATTTACTCCACCTCTTTGCAGGGGAACCTAGATGTTGTCAGAGTCGAAAAGAGGAAAGTTCTAGTTGCCGGTTGGGCTGCTGATGTCAAAGGCGGGGTTCCGGTCGAATCATTGGCAATCTTCAGCGGAAATGAATTTGTCGGCTCGGGCAAACCCACTATTAACAGGCCGGACGTCGGAAAAAGCTTCACCAACGTGAACCTCTCCAGGTGCGGCTTCGACTTTTCCTTCCCGATGAAGGGAAGGGATACGAAGAAGCTGCGTGTTTTCGCCATCTCTAAAGGCTCGGCCATTGAGCTTCAAAACCCTGCGACCGCAAAGGAAGAGACTGAAAAGGCTGCTGGATTCGGCTTCACGCTGGAAGATGACAGGATAATTACTGCTGACGGGACGATGCTCACTATCGAACCCGCCGGGATGCAGACTTCATGGGACACTCTGACGAACAATGGCACGGTCCTCTCCATATCCGGCTGGGCGGCAAACGTGCAGCAGTCGAAGGTTGCGGAAAGGATCCTCGTCTTCGCGAACGGAATGCTTGTCGCCTCTGCCAGGCCGAAGGCCGCGCGCCCGGATGTCGCCACAGCCCTTGGCAACGACAAGATCGAGTATTGCGGCTTTAACCTTTCGTTTCCTGCCAAAAGCGTCGGCGATCTCAAGACTATCCGGGTATTCGCCCTGCACGGGGGATTCGCGACAGAACTTTCCAATGCCGTTGCCTTGGCTCCGCACATGACCAAGTTGGCACCTCCCACCAGGAAACCGGTGTTCACAATTGTCACTACTGGATCACAACCAGAGCCGCAGGTTCCGGATGAATGATTGCGTCGATATTCTGCTGGCGGTGTTTAACGCCGAGCCTTACCTCAAGGAACAGTTGGCGTCCATCTACGGCCAGAACCACCAGCAGTGGAGCCTCATAATCCGAGACGATTGCTCTATGGATGGCTCATCCGGCATCCTGCGTACAGAATCAGCTGCAGACCCATCCCGCATCAGGGTGTTGGACAACGGCGGTAAAAACCTCGGTGCGAGCCAAAACTTTGCAAGGCTTATGGCTCATTCGACTTCACGTCACGTCATGTTCTGCGATCAAGATGATGTCTGGCTTCCGAGTAAGGTGGAGGTCACCCTTGCAAAGATGAAGGAAATGGAAGGGATGTACGGCGAGGATACTCCGATCCTGGTTCACACGGACCTTAAGGTGGTGGACGAGAGCCTGCATGTTGTTTCGGAGTCACTCTGGAAGTACCAGTTGTCAGATCCGGTGGGCGGTTCTTCCCTGAACAGGCTGTTGTTGCAGAACGTAGCCACCGGCTGCACGATAATGATAAATCGGCCCTTACTGGATCTGGCGCTGCCCATCCCTGAAAAAGCAATGATGCATGACTGGTGGCTTGCTCTTGTGGCTGCGGCCTTCGGCCGGATAGGTCATATTGATGAGGCTACCATTCTGTACCGGCAGCATGGCGCCAACGATACCGGTGCGAAAACCTGGAACCCAGTTGAAGCAGGCAAGTTATACTTCAACGCCAACAAACGCAGGGAGCTCTTTGCGGGCCACAGGTCGGTGACTGCAAGAATTCAGAGTCAAGCCGAGACATTCTTGAAACGGTACGAGCCAATGCTTAACCACCGCCAGAAAGAAGTCCTGGAAGCTTACGTTCGGTTGCCCTCATCCAATTACCTTTTGAAGCGTTACTACACCGCTAAATACGGCTTTTGGTACACCGGCCTGTCGCGGAACCTTGTCCGCCTGCTCACACTATAGGAAAAGCATGAAAAAGATATCCGTCTGCATGGCAACCCGAAACGGCGGGCGCTTCATACAGCGCCAGATCAGCTCCATCCTCCCGCAACTGGGCCCGGATGACGAGTTGATAATCTCGGATGACTCCTCTACCGACGAGACAACCGACATCATCAAACGCTTTGCCGACCCGCGCATCAAGCTGTTGGAGAACAACACCTTCTTCAGTCCCGTGCTCAACCTGGAAAACGCACTGCGCCAGGCCAGCGGGGATATCATCGTGCTCTCGGACCAGGATGACGTCTGGCTGGAGAACAAGGTAGCAGTCATCCGCGAAAATCTCGGAAAAATTACGACACCTGTCGCCCTGATCTCCCTGGACGGGTCCGTTGTGGATGAACAAGAGACCGTGACCTTTGATTCACTCTTCGTGAAGATTGGTGCCGGGGCGGGGCTTTTCAAAAACGTATTCAACAATACCTACATGGGGTGCTGCCTTGCCTTCAGACGGGAGCTGCTGGATCTCGCCCTCCCCTTCCCAAAACATATCCCCATGCACGACATGTGGCTCGGACTGTTAGCGGAGATCCACGGTGACGTCAGATTCGTGCCGGAGAAGACCATCCTGTACCGAAAGCACTCGGCCAGCGTCACCGACTTTCGGATTCGATTCATGCCCGTCACCCAGATAAAGAGACGTTGGTTCCTCGCCTACTATCTGGTGAAAAGGAGCATCGAGATCAGATGGCGGAAAAACCTGTTACAAGAGGAACACTGAGTACCCACGGGGACACAAGGAAACCCATCGGAAGGTCCTGCGGGAACAGCGGCGCACAGTAGTGAAACTGCACCGGGATGAGGAGCTGTGGGGGGAGTTGCGTGACAAAGGGCGGGAGTACGTCGAGACGAGCTTCTCGCAGCAGGCCTTCCAGGCGAGAGTCGATCAAGTGATGAAGAAGCTGCTGAAAGTTTAGAACCTTCAAACCCGGCCTTCCTTTCCGTCCTTTGCGGTACTTCGCGCTCTTTGCGTCGAGATGTTTAAGATTTACAACCTGTTACGCGAAGGACGCCAAGAATCCGCGAAGGACGCAAAGGAAAATCTCTGGAAGGGGAACACCAGAACCTAAAGACTTCAAGCCTTTACCCGGAAAAGCCTTTCCTGCCGTTCTTTACGCATACTTCGCGCTCTTTGCGTCGAAGTGTTCCCAGCTTTTAAACCCGTTACGCGAAGGACGCCAAGTATCCGCGAAGGACGCGAAGAATACCTTCAAAGGGGAACACCAGAGACGTTAAGGTTAAGCCTTTACCCTGAAAAGCTTTTTCCCGGGTACATTTTCGGATAATGTGGCCACATTATTGAGACATATGGTCATATTTCCCGATAATATGGGCACTTGATTGAAACATGTGCCTATGTTTTCCGATAACATGGCCACATTGTCCGAAAACATGGGCACATTATCCAAAAACATGGGCGGTTCTTTGAGACATGGGGGGACCTTCGGGTATCTTTAGGAGGGTTCGGGGAAAGCGAAGGCCGCCACCGCCGGATGGTTGGATACCATTGCCGGCGATGGCGGCCGTTTCCTGCGTCGCTTGCTAGATGGCCATCATGC
>Ga0209317_1001381_pt1 | contig 21533 bp, 19 predicted proteins | sample RifGroB2_FD_183994 | JGI IMG/M metagenome (GOLD analysis project Ga0209317, IMG submission 183994) | Soil microbial communities from Rifle, Colorado, USA - Groundwater B2 (SPAdes) (version 2) | ecosystem: Environmental > Terrestrial > Soil > Unclassified | place: Rifle, Colorado | collected...
AAACCGCCCAAGCTCATTATCGGGGCGATGATGCGCAAACTTGTTCACGTCGCTTTCGGAGTGCTCAAGTCGGGTAAAACCTTCGACCCTGCGTTGCATGGATGTTGACAGGGATAACAGTATCTACGGTGTGCGCCTTACGCGGGTTTAGCGGCTGGCTTGGCCGCCTTCGTAGCGGTTAGCTGCAAGCCAATAAACACAAGGCCTGCAGAGCAGGCCTTGTTATAACGCGCTATAACCGCCCGGTAGAGGCGCGGCAAGGGTAAGGGTTAAGTCTTGCTCTTGGTGGTCTTCTTGGCCGCCGGCTTTTTCACAGCAGGTTTCTTGGCGGCGGCCTTTTTCGCGGCTGGCTTAGCTACCTTTTCGGCAGCCGCTTTTTTGGCCGCTGGCTTGGCTGTTTTCGGTTCGGCTTTGGCTGCTGCTTTCGCCTTGGGCTTGGTTGCTGTTTTGGCTTTAGCGGTCGGCTTCTTCGCCGCCCTGGTCTTCCCTGTCCCGCCTTTCGCGGCCTTGGCGGCGATCAGTTCCAGCGCCTCTTCCAGCGTGATCTCGTCCGGTGATACGCCTTTCGGGAGCGTGGCGTTGATCTTGCCGTGGCGGGCGTAGGGGCCGTAGCGGCCGCTGCATATCTCGACGCTGGCCTTGTCGTCGGGATGGTCGCCGAGGGTGCGCAGCACGGTGTTGCCGTCCCGCGCCTGGGCCAGCAGTTCCACCGCGCGCTCCAGCCCGATGTCGAAGATGCTGTCGCTGCGCGGGATGGATTTGAACTTGCCGTCGTGGCCGATATAGGGGCCGAAGCGGCCGATGTTGACGATGACTTTCTTGCCGGTTTCGGGGTGTGCGCCGAGTTCGCGCGGCAAGGCCAACAGCTTGAGCGCGCCGGCCAGGTCGGCCTGCTCCAGGGGCATTTCCTTCGGCCATGACACGCGCTTGGGCTTGATCTTCTCGCCTTTGACCGCCTCGCCGAGTTGCACGTAATGGCCGTACGGGCCGCGCAGCAGCAGCACGGGCTGGTTGGCCTCGGGATGCACGCCCAGCTCCACTCTTGCCGAGGCGTCGTTCTGCGATTCGCCGCTCAGGCTGCGTTTGTATTTGCACTCCGGGTAGTTGGTGCAGCTGATGAAGCTGCCGTAACGGCTGAGTTTCTTGGCGAGCGGCTTGCCGCATTCCGGACAGGCTTCGTCGATCAATTCCACCGGGCGGTCGATGCTGGCTTTTTCCTTGATGAGAATGGAAAAACCTTTCCAGAATTCATCCATCACGCCGATCCAGTCGCGCTTGCCTTCGGAAACTTCATCCAGCTCGTCTTCGAGGTGGGCGGTGAAGCCGTAATCGACATAGCGGGTGAAATGGTCGGTGAGGAAGCGCGTGACGACGCGCCCGACATCGGTCGGGACGAAGCGTTTCTTGTCTAAAATGGCGTATTCTCTGGCCTGCAGGGTGGAGATGATGGTGGCGTAAGTGGATGGTCGGCCGATGCCGTACTCTTCCAGAGACTTGACCAGGCTGGCTTCTGAATAGCGCGGCGGCGGCTGGGTGAAGTGCTGTTCGCCGTACAGCTTGTCGATAGGTATTACATCGCCCTCGGCCAGCGGCGGCAGCTTGCCGCCTTCTTCTTCCTCGGCATCGTCCACGTCTTCCATGTACACGCCGATGAAGCCGGGGAACACCAGGGTCTGGCCGGAAGCGCGGAACAGCGTGGTGTCGCCGCCGAGGCGGATGTCCAGGCTGACCGTGTCGAAGCGCGCCGGAGCCATCTGGCATGCGAGTGTGCGCTTCCACACCATCTCGTAGAGGCGCGCCTGGTCGGCGCTCAGGTGGTCGCGCAGGCTGTCCGGCGTGCGCAGGATCGAGGTCGGGCGGATCGCTTCGTGCGATTCCTGCGCGTTTTTGGTCTTGCTCTTGTAGGTCGGCTGGGTGGACGGCAGATATTCCGAGGAGAAATTATCCTTGATGTAGTCACGGATTTCCTGCACCGCCTCCTTCGCCAGGGACACCGAGTCGGTACGCATGTAGGAGATCAGGCCGACCGTCTGGCCGCCGATGTCCACGCCTTCATACAGCGATTGCGCGGTGCGCATCGTGCGGTCGGCGGTCATGCCGAGTTTGCGCACCGCTTCCTGTTGCAGCGTGGACGTGGTGAACGGCGCGGCGGCATAGCGCTGCTTGGCCTTCTTCTCGACGCGCACCACCTTGGGCGGCAGCTTGGCGTCGCTGAGTTTGGCGAAGATCGCATCGTATTCGGCCTGGCTGCCGATGCTGAGCTGCTCCAGCTTCTTGCCCTGGTACTGGAACAGCTTGGCGCTGAACGGCTGGTGGTCCTTGTGGCTGTCCAGATGCACCGTCCAGTATTCCTGGCTCTTGAACGCCTCGATCTCCAGTTCGCGCTCGACGATCATGCGCAACGCGGGGCTCTGCACGCGGCCTGCGGACAGTCCCGGGCGGATCTTGCGCCACAGCAACGGCGACAGATTAAATCCGACCAGATAGTCCAGTGCGCGCCGCGCCTGTTGCGCATTCACCAACGGCATTGAGATTTCGCGAGGGTGAGCGACCGCTTCGCGGACCGCCGACTGGGTGATTTCATAGAACACCACGCGCTGCATGTTCTTGTTCTTCAAGCCGCGCTTGGCCTTGAGCAACTCGGAGATATGCCACGCGATCGCCTCCCCTTCGCGGTCCGGATCGGGTGCCAGCAGGATGTTGTCGGCTTCGGCGGCGGCTTTCGCAATCGCATCGACATGCTTGCTGTTGCGCGCGATGGTCTCGTACTGCATCGCGAAATTGTTCTCGGTATCGACCGCGCCGGTCTTGGGAACCAAGTCGCGCACATGGCCGAATGAGGCGAGGACTTCAAAATCCTTGCCCAGGTATTTTTTAAGGGTCTTGGCCTTGGCCGGGGATTCGACGATCAGGAGGTTGGTTGCCATGCGGAGTGATTGAGGCTCAATGTAGTTGTGCTGAATTTAACGGGGTGAGCAATTCCTCGATCAGCAGCGGATCGAGATCCTGATGGCGGTTCCACAATACCATCAGCATGATCAGCTTGAGCTTGTCCAGCCCGAGATTTTCCTGCTGCAGCGCGACGGCGCGGTCGAGGATCATCTCGCGCTCAACGGCGGAGATCATGTGTTGCTGCTCGGCGAATACCAGGAATTGACGCGCCTCGAAGCCGATGCGCTGCAGCTCCAGCCCGGCAAAATGGCGCAGTCCGGCATGTTCGAGGCTGGCCGGATAATTATCCGGATTCTGTTGTTTCAGCGCGGACAGCCAGGTCAGCGCCTCGTCAATTTCCTCGCCCTCGAAGCCGGCGGCGGAGAGTTTGCGCGACAGTTTGTCCGGCTCCGGATAACTGCCCGCGTCGAAGTAGCTTTCAAACAAGTACATCAAAATTTCGAACATGATTTATTGGATCCATGGCGAGGTTTTAGTGGATACGTTGATACAGGCCGCCGGGTAACGCACTGATGCGCCCCTCCAGTTCGAGCGTCAACAGCATGGCGGATAGCTGGCTTACCGTCAAGCCGCTGCGTTTGCCGAGGGTGTCCAGATCGGCCGGATCGAAGCCGAGATGCCCGAGCAGCGCGGAATTCGGATCCTGCGTATCCGTGTCCTGTGCAGCCGGATCTTGTGTATCAGGGCCGGCGGCGGTTGTGGCAATCAGGCCGCCCAATTCCTCGAAAATATCCTGCGCGGTCTCGACCAGCTTAGCGCCCTGCTTGAGCAGTGTATGGCAGCCCTTGCTTTGCGGCGCGTGGATAGAACCGGGGATCGCGAACACGTCCCTGCCCTGCTCCAGCGCCAGCCGCGCGGTGATCAGCGAGCCGCTTTGCAGCGACGCTTCGACCACCAGGCAGCCGGCGCTCATGCCGCTGATGATGCGGTTGCGGCGCGGAAAGTTGGCGGCCAGCGGCGGCGTGCCGAGCGGAAATTCCGAGATCAACGCGCCCTGCTGCGCAAGCGCATGGGCAAGGTCGCGGTTCGCGGCGGGGTAGACCTTGTCCAGCCCGGTGCCGATCACGCCGATGCTGCTGCCGCAATTGTTTCCTTGGCAGCGCAATGCGCCGCGATGCGCGGCGGCGTCGATGCCGTGCGCCATACCGCTGATGATGCACAACCCGGCATCACTCAGCGATTTGGCGAACGCTTCGGCGTTGTGGATGCCCTGCGGGGTGGCATTGCGGCTGCCGACTACGGCCAGCGCGGAACGGTTGAGCAGGTCGAGCCGTCCCTTCACATACAGCAGCAGCGGCGGGTCGGGAATGTTCAGCAGGGCTTGCGGGTAGTCGCTGTCGGCAAGGGTGACGACGCGGTTATTGCCGTCTTCCAGCCAGGCCAGCGTTGGAGCGAGGGCGTCTTCGGTGATGCCTTTGCCGATCTCGGCGGCGATCTCGGCTTTGACGACAGACCTGAGCGAAGCGGCGGAGGCGGCGAAAACCGCCTCCGGCGAACCGAATTCCTTCAGCAGGCGGCGCGCGCCTTCGCCGCCCAAGCCGCGCGTCAGACTGAGCGCCAGCCAGGCTTTAAGTGAAGCATCGGGAACCACGCTCGCTGCGTTCTGCGAAGGTTTTTTAAGGGGTTTGCGCGCGATCCAGCAGCTGCACCGGCAGGCGGGTTTGCATCACCAGCGCGTACGCCACCTTGTCGAACACGCGGAACACGAACACCAGGCCATAGCGTTCATCCGGCAGGGTGAATTTTTCGCCTTCATTCTTCACCTCCTCGCCCTTGCGGTACAGGGCCAGCACATGGCCGCTTTCCAGTCCGTCGCGTGCGCCCTTGCTCAGGGTGATGACGGTATTTTGTCCAGCCTGCGAAACGCCGCCGTACACCGAAATGACGCGTGCGGAAATGTTGCCGCCGGGTGCGCGCGGCAGGTAGGCGTTGACGGCAGCGCCGGAAGGGGCGACCAGGCGGTCGCCTTGATTGATTTCCTGAACGGAGCGGGTGATAGCGACGGTGCTGACATCCGCAAAATCGGTCACTTCGGCATTGCCCAGATAGATCGCTTCGATACCCAGCGCTTCCTCGGTGTCGGGGTCGGTGAACGTTTTGCCCGGGCGATAAATCTGCCACTTTGTGCCCTTGTCCGCGGACAGGCCTTTCACGAAGCCGATATCGTGGGCGCCGAGTATCACGCGGCCTTCGCGCGCACCGACCAGCGTCGGCGCATCCTTCAATGCGCCCTCTTCAATGACCAGCGGCTGGCTTAAAAACGGCGCGATGGCACTGGCGGGAATGCTCGGGATGGCATCGTGCGCGCTGTGGCCTGCGCGCACTTTGGGCGATAACTTGACAACACTGCCGCCGGCCTGACCAATGCGCAATGCGCCGCTGGCGCGATCCAGGATGATCACGTCGCCCGGATAAATCCAGTGCGGATCCTTGATGGTGTCCCTGTTCATGCCCCAGATATACGGCCATCTCCACGGATCCTTGAAGAACTTGCCGGAGATGTCCCACAGCGTATCGCCTTTGACAACCACATGCCGGTCAGGCGCATTGCTGCGAAGTTCCGGGCGGGTATCAGGCTGGGCAGCAAAGGCCAAGATGGGCAACAAAAAGCAAATCAGCGATATAATCTTGCGCATGGAAAACTCCGGCAGAATCAATATAAAGGGCACGCAATGCTGCTGCGTTGCATTAAATTCTGCATCCAGTCATATAAATAAGCAAGCATTTATGGAACGCATATGGCAATCCTGAAAATTTTGCAGTATCCCGATGAGCGGCTGCACAAGGTCGCCAGAAAGGTTGAGCGGGTCGACGAGGCCACCCGCAGGTTGGCGCGAGACATGGCGGAGACCATGTATGCCGCGCCTGGAGTCGGCTTGGCGGCGACGCAAGTGGATATGCATATCCAGGTCATCGTGGTGGACGTTTCCGAGACGCACAATCAGTTGAAAATATTCATCAATCCGGAAATCATCGCCTTCAGCGGCGAAGAGGAAAGCGAGGAAGGTTGTCTGTCGGTGCCGGGCATTTATGAAAAGGTGCGCCGCGCGGAAAAAGTGACGGTGCGCGCGCTCGATGAAAAAGGCAAACCATTCACGCTGGAGGCGGAAGGATATCTGGCGGTCTGCATCCAGCATGAGATAGACCACTTGCGCGGCAAGGTGTTTGTCGAATATCTGTCGCAACTCAAGCAAATCAGGCTTCGCGCCAAGCTGAAGAAACGCTTGCGCGAAACAATGTAAAGACCTCTGCGACAAAACAATTCAACTTAGGCGCATTGGAATTATTGCGGCGCGGGTTATCGCCTTCATTGCGTCCTTGCTGTACACAAGACCCTCTTGGCACAACAAATTTCATTTTCCTTTGAAACCCTATAAGGGTATTATTCGCACATGGAAAAACTAAAGGCACATTACTCGCTGCAAGAGATTCAGGTGATGGTGTCGCGCGATGGCAGTCGATCTTTTACGTTTGCCGCACAACGGGGTGCGGAGAGTATGGGGCTAACTCGCGTTGAAGCGGTGCGTGTGGTTTTAGCGTTAACCGGCGCCATGCTTTACAAAAGCATGACGACAAATAGCGACAATAAAACTTGGCAAGACGTGTATCACGCGCCTTGCCCGAACGGAAAAATCGCTTATATCAAGCTGACCGTGCAGGATGGTGCAGTGGTGATTCAGTTTAAGGAGAAATGAAATGAGCAAATTTTGTTTACAGTGCGATGACGGCACCAAATTAAAGTTGCAAACCAAAGATGTCACCGTCGAAGTGCGCGGGGAATCGTGCGTTGTTCCCAAAGTAACCGGTTGGCATTGCCCTGTGTGCGGTGACATTGAATTTACGGATAACGACAGTTCGGATCGCGTATGGAAGGGCATCGAAGCGATGGGGGAAAAAGCTAAAGCGCGTGATGCTGCGCTGTTGGCTCATGCCAGAAAGCGTTTGAAGCTAACCCAAAAACAAGCGGCAGAATTGACCGGCGGCGGACATAATGCGTTTAGCCGCTATGAGCGCGGCGAAGCAGTGCCCATGCGTGCAGTCGTTAATTTATTCAAGATATTGGACAAGCACCCGGAGCTGGTTAAGGAGTTGGCTTGAGTCGTCTGCACATCGCGTATCCTTTGAGTAAGTTTGAAAACGTCATGTGGATTGATAATATACTTGCAGCATTGATATCACGCGAGGAGTTAAGCCATGCAACGCACAATCATTAGCCTGGAACCCGAGGAACGAGACTGGCTTGCGCACCGGGCGCAGGTGGAGCACGTTCCGCAAACGGAAGTGGTGCGCCGGGCTTTGCAACTTTACCGCAAAAAAGCGGAAACCCAAAAGACGGAAACCCAGGTGGCGCAATCCTTCGAAAAATTGGCGCGGCTCACCAGCGGCATTCGGCAGGGTGAGGATGGGCTTGTTGTGCAGCAACACCTGCGCGACGAGTGGAGTGGGCGTTGAGCGGCTACCTTCTGGATTCGGTCATCTTGATCGACCATTTCAACGGGCGCTCTGAGGCGACCCGATTTCTGTTGGAAAACCACGAGTCGGCGGCTATTTCCGTCATCACGCGAGCCGAAGTGCTGACCGGATTCGACCCCGTGGGCGAGGTGCAGGCAAAAGCTTTTCTCAACCTTTTTCCGCTCCATGCACTGACCGAAGAGGATGCCGACCTGGCCGCAAGCCTGCGCCGCGAACATCGCTGGAAATTGCCAGATGCCTTGCAGGCCGCTGTGGCAATCAACCACAATTTGACGTTAGCAACCCGCAACAGCAAGGACTTTGATCCGGCTCGCCATTCCTTCGTCGCTATTCCTTACCTGTTAAGCGTGAAGCAGTCGTAAAGTGGTGGTGACGTGTATTCCTACTCAATTATTTATCGACTTACACCCGTTATAGGTGGTGCCAAGAATGAACGTGTTGCGATTGCTGGGGCTGCTGCGGTGGCGAAGAGGAAATGATCCTGCCACGAGCCGCTGAATATAATTGGAAATTTAGCCCATTCAAGCCAATTGCCCCTTTTCCTTTGCCAAAGCTTCGCTCGCTACGTTGTGCAGAGGTTTTTGCCGGGCTGAATCTATTATGAAAATCATCTTTGCAGGCACGCCGCAGTTTGCGGCCAGCGCGTTGGCCGCGCTGCTCGGGGAGCATCAGGTTGCCGCGGTGCTGACCCAGCCGGATCGTCCATCCGGGCGCGGCATGCTTCTGACCCCCAGCCCGGTGAAGCAGCTCGCGCTGCAACACGGCTTGGCCGTGCTGCAACCAACTACATTGAAAACGGAAGAAGCGCAGCACGCGATTGCCGCATTGGATGCCGATGTGATGGTGGTCGCCGCTTATGGGCTGATTCTGCCGAAGGCCGTGCTGCAACTGCCGCGCTACGGCTGCCTGAATATCCACGCTTCGCTGCTGCCGCGCTGGCGCGGGGCCGCGCCGATACCGCGCGCGATTCTGGCGGGCGACAGCGAAACCGGCATCACCATCATGCAGATGGATGAAGGGCTGGATACCGGCGACATGCTGTTGCGCCGGGCCTGCCCGATTGCGCCAGACGACACGGCGCAGACCCTGCATGACAAGCTGGCCGGAATCGGCGCGGACAGCATCCTCGAAGCCTTGCGCCTGTTGCAGGAGCATCGCCTGACGCCGGTCAAACAGGACGGTGCGGCGGCAACGTACGCCGCCAAGCTGCTCAAGAGCGAGGCGCAGATCGACTGGCGACAGGATGCGCGGCAGATCGAACGGGCGGTGCGTGCATTTAACTCCTTCCCGATGTGTCATGCCGGCTTCAACGGGGTAACGATAAAAATCTGGCAGGCCGGGCTTTGCGCCGGCGAACATGGCGAGCCGGGCAAGGTGCTGGCGGCGGACAAACAGGGCATCATCGTCGCGTGCGGCAAGGATGCGCTGCGCCTGGAAGTGCTGCAACGCCCTGGCGGCAAGGCGCAGCCTGCCGCACAATTTTTACAAGCCGTGCCGGTCAAGGCCGGCGATAACTTCTCGGTAAGCTAACGGTCATGATTAAACTGTCACCCCTAATAATGGAACCTGCCATACCCGTTTCCCTGATGAAACGACTAGCCATTCCACTAGGCCGCCAAAAAACGGCAACCAAGTGGCTGGTTATCTCCCCAACCCTCTCCCAGTGGAAAGCCCCTCTCCTCAATCCTCTGGATGAAACAACTAGCCATTCGACTAGGCTGCAAACGACCGCAGCCAAGTCGCTGGTTATCCCGCAAGCGGGCGAGGAGGCGAACGAGAAAAGCTCTTTTCAATCCCAGCGGGCGAGGGAGCAAACGAACGCTGCGCGAGTTTTACGTTAATGCACAACATACAACTCGCCGCCGGCCAAATCGTGCAGCAGGTGCTGGCGGACGGGCGCAACCTCAATCAGGTGCTGGAGGAGTCGCTGCGCAGAAAATCGGCATGGACTCCGGCACAGCGCGCGGCCCTGCAGGATCTGAGCTACGGCACGTTGCGTTATTACGGCCAGTTGCGCACGCTGTTGGGCCTGTTGCTGCATAAGCCGATGCTGGATCAGCGTATCTACCATGTGCTGCTGGTGGCGCTGTACCAGCTGCAATACAGCAAGGCCGCGCAGCATGCCGTGGTCGATCATGCGGTGCGCTCCGCTCAAATGCTGAACGTGAAAGTCAGCGGTCTGGTGAACGCGATCCTGCGCAATTTCCTGCGCAGCCGGGGCGCGTTGCTGGAACAGGCCGCGCAGCACGCGGAAGGGAAATACAGTTACCCGCAGTGGTGGATCGACGAGCTGCAGGCGCAGTATGGCGAGCGCAGCGCGGCGATACTGACGGCGGGCAATCTGCATCCGCCGATGACATTGCGCGTGAATCGGCGACGCGGCACGACGGCGGATTATCTGGCACTGCTGTCCCAGCAAGATGGGGAGCAACAAAATTTTCCTGCCCGCCTGATCGAACCGGACGCGCTGCAACTGGATAAGCCGGTGCCGGTGGACAGGCTGCCGGGGTTTTTTAACGGGCTGGTTTCGGTACAGGATGCCGGCGCGCAATACGCCGCGCGCCTGCTGGATGTTCGTGACGGCATGCGCGTGCTGGATGCCTGCGCCGCACCGGGCGGCAAGACCGCGCATATACTGGAATGCGCACAAGTGGAAATGGTGGCGGTCGACAAGGACGAGAAACGCCTGCAGCGCGTTGCGGAAAATTTGCAGCGCCTGGAATTGTCCGCGCAACTGCTGGTCGGGGATGCCGCCGAGCCGGAGAAGTGGTGGGATGGCCGGGCATTCGACCGGATTCTCGCCGACGTCCCCTGCTCCGCCAGCGGTGTGGTGCGCCGCCATCCCGACATCAAGTGGCTGCGCCGCCGCACGGATATCGCCGGTTTTGCCGCGCAACAGCTCGACATCCTGCGCGCGTTATGGCGGCTGCTGGCGCCCGATGGTAAATTGCTCTACGCTACCTGCTCGGTTTTCCGGCAGGAGAATGAACAGGTCGTCGCGGCGTTCCTGGCGCAACAGCCGGATGCGCGGCGATTGCCGATAGCATTGCCGGAAAGCGGCAATGGACAGATATTGCCCAACGATCAGCATGACGGATTCTTTTATGCATTGCTGCACAAAATTTAGCTTGTTTGGTTTATTGCAGCGCAGCGCGGGCTTGTTGTTGCGCAGTGTATTGCTCGTCTGGCTGTTTGCCGCAACGGCTTATGCGGAGGGTGTTTCCGTCAACAAGGCGGAGGCTCGGCTCGGCGAGAATGGCTACCAGCTTTCCGCCAGTTACGACATCAATCTGACTTTTGCGGCACAGCAGGCTTTGACGCGCGGCATCCCGCTGTATTTTGTGGGCGAATTTTCCCTGACGCGCTCGCGCTGGTATTGGCTGGACGAAGAAATATTTCAGGGCGAACAGACCGTCAAGCTTTCCTACAATGTGCTGACGCGGCAGTACCGGCTTTCGCGTGGCGCGCTGTTCCAGAATTTTGCCAGCTTCGAAGACGCGCTGAACATCCTGGCCAGACAAAGCTCGGCAACCATTCCTGCCGAATTGATGAAAAAGGACGGCAACTATACGGCGGCGGCGCGCCTCCGCCTGGATATCGCGCAACTGCCGCTGCCGCTGCAGGTAAACGCATTGACCGGCAAGGATTGGGCGCTCAACTCAGACTGGTATCGCTGGATAATCCGCCCGGCGGAAATTACCGTGCGCGGCGAAGGCAAGGCGGAGTGACCGTACGGTGAAATACCTGAATCTCATCAGTATCGTCGTCGGCGCTATGTTGCTGTATCTGCTGTCCAGCAGCAGTACCAATACCAGTGTGTTTTCCATCAATTATTACGTGCTACTCGGGCTGACCGGCCTGTTCGCGTTGAGTCTGGCGGGGCTGGTCGGCTATCAGCTGATGCGCTTGCGCAGCAAGCTCAGGAACAAGGTTTTTGGCGCCAGGCTCACGTTGCGCCTGGTGGTTTTTTTCACGCTGATCGCCGTTCTGCCCGGTATGCTGGTCTATGTGGTATCGGTGAATTTCCTGGGCAAAAGCATCGAGTCGTGGTTCGACGTGCGCGTCGAAAAGGCGCTGGAGGGCGGACTCAACCTCGGCAGGAGCGGCCTCGACAACAGCCTGAAGGAGCTGACCAAAAAGACCCAGTTCATCGCTTTATTGATTGCGGAGAAACAGCCGGGGCAATATCAGCGCGCACTGGATCAGTTGATAGATGTCAGTGTGGAACAGGAGGCGGTATTGTTTACCGCGAAGGGGAATGTGGTCGCCTTTTCCTCCAGCGGCAAGGTGCTGTTGCCGGAAATGCCCGATGGCGATTTGCTGCGTTCGGCCATGGACAAGGGCGAGTATGCGGTGATCGACACCTTGCCGAACAAAGGGTTGATGTTGCGTGCGCTGGTGAGGGTGAACTCCAATACGCATGCGGGAGGGCAATACGTGCTGCAATTCACCCAGCCGGTGCCGAAACAGATCGAAGCGGATGCCGAGACCGTGCAGGCGGTGTATCGCGATTACCAGGAACTGACGCTGTCGCGCCTCGGATTGAAACGGCTGTACGCGATCACCCTGACGCTGTCGCTGCTGGTGGTGCTGTTGACGGCGGTATCGGCGGCGTTTTTCATCAGCGAGCGGCTGGGCTCCTCGCTGGAAGCGCTCGCGGAAGGCACGCGCGCGGTGGCGCAGGGCGACTTCACCGGCCAGTACCCGATACAAAGCAGCGACGAGCTGGGCGCGCTGACCGGCCTGTTCAACCAGATGACGCAGCAGCTGCATGAGGCGAAGCTGGCCAGCGAACAGCAACGGCGCGAGGTGGAAAGCGCAAAAGGCTATCTGGAAAGCGTGCTGACCCACCTGTCTTCCGGCGTGCTGGCGCTGGACAATGAATTGCGCCTGCGTTCGGTGAACACCAGCGCGGTGCAAATTCTCGCCGTGCCGTTGCAGGAAATGCAGCGCATGACGCTGAACCAAATCGCCGAAAAGCACAGCCTGCTGAGGCCGTTCTGCCATACCATCATGGAGGCCTTTGGCGATGCGACCAACTGCGAATGGCAGCGGCAGATAGAGCGCATGAGCAAAAACGGCAACCAGATTTTGCTGATGCGCGGCACGCGCCTGCCGCAGGGCGGGGATGCTGGCTATGTGGTCGTGTTCGACGATGTCAGCCATCTATTGAAGGCGGAGCGGCAGGCGGCATGGGGCGAGGTGGCGCGCCGTCTCGCGCATGAAATCAAGAATCCGCTCACGCCGATCCAGCTTTCGGCGGAGCGTCTGCAGCACAAACTTGGCGGCAAGCTTGATGAAGAGGACGCGCAACTGCTGCAGCGCGCCACGCAAACCATCGTCAGCCAGGTCGGCGCGATGAAAAACATGGTGAGCGATTTTGCCGATTACGCGCGCGGCCCGTCATTGAGGCTGGCGCGCCTGGATATGCACCAATTGGTCAGGGAAGTGCTGGGCTTATATGAGGCGAACGCCGCCGCTATCGCGCTGAAACTGGAAGCGTCACGCAGTGAAGTCAATGGCGACGCAACCCGCCTGCGCCAGGTCATTCATAACCTGTTGCAGAATGCGCAGGACGCGTTGCAGAGTGTCGCGCAGCCGCAAATAACGCTGAGCACCACGCTGCGTCAGGGAGAGATTCAACTGCATGTCGAGGATAACGGCGCAGGCTTTCCGGAGAGTGTGCTGTCGCGCGCCTTCGAGCCGTACATGACGACCAAGACCAAAGGCACCGGGCTGGGACTGGCAATCGTGAAAAAAATAGTGGAAGAGCATGGCGGGCATATCGCCATTGAAAATAACGCAAGCGGCGGAGCGCGTGTCAATATACGCCTGCCGCTGGCTGAGGAGACGTAATGTCAAGCAAGCAAATATTGGTGGTGGATGATGAAATCGGCATCCGCGAGTTGCTGTCGGAAATCCTGTTCGACGAGGGTTACCAGGTGCATCTGGCGGAAAATGCCGCCGAGGCGCGCGCTTTCCGCAACGAGCGCGAGCCGGATATGGTACTGCTCGACATCTGGATGCCGGACACCGACGGCGTGACCCTGCTCAAGGAATGGGTCGAGCAGGATTTGCTGACCATGCCCGTCGTGATGATGTCGGGCCATGGCACCATCGAGACGGCGGTCGAGGCGACGCGCATCGGCGCCGTGGATTTTCTGGAAAAACCCATCGCGCTGCAAAAGCTGCTCAGCACCATCGCCAAGGCGATCAAGGAGGGTGCGCCCAAGCCGCAGGCTCAGCCTACCGAAGCGCAAAGCCAGAAAATCACCCTGGATATTGACGGGAGGACGCAGCATTTTTCCCTGCCGCTGGATTTGCCGTTGCGCGAGGCGCGCGAGCATTTCGATGCGCTTTACTTCGATTACCATTTGCGGAAAGAGGCCGGCAATGTCATGCGGGTAGCCGAAAAGGTCGGCCTGGAGCGCACCCATCTTTACCGCAAACTCAAGCAATTGGGCATTAAATTTCTCAAAAAGGGCGGCGAAAACGAATCACAGTAGGAAGCCGCATCGGTGCTGCGGTATAATTATCAGCTTGAACGGATTCCCATAACCAACACACAGAATATTCTGGAGACAACAGAAAATGGCTGCGACACGCAACATCACCCCCCCCAAGTTTAACGACATTACCGGCGCGATCCGGATGCTGGCAGTGGATGCCGTGCAAAAGGCGAATTCCGGCCACCCGGGTGCGCCGATGGGCATGGCGGAAATCGCCGATGTGTTGTGGAACCGCCATCTGCGCCACAACCCGGCCAATCCGAAGTGGCCCGACCGCGACCGTTTCATCCTGTCCAACGGCCACGGTTCGATGCTGGTTTACGCATTGCTGCATTTGTCCGGCTACGATCTGCCGATGGACGAGCTGAAGCGTTTCCGCCAGATGCATTCCAAGACTCCCGGCCATCCGGAATATGGCTACACGCCGGGCGTGGAAACCACCGGCGGCCCGCTCGGCCAGGGGATCACCAACGCGGTGGGCATGGCGATGGCGGAAAAGCTGCTGGCGGCGGAATTCAACAGGCCGGGCCACGAGATCGTCAATCATCACACCTATGTGTTCATGGGCGACGGCTGCATGATGGAGGGTATCTCGCACGAAGCCTGCGCGCTGGCCGGCACCTGGGGCCTGGGCAAGCTGATCGCGTTCTGGGACGACAACGACATCTCGATCGACGGCCATGTGGATGGCTGGTTTACCGATGACACACCAAAGCGTTTCGAGGCCTACGGCTGGCACGTGATTGCCAATGTGCAAGGTCATGATTCCGCTGCAATCGACGCCGCGATCAACGCCGCCAAGGCCGTCACCGACAAACCGACGCTGATCTGCTGCAAGACCATCATCGGCGCGGGTTCTCCCAACAAGTCGGGCACCCATGATGTGCACGGCGCCGCGCTGGGCGATGCCGAAGTGGCCGCGACGCGCGAACATATCGGCTGGAAATATCCGCCGTTCGAAATCCCGGCGCATGTCTATGAAGCCTGGGATGCGCGCACCAAGGGTGAAGGCCTGGAAAAACTGTGGAACAACAAGTTTGTCGAGTATCACAATGCGTTCCCGAAAGAAGCTGCCGAATTTGTGCGCCGCATCAAGGGGGAATTGCCGTTCAACTGGCCGGCTCATATTGACGGGGTCATCGCCGGAATTGACCAAAAGGCCGAAACCATCGCGACCCGCAAGGCTTCGCAAAATGCCATCAACGCGCTGGCTCCGGCATTGCCGGAATTCCTCGGCGGCTCGGCCGACCTGACCGGTTCCAACCTGACCAACTGGACAGGCTGCAAGCACATCCGCGGCAAGAGTACCGGCAACTACATCAGCTATGGCGTGCGCGAATTCGGCATGGCGCACATCATGAACGGTATGGCGTTGCACGGCGGTTTCCTGCCGTTCGGCGGCACCTTCCTGATGTTTTCCGAATATGCGCGCAATGCGTTGCGCATGTCCGCCCTGATGAAGCAGCGTGTGATCTACGTGTTCACCCATGATTCCATCGGCCTGGGCGAGGACGGCCCGACGCACCAGCCGGTCGAGCAAACTGCCACGCTACGCTATATCCCCAACATGGAAGTGTGGCGTCCGTGCGACACGGTTGAATCCGTTGTCGCCTGGGCTGCCGCCGTCGAGCGCAAAGACGGGCCAAGCAGCCTGATTTTCAGCCGCCAGAACCTGGCATTCCAGAAGCGCGATACGGTGCAAATCGCCAGCATCCGCAATGGTGCTTACGTGTTGTCCGAAGCCAGAGGCGGCGAGCCGCAGGCAATCATTATCGCAACGGGCTCGGAAGTATCGCTGGCATTGGAAGCGCAAAAAACACTGGCTGCCGAAGGCGTCAACGTGCGCGTGGTGTCCATGCCGTCCACCAACGTGTTCGACAAGCAGGATCAGGCTTACCGGGACGGTGTGTTGCCCAAGGGCGTGAAGCGCGTGGCAGTCGAAGCGGGCGTGACCAGTGGCTGGTACAAGTATGTCGGGCTGGACGGCGCGGTCGTGGGGATGGATTGTTTCGGCGAATCCGCACCGGCGCCGGAGCTGTTCAAGCACTTCGGCATCACCACCGCTAACGTGGTGGCGGCGGTGAAAAAAGTTATTGGTGCATGAAATGGCGCGAGCCCATTGCGACGGAATGAATTTTTAATTATTAAATCTGGAGAAAAAAATGACAATTCGTGTTGGTATTAACGGATTTGGCCGCATCGGGCGCATGGTGTTCCGCGCGGCGGTGCAGGATTTCGCTGACATCGAGATTGTCGGCATCAACGATCTGCTCGAGCCGGACTATCTGGCCTACATGCTGCGCTACGATTCCGTGCATGGCCGCTTCAAGGGCAGCATTTCCGTCGAGGGCAACACCCTGGTCGTCAACGGCAAAAAGATCCGCCTGACCGCTATCAAGGATCCTGCCGAGCTGAAATGGGACGAAGTGGGCGCCGATATCGTGGTCGAGTCCACCGGCCTGTTCCTCACCAAGGAAACCGCTGAAAAGCATATCGCCGCAGGCGCCAGGAAAGTCATTTTGTCGGCACCGAGCAAGGATGACACACCGATGTTCGTGTACGGCGTGAATGACCAGACTTACGCCGGCCAAACCATTATTTCCAACGCTTCCTGCACCACCAACTGCCTGGCGCCCGTCGCCAAGGTGCTGAACGACAACTGGGGCATCAAGCGCGGCCTGATGACCACGGTGCATGCCGCCACCGCCACCCAGAAGACCGTCGACGGGCCGTCCAACAAGGATTGGCGCGGCGGCCGCGGCATTCTCGAAAACATCATCCCGTCCTCGACCGGTGCCGCCAAGGCCGTCGGCAAGGTGATCCCCGAGCTGAACAAGAAGCTCACCGGCATGGCCTTCCGTGTGCCGACTTCGGATGTGTCCGTGGTCGACCTCACCGTGGAGCTGAACAAGGAAACCACCTACGCCGACATCTGCGCCGCGATGCAGGCCGCATCCCAGGGTGCGATGAAGGGTGTGCTCGGTTACACCACCGATAAGGTGGTCTCCACCGATTTCCGCGGCGAGAGCTGCACCTCGGTGTTCGATGCCGACGCGGGTATGGCTCTGGACGGCACTTTCGTCAAGATCGTGTCCTGGTACGACAACGAATGGGGCTACTCCAGCAAGGTGCTGGAAATGGTTCGCGTCATCGCTAAATAATTCAGTGAGTGGGGAGTAGGAAGTAGGGAGTGGGGGGCGGCAGGGTTTCCCACTCACCACTTCCCACTTACCGCTTTTTTCATGGAGTAGAAAATGTCCATAATGAAAATGACCAATATGGCCCTCTTTGGCAAGCGCGTCCTGATCCGTTCGGATCTCAACGTGCCTGTCAAGGACGGCAAGGTAACCTCCGATGCGCGCATTACCGCGTCGATGGCGACAATCAATTTCGCGTTGAAGGCCGGCGCGCGCGTGATGGTGACCTCGCATCTGGGACGTCCGGAAGAAGGCGTTTATTCCGAAGAAAATTCGCTCAAGCCGGTTGCCAATATCATCGCCAACAAGCTGGGCAAGCCGGTGCGCCTGATCAAGGACTGGGTGGGCGGCGGCTTCGATGTTGCCGAGGGCGAGCTGGTGTTGCTGGAGAACTGCCGCTTCAACAAGGGCGAGAAGAAGAACGCCGAAGAGACCGCGAGGAAATACGCCGCCTTGTGCGACGTGTTCGTGATGGATGCTTTCGGCACCGCGCATCGCGCCGAAGCGTCGACCCACGGCGTGGCGAAGTACGCGCCGGTCGCGGCGGCCGGCATCCTGCTGACCGAAGAACTGGATGCGCTGTCCAAGGCGCTGCTCGACCCGGCACGCCCGATGGTCGCGATCGTCGGCGGATCCAAGGTGTCCACCAAACTGACGGTGCTGGAATCGCTGTCCGACAAGTGCGAACAACTGGTGGTCGGCGGCGGTATTGCCAACACCTTCCTCAAGGCTGCGGGCAGGAATGTCGGCAAGTCGCTGTGCGAGGACGATCTGGTGCCGACCGCGCAGAGCCTGATGCAGAAGATGCAGGCGCGCGGCGCTTCCATCCCCGTCGCGGTGGACGTGGTGGTCGGCAAGAAGTTCGATGCCAACGAGCCGGCCGTGCTGAAGGATGCCGCCGAGGTGGACGACGACGACATGATCTTCGACATCGGTCCGAAATCCGCACAAGAAATAGCCGACATCATCATGAAGGCGGGCACGGTGGTTTGGAACGGCCCGGTCGGGGTGTTCGAGTTCGACCAGTTCGGCGAAGGCACCAGGAAGATCGCGACGGCGATCGCGGAAACCCAGGCGTTCACGCTGGCGGGCGGCGGTGACACCATCGCCGCGATCCAGAAGTACGGCATCTATGACAAGGTGTCCTACATCTCGACTGCGGGCGGCGCTTTCCTGGAATTCCTCGAGGGCAAGAAATTGCCGGCGGTGGAAATCCTGGAACAGCGTGCGGCACAGAATGTGGGAGAAGGTTGCGGCAGCGGTTGCAGCTGCAAATGACCCATCATGCTGCGTAGAACCAAAATAGTCGCAACGCTGGGCCCCGCTTCGAGCGACCAGAAAGTTCTCGAGCAGATGATCCGCGCCGGAGTCGACCTGGTGCGCATGAATTTCTCGCATGGCTCGGTGCAGGATCATGTGAAGCGCGCCGAAACGGTGCGCGCGGCAGCGGCAGTGGTAGGTCGCACCGTGGGCATCCTGGCCGACCTGCAAGGCCCGAAGATCCGCGTGCGCAAATTTGAGAACGGCAAGATCGTCCTGAACAAGGACGACATTTTCATTCTCGATGCCGCGCTGGACGGATTGGGCAACCAGCAGCGCGTCGGGCTGGACTACAAGGACTTGCCCAGGGATGTCAGCAAGGGTTCGGTGCTGTTGCTCAACGACGGCATGCTCGAATTCGATGTCGTCGAAGTCAAAGGCCCGGAGGTGATTTGCCGGGTGGTGCGCGGCGGCGTGCTGTCGAACAACAAGGGCCTCAACCGCAAAGGCGGCGGCCTGACCGCGCCGGCGCTGACCGACAAGGACAAGGAAGACATCAAGACCGCCGCGCTGATCAAGGCGGACTACCTGGCGGTGTCGTTCCCGCGCAACGGCGACGACATGCGTCTGGCGCGCGAGCTGATGCACGCGGCGGGCGGCAGGAGTCTGCTGATGGCCAAGATCGAGCGCGCCGAAGCGATTCCGGCGCTGGGCGAAATCATCGATGCGTCCGACGCCATCATGGTGGCGCGCGGCGATTTGAGCGTGGAAGTCGGCGATGCGGCGGTGCCCGGCCTGCAAAAGCGCATGATCAAGATGGCCCGTGCGAAAAACCGCCTGGTGATCACCGCCACGCAAATGATGGAGTCGATGATCACAGCGCCTATCCCAACAAGGGCGGAAGTTTCCGATGTGGCCAACGCCGTGCTGGACGGCACCGATGCGGTGATGCTCTCGGCGGAAACGGCGGTCGGCGACTACCCGGTGGAAACCATCGAAGCGATGGCGCGCATCTGCCTCAAGGCCGAGCAGGAGGTGGAAGAGAGTGTGTTCGACCGCCGCGTCGTGCAGCAAAAATATACGCGCATCGACCAGTCGATTGCGATGTCCGCGCTGTTCGCCGCGTCGCATTTCAAGGTCAAGGCCATCATCGCGCTGACCCAGTCCGGCTCGACCCCGTTGTGGATGTCGCGCCTGAATGCCGGCGTGCCGATTTTCGCGCTGACCCCGCTGCCGGAAACCTTGAGCAAGGTGACTTTATTCAGCGGCGTGCATCCGATCGCGTTCCATTCCAAGGCAAGAGGGCAGGCAGAAGAATGGCAACAGATCGAGGCAACGCTGCTGGGACTGGGCCTGGTGAAGGACGGCGACATGGTGGTGATGACCATCGGTGAAGCGATGGGCAAATCGGGGCACACCAACACGATGAAGATCATGCGCGTCGGGGATCATCGCAAGAGTTGAAACAGGGAGCGGGTAGCACGTAGCACGTAGCTTGTAGCTTTATAAATGCCGCGCGCCAAGCGCGCACTTTAAACAGCTACCAGCTACCAGCTACAAGCTACAAGCTACCAGCTACAAGCTACAAGCTACAAGCAGCAAAAAAGTTAATTTATATTTCAGGAGAAATTCATGGCACTCGTATCCTTACGTCAACTTCTCGATCACGCGGCGGAAAACGGCTACGGCCTGCCCGCCTTCAACGTGAACAACCTTGAGCAGGTCAAGGCGATCATGGAAGCGGCTGACGAAACCAACAGCCCGGTGATCATGCAAGGCTCCGCCGGCGCGCGCAAGTATGCCGGGGAAGCGTTCTTGCGCCACCTCATCGAGGCTGCCGTGGAAGCCTATCCGCACATTCCGGTGGTGATGCATCAGGATCACGGCGCATCGCCCGCGATCTGCATCCAGGCCATCAAGTCCGGCTTCTCCAGCGTGATGATGGACGGCTCGCTGATGACCGACGGCAAGACGCCATCCAGCTTTGAATACAACGTCAACACTACCCGCAGCGTAGTGGAAATGTCCCACGCGGTCGGCGTTTCCGTCGAAGGCGAACTGGGCTGCCTCGGCTCGCTGGAATCCGGCCACGGCGAAAAGGAAGACGGCCACGGTGCGGAAGGCGCGCTGAGCCAGGACCAGTTGCTGACCGACCCGGAAGAAGCCGCGCAGTTTGTGCGTCAAACCGGCGTGGATGCGCTGGCGATCGCGATCGGTACCTCGCACGGCGCCTACAAATTCACCCGCCCGCCCACCGGCGCGGTGCTGCGCATCGACCGCATCAAGGAAATCCATGCACGCATTCCCAACACCCACCTGGTGATGCACGGCTCTTCCTCCGTGCCGCAGGAGTGGCTGAAGATCATCAATGAATTCGGCGGCGCAATGGGCGAAACCTACGGCGTGCCGGTCGAGGAAATCGTCGAAGGCATCAAGCACGGCGTGCGCAAGGTGAACATCGACACCGACCTGCGCATGGCATCGACCGGCGCGACCCGCCGCTACCTCGCGCAAAACCCCAAGGACTTCGACCCGCGCAAGTTTCTCGCCGCCACCACCAAGGCAATGAAGGAAATCTGCAAGGCGCGCTACGAAGCCTTCGGCTGCGCCGGGCAGGCCGCGAAGATCAAGCCGATCTCGCTGGACGCGATGGCAACCCGCTACATCAAGGGCGAACTGAACGCGATCGTCAAGTAAGCGTCGTCCGGCAATGAACAAGAAGCGGCCTCCGGGCCGCTTCTTGTGCTGTAAACCATTACACTCTCTTCCTCGCGAGGGGCGTTTGACGCCTCTGCCGGTTCTTATCCACTTCAAAGGTTCGCGATGTATCCAGTCCACGATGTTGATGCACTCCTTTTGCTGGCCATGGCCCTTGCTTCGAAGAGACGGCCGGCCGAACTTGCCGAGATCATCGCTGCGGCCGATCTGGTCCAGGGTTCGATTCCTTCCGAATCAAAATTGGAAGAGGCGTTTCATCGGCTCTCCATGCACGGTTTGATCCGCGAGGTGGAGGGCGGCTTCACGCTGACGCCGGATGCGCAGAAAATCATGACGGGCCAGCCCAGGAAAGCCGATGCCCAGGAACGCATCCTCGGCATCAAGGAAAACCTGTCCGCGTACAACCCGCAGGAAGAACACCCGC
>Ga0209317_1001382_pt1 | contig 21526 bp, 20 predicted proteins | sample RifGroB2_FD_183994 | JGI IMG/M metagenome (GOLD analysis project Ga0209317, IMG submission 183994) | Soil microbial communities from Rifle, Colorado, USA - Groundwater B2 (SPAdes) (version 2) | ecosystem: Environmental > Terrestrial > Soil > Unclassified | place: Rifle, Colorado | collected...
CCAAGAGTAAAGCGCGGTTTTAAAGCGAGACACAGAAGAAACAAGGTATTGAAGCTTGCCAAGGGTTACCGCGGCGCGAGAAGCAAACTGTTCAGAAGCGCCACCGAAGCGGTGGACCGCGCACTGAGCTATGCCTTCAGGGACAGAAGGGTGAAAAAGAGAGACTTCAGGGCTCTCTGGATCACCAGGATCAATGCCGCAGCGAGGATCAACGGTCTCTCCTACAGCAAACTGATCCACGGTCTGAAGCTCGCCAAGGTAGAGATCGACAGGAAAGTGATGGCCGACCTGGCCGTTTCCGATCCCAAGGGTTTCGCAGCGATTGCTTCCGCAGCCAAAGCAAACTTCTAATACATACCGCGGGCATGAAAAAGAAATGGGATAGCGATGTCTCATTTCTTTTTTTTATCAAGCAAGGGTCTGGAGATCATGAAGGAAAAACTTGAAGCACTTTTAGGCGACGCCGTTTCCGAGCTCGGCCTCGCCGCTACGGAAGAGGGACTGCAGGAACTGCGGGTCAAGTACCTCGGCAAGAAGGGGGCTCTGACGGGCGTGATGAAGGGGCTGGGCTCCCTCTCCGCCGAGGAGCGCCCGCTGATCGGCCAGATGGTGAACTCGGTAAAGGGAAGGCTTGAAGAGGCTTTCGACGCCCGCGCGCTTGAAATCCGCGAGGCGGTCAAGTCGGCGAGACTCGCAGGCGAGCGCATCGACGTGACCCTTCCCGGACGCAGGCGCGCCATCGGGTCCAAGCACCCGATCACCCTGGTGACCGAGGAGATCTGCGCCATTTTCGCGGCGCTCGGCTTCGCCGTAGCCGAAGGCCCAGAGGTGGAGCACGACTTCTACAACTTCGAAGCGCTCAACTTCCCTAAGGACCACCCCGCTCGCGACATGCAGGACACCTTCTTCGTGGGCGACAGCGTCCTTTTGAGGACCCACACCTCGCCGGTCCAGATCCGCACCATGCTGAAGCAGCAACCGCCGGTCAGGATCATAGCGCCCGGAACCGTGTACCGCTGCGACTCCGACGCCACCCACTCCCCGATGTTTCACCAGATCGAGGGGCTCATGGTCGACAAGGGGATCACCTTCGGCGACCTGAAGGGGATTCTCACCCTCTTCATCAGCCAGCTCTTCGGAAGCGACATCGGCGTCAGGCTGCGCCCTTCCTTCTTCCCGTTCACCGAGCCGTCCGCCGAGGTGGACATTGCCTGCGTCATCTGCCGCGGCAAGGGTTGCCGGGTCTGCAAGGACACCGGCTGGCTGGAGATCCTGGGCGCAGGAATGGTCGACCCGGAGGTGTACCGCCATGTCGGGTACGACTCCGAGCTCTACACCGGATTCGCCTTCGGGATGGGGATCGAGAGGATCGCCATGCTGAAGTACGGCATCGCGGACATGAGGCTCCTTTTCGAGAACGACCTCAGGTTTTTGAAGCAGTTCTGACCGAAATGACTTAACGATTAAACGGGAACAGAAATGATAGTTACCTATAACTGGATCAAGGAATTCGTCGATTGCGACCTGCCGGCGGAAGAGCTTTCCCACCTGCTCACCATGCTCGGCCTAGAGGTCGAACGGATGGAGATTGTAGGCGGCGGCATGGACGACGTAGTGGTGGCCCAGGTGGTGGAAAAGAACCAGCACCCGAACGCCGACAAGCTCTCGCTTTGCAAGGTGGATAACGGGAAGGAGATCCTCACCGTGGTCTGCGGCGCCCAGAACTTCAAGGCGGGGGACAAGGTGGCGCTGGCCCAGATCGGAGCCGTCTTGCCCGGCGACTTCAAGATCAAGCGCTCAAAGATCCGCGGCGAGGAATCTTTCGGCATGCTCTGCTCCGAGACCGAGCTTCAACTGGCGACCGAATCGGCCGGGATCATGATCCTTCCCGAATCGTTCCAGGTCGGGACCCCGCTCTTCGACGCCCTGGGCACCAAGGACACCATCTTCGAGATCGGCCTCACGCCGAACCGCGCCGATTGCCTGAGTGTCGTCGGTGTAGCCCGCGAGATCGCGGCGAAACTCGGCAAGAAGGTGCATTACCCGGGTCTCGAAGTGACGGAGACCGGCGCCCCGATCGGGAGCGTCGCCTCGGTGACCATCGACTCTCCGGACCTCTGCCCGCGCTACACCGCGCGCCACATCTCCGGCTGTACCCTGGCCCCGTCGCCCGCCTGGCTCACCAACAGGCTGCGCGCGGCCGGGATCCGCTCCATCAACAACATCGTCGACATCACCAACTACGTGCTCCTGGAGTACGGCCACCCGCTGCACGCCTTCGACTTCAAGCTGCTGGCAGGGGGGAAGATTGTTGTCGCCGCCGCTGCCGATGGCGAACCGTTCGTCACGCTGGACGGCCAGGAGCGCCTGCTTACCTCCAGCGATCTCACCATACGCGACGGAGAGAAGGAGGTGGCCCTTGCCGGCATCATGGGGGGAGGCAACTCCGAGATAGGGGAGGGGACCACCGAGGTGCTGCTGGAAAGCGCCTACTTCAACCCTTCCGCCATCAGGAGAACATCCAAGCGCCTTGGCATCCACACCGAATCCTCGCACCGCTTCGAGCGCGGCACCGACGTCGCGGGCCTGACCCGTGCACTGGACCGCGCCGCCGCCCTCATCGCCGAGCTTTCCGGCGGCAGCATCGCCAAAGGGATGATCGACGTCTACCCGCAGCCGATCGAGCCTTGCCTGGTAACCGCACGACTTGCCCGCATCAACGCCGTCTCCGGCCTCTCGCTCAGCGCCGCCGAAGTGCGGGATATCTTCGAGCGCCTGGAGTTCGAGGTAAGCGAAACCGAGGCGGGGGTATTCCTGGTGCGGGTGCCGCTTTTTCGCGTCGACATCGAGCGAGAGATAGATCTGGTCGAGGAAGTCGTGCGCATGAACGGGTTCGAGAAGGTACCCCTCACCATGCCGCGGGCAGCCGTCTTCTCCGATCTCCCCTCCGACGCGCTGAGGCTCACGGCCAGGGTGAAGGATCTCCTGGTTTCCCAGGGGCTTTCCGAGGTTATCAACTACAGTTTCGTGGCACCCGCCAGCTGCGACAAGATCCTGCTTCCCCCGGACGATTTCAGAAGCAACGGCGTGGCGCTCCTGAATCCGATCTCGGACGAGCTTTCCGTCATGCGCACCACGCTTCTTCCGGGACTATTGGAGACCGCGGTCAAGAACATCAGCTTTCGGACCTTGAACCTGCGCATCTTCGAGATGCGCCGCATCTATCTCCCCACCCCCGGCGAGGAGCTCCTCAACGAGCCGCTCTACCTGTCGGCGCTGTTGACCGGCAGCCGAAACCTGGAGGGGTGGAATCAGCCCAAAGGGGAGATCGACTTCTACGACGTGAAGGGGATCGTGGAGAACATCCTTGCCGACCTGAACGTGACCGCAAGCTACGCCGCGGACCAGCTCGACCCCTATTATCATCCGGGGAAGGCGTGCCGAATCGTTTGCGGCAAAAGGACACTAGGCTCCTTCGGGGAACTGCACCCGACGGTCCAGGAGAATTACGGCATCGCGGCGCCGCTCTACTACCTTGAACTCAACTTCGAGGCGCTGGTCGCCTCGAGAAAACCACAAGGCACGGCGCAGGTTCCCTCGCGCTTTCCTTCCACCTTCCGCGACATCGCCCTGCTGCTTCCCAGGGAGCTCCCCGTGGCCGACGTCGTCGCCTGCGTCGACGGCGTCAAGGCGGACGAGCTGGAGGGGGTAGAGATCTTCGACCTCTATACGGGCGGCAGCATCCCTGCTGGCGAGAAGAGCGTCGCCATACGGGTACGCTATGGCTCCAGAGAGAGGACGCTTACCGACGACGAGGTAACCCGTCTGCACCAGAGGGTGATGGACGCCCTGAAGAAAAAATTAAATGTTTCATTTAGATAAAAACGGTTGCGAAATAAAAATCGCTATGGTATTAGATTAAGCCGCTGTTGAGAACGCAAACAAAGAAATGCTGAACCTGTTGAGGGGGTTATGACCAAAGCGGATATCGTGGAAAAAATTTATGAGAAGGTTGGATTCTCCAAAAAGGAATCAGCTGAACTCGTTGAGACGGTCTTCGACCTGATCAAAACCACCCTGGAAGACGGTGACAAGATCAAGATTGCCGGCTTCGGCAACTTCGTGGTTAAAGAGAAGTCCGATCGTCGTGGCAGGAATCCTCAAACCGGTGAAGAAATCACCATCGTAGCGAGAAAAATTCTCACCTTCAAGCCGAGCCAGGTGTTGAAGAGCGCGATTAACAGTCAATAGCAATGACGACCGGAATTCCGGACAAGCTCTACCTGAGGATAGGCGAGGTCTCCGCTGTAACGGGACTGCCGACCTCGGTACTGCGTTTCTGGGAATCAGAGTTCGACCCGCTGGCTCCGAAGAAAAGCAGCACCGGCCAGCGACTGTATGCTAAAAAGGACGTGGAACAGGTTTTAGAGATAAAAAAGCTTTTGTACGCCGAGAAGCTCACCATAGAGGGGGCGAGGAAGCGGCTGGAAGCAAAAAGAAAGTATCGCAAGCCGGAGCAGTCCAGTGAAGTACTTGCAGCCATCCTCGAGGATGTGAGACTGGAACTGACAAGCTTGAGGGATCAGTTGTAAATCAGGTTTTAATCGGTGCGTAGCGCAGCCTGGTAGCGCACTAGACTGGGGGTCTAGTGGTCGCAAGTTCGAATCTTGTCGCACCGACCAAATTACAGGGGGTTACGGGTTACCGTAGCCCCCTATTGCTTACTACCGCTTACTACCGCTCCTTACAATTCCCTACATTATCCCCAGGCTTCTTTTTCTTGCCGGTCTCCCGATTCATAGCTCATCCGGCAATGATCCGCCTCATACCGGCTAAACAGTGCTATGTTAGCCCTTCTGGGCTTTATCGTAATCGCTTCCGCCAGGCCGCCACTCAACAGTGCAGTAGCCCAATCCAATTGTTTTCAGATGCGCGTCCCAGCACATCGGACAGGCAGGCTTACCATCACTGGTAATCGGAGCAGGGTGATTATCATGAGGACCGTAGGCAAACTCATATTCGCATTTGATGCACTTGTGCGGTTACGGTAGAATATAACTCATACGATATGTCTCCTTTAGGTAGTGGTTTTTTGACTTATACCACAATATGGCATCCAGCGATAGACCGCTGATGCTCAACTCGTTACGAGCGATTCCAGCGCAGCCAGTCTCGCCTCCAGCGCCGTATTTTGCGCTGACAACTCCGTATTTTGCGCTGACAACTCCTGTACCGCTGTAATGAGCATCGGGACGAGCAATTCCAGCGCAGCCAGTCTCGCCTCCAGCGCCGTATTTTGCGCTGACAACTCCTGTACCGCTGTAATGAGCATCGGGCCGAAAACGGAATACTTCACTCCTTTGGTGACCTCCCCTGTTTCGTAACGCTCCATGATCGGTCTGTCGAGATCGTCACTTATAACAGCGGCGGTTATGGTCTCATCCCCGTCCGTCACTGCGGGTGTTATCTCTATTTGCTCAAATCTGCCCGAAGGACGCTCTGCCGTGTCCCTGGTTTCTTCGATCATGCCGGGGAAAATCTGCTCTAATTCTTGTGCTATGACGCCGAGGTATTTATGATGGTCTTCCCCGTCAGAAATGAGTCCATATTTCACAACCCTGACTCTGTTCAGGTCCACAAGGTAATTGCGCGCGGTTTCTATCTCCCGCTTGATTTTGATATCAGAGTATGCAGCGTAGCTGTTAGTTGCGCTCCCAAATGATCCTGCAGCTGTGATATACGACTTACCTACACCAGACGAATAGTTAATCATGGCATAGCCATTAATCCCGTTGCTTGAAGTGCCGACGGCAATGCCCACGGTACTTTGATTGCTGACATCTAATGCGGGCAGGGATGCAACGTCTTTTCTGATAGTATGGCTGGTACCGCTAGTCGCGCCCACCAGCAAAGTGCCAGTAGCCGCGTCTAGCCGCGCCCACTCAGAATAGGATGATCCGTTGTAACCCTGCCAGACGAACACCACTGCACCACCGGGCCCCTGTACTGCGCCGTATACTGCTTCATTGTTACCTCCGGCAGAGTATCTTGTTAAATTACAAGCCCCTGCGCCATTACCCGAAAAATAGGTCGTTCTGGCCACGGCGCCGTTATACGCTGCCGCTGAGTAGGCGGTTGTGTCAGCGCTTGTAATTAAGACGTTACCTGGCAGTGCCAAAGTTTTATCTGCCCGCACAACCGGTATCTGATTCGCCGCTGGTGTCTGAGTGGCGTGGAAGCCGTCCACGGTGTCGGAGTTCACCAGGTCCACACTGGATTGAAGGTTGGCAAAATTCTGGTCGATGGTGGCCGGACTGTGCGGGCCGTTGCTCTGAACATCCGCACCGGCGGACGGGGATGGCTTGGCACCGACGTAGATGATTTTAGTTGCCATTGGCTATCTCCTCCGTCAGCCGAGCCAGCTCGCTGTTGAGCGCGGCTATCTCTGCGGCGTGGGCCGTCTCTTTGGCCATGATGGACTCTTTCAGCCTCTCGTTCTCTTTCTGCAACGCGAGATACTGACTGTCCTGCTGCAATATGACCGTGTTGCGCTCGATGAGGCGGCGGGCTTCCATGATTTCGAGGTTTAGTGCTTCGATTTGCATAACTGCTCCTTATCTGTATTGTATTCGGCCAGAGGAATAGGCGGTTCACGGCGTCTAGAACTTTTATATTCTGAAGCGCTCTCTTTGTATTCAGGGTCCCCGCACCCGAACAGGGATAAACTCAAGATTAAACATATTGAAAATCTCATCATCGTTTTTCCTCTTTGTTATTGAGCGCCGACTTTTTGCCAGGACGTGCCGCCGATACAGATATACAAAATTCCCGTAGAGGTTGGCCATAGCGCCCCAATATCTGCCGAGTGTGTCGGAGCAGCGGGATACTTGCCCGGCATCAGGAGTATTGGGGCCTTATCGCGGTGCTCCACACCCATAGGGTAGTCATATTCGGTCCCTTGGAAAACCGCTCCATAACCATAATTTACGCCGTCTCTAAGCGCCCGGCCAAAAACGCCAGCGAGTTTACCTCCACCATAAACGCCGTACTTACTACCGCTCATCGCCTCTATCCCATAATCATCTACGCTTTGAGCAAAAACCCCGGGCGCTTCTATTGACTCGCCGCTTAACCCGACATTGCTATACGACCGAGCCTCTAATCCTACGGCACTATTGCCTGCTGTGAGAGACCCGAAGCGCCCAAACAGTGGTACGCCAAGGTGAGTCGCACCTGTGCCAATAAAAACCATCCGCTCATTGCTAGCATTGAAAAATTCAAGCTTGTTGTCTGCGCCGGTAATTACTAGGCGCGTTCTGTCCCCAACACCAGGGTCAGTGGTCGTCTGGATGACAGCCCCTGTCAGTGTTCCCGCCATGATCGTTGGACTCTCGATGGTGGTTTGTGTGATCTTGGTCGATGTGATGTAGGCCGGCACAGTGGGGATGGTCGGCTTGTTCGACACGTTGGTGTTCCAATCCGCGCCCAGCGTGGCGCCTGCTGCTATACCTGCTAGTTTCGTCGATGCTGTCGAGTCCAGCCCCGCCAGCGTGGTGGGCCTGCTGCTCACGTTGGTCCATGCAATATAGGCGTCGGGCCCCATGGTTACATTGTCGCCCACGATGAGCTGATCGGCGGCTATGTGCCGGGCCAGCAGCGTGCCGTCTATTACCATGTCCCCGCTGATGCCGACCGTTGAGACCCCCTCGATCTCGCCTACGGTGAATACGTTTTTGCTGCCGGTGCCGTCCGGTTTGGCGATACGAAATGTGTCAGTCAGCATGGTGATGTTGCTGCGGGATTGGGTATAGTCGGTCCATCCTATGGCGATGCCGGGGCCTACGGTGCCGGTGGAGTTGAGTTTGAGGCCGATCATGTCGGAGAGGACGACCACCTCCCCGCTCAATTCGTTTTTAGTCGCGCGGAGGGAAATCGCGGCGTTCGCACCGTCGAGGCTGATCTCCGCCGCCGATACGCGGCCGGTGAGCGTGTCGACCCGGGACGCCTGCAGCGTGATGTTCGCGGACGCGGAGTCCAGATCGATGGCTACGCGCGAGAGGCGGGCGTTGAGTGGCGGGAGATCCTCCATCCCGAATATCGAGGCGCTCGGCAACGCGGCGGCGGAGGAGAACGCCAGAGGCCCGACGATGGTCTCGGCGTGCAGGGTGATGGCGTCGGCAGCTTGCGCTATCCCCGATTCCGCGACAACCATGCGCCCCGAAATAGGGACGTTGAGCCAGTGGGTGACGTCGGCGGCGGGGGCGTACCCGAGGGGCGGGTCGGGAATGTCGAGGATGCAGCGGTATTGCAGATCCGCCGACATCACAACGTCGTTGGTCACATAGCGCCGTGTCGGGTCGAATATCTCCCCACCCAGGATCGAGAGCGTGGTCGTTTTGACCTTCGAATCGATCAGGTCCGCGCGCTGGCTCATCGAGCTGTCAGCGAGCTCAAGCGCGCCTATGGCCGTGTCGTATGTCGTCACGGCGACCTTGTTGAGGATCTCGCCGTTTAGATAATCAACCTCCTGCTGCACGTCGGCAAGCAGGGTGAGCATCGATGAGGCGAGCTCCCAATAGTCAGAGTCCGTCGGCAGGATACCGGCGGTCGTGGCGGCGATGCAGCGGTACACGTCGCCCTCGTAGCGCACGTAGGCGTTGATCTCGTAAGCTATGAGCGGGTCATAGTCGTTGGTGATGAGGCCTGCGACCGTTGCATTTAGCGCGTCGAGAGTGTCGCTGAATCCCGCCAGATCTACGCTTTGCGCTGCTATGGCCGAGACTACCTCGACGATCTTGTCGCCCTGGGACAACACTCCGGATGACGCTCTCTCCAGCGTTTGCAGGATGGTTGCTGCAGCTGCAGGGGTCGCTGCGGCGGCGGTGAATGCGCCGGAGCCGACGTCGAACAGCTTCAACAGCGGGATGGCGCCGGTCAGGTATTTGTCCAGGTTGGGGGCGGATACGTCCGCGTTGAGCAGCCGGATCACTTCGGAGGGGTCGGAAATGCTGGCGCCGGAAACGCCTCCGGTCGCGGAGGAGGGATGCCAACTGCTGACCTGCCCGTAGATGTCGCGCACCCGCGCCCAGTAGTAGCGCGCGGCGGCAGGGGGCAACCCGGTGTGGACATAGTCGCCGTTCTTGATGACGGCCGTGGGGTCGCCGCCGACGGTCGACCGGTCGTTGCTGGTCGCGGACCAGATCTCCAGGCAATCGAAGTCCTCGGGGGCGGTGTAGCTGGCCGCGAGCTGGATCGACATGAGCCGGCCGGTTGCCGTCAGCGCGGTCGGGGCCGCGGGGGTGCTGTTGACGACCGTGATGATCTGCGGGGTGGCGACCGCGCCGCCGGTGTTGATGGTCGACACGCGGATCTTGAAGGAGGGTGCGGGGGTGCCGAAATCGTCCAGGTTCATGCCGTAGGTGTACCGGAAATGCACGCCGGAGATGGTGACGGTGCGCTTGACCTCATCGGCCAGGCTCAGCACCTCGACAAGGTACCCGCCCAAAAGGGACGAGGGGAGGGTCGAGGCGGCCCAGGTCAGCAGGCAGTCCCGGCCGGTGAATACGGTGTCGCCGCCGGATATCGCCAGTCCCGCGTCGGCGGGGGTCTCGACCGACGAGATGCCCTGGACCGTCGCCGAGATCATGGGGGCGGCGTTGATCGGCTGGCGCACGCCCCGCGTGTTGACCGTGACGACGGCCACCTGATAATCGGCGGCGCTCCTGGCCGGGATGGTCGCCGTCGCCAGGTCGCGGCCGGAGATGGCGGGGACCGTGGAGGCCAGCGCCCAGTCGCTGCCGGAGTCGGAGACCCATACCTCGTAGTACCCCGCGCGATAGTCCAGCGGAGGGACGAAGGAAAGCAGCAGCGAGACGGTCAAAATGCCGTCCGCGCCCAGGGTGAGCTGCTCGGTGAGGGCAAGTCCCGACGCCTGCGGATAGAGGTCCCACTGGTCGTAGGCGTACCAGGTGGGAGAGTCGTTGTAGGTCAGCGGCGAGATCTGGAACAGGTCCAGGGTGAGCGTGAAGTTCTTCGGGTCGACGGCCCAGCTCATCACCATGAATTTGACGTTGTCGCTGAACCCGTCCCAGGACGCGAGGGGGCAGGGAAGGCGCAGGTTGTCGACGTAGACCATCTTCCCCGGGCGGACGTCCGCATAGTAGCGCAGCGGCACGTTGGTGGCTTTCACCGTGGTTTTGGTGGTGGCAACCTCCTTGCCGCCGACGGTGGCTGTCGGGGTGAACCAGGAGGCCAATCGATCCGCCAGCTTTGTCAGCGGGTTGGGCACTCCGGGAGCGGTTCCAGCGGCGAGCCCCCAGTTGTCGAACCACTCGCCGACGACGACCTCTTCCCGGTCCCGCTCGGCGATCACGCTGGCCTTGCTGCCGACGGTGGTGTACACGTTGCGGTAATCGGCGGGCGATCCGCCGCCCAGACGGCGCCCCTGCTCGTCGCTGCTGAGGTTGAAATAGATGTTGTGCCGGGTCACAGTGTCCGCCATGTCCGGCGTCATGCCGGTGAATTGGATCTGCGCCGCGTCCAGGGTGACGGCGGGGGTCTGGGCGATGGCTGTCTCGTAGTGCATCGGCGTCAGCTTGCCGTTCGGCGCGGGGACCAGGAAGACGCCGGCGGTGACCGAAAGCTCCTTCAGCAGCTCGTCGCTGTCCTTCTGCTCGGTCAGCACGCGGTAGACGTTCCACTCGGGTCCGGAGAAGTCCGACGCCTTGAGGGAGGCGAACGCGGCCTTGTCTATGAACCGGTCCGGGGCCTTGGCGAGATCCGAAACCTGGACGATGGCGTCCATGATGTTCAGCGGCGTGCCGGTGCCGGTGCCGTCGGTAGCTTGCCCGAACAGGCGGTTAATGGGGATGGTGGCGCCGTCCTTGTTCTGTTGGTCAGGGATTTTGCCCTTGAACTTCTTCCAGACGTCGCGCAGTTTGACGGTGAAGGTGCGCTTGTCGGGGTCAGCGGTGTAGCCGTCCCAGACGCCGGTGAAATACGGTTCATAGTCGGAAGCGGCGAGCCCCACGAAACCGAGGTAGACCGTCACGCTGCGCCGCTTGCCGGTGCTCTGCACCAGGTCGGAGGTGAGCGGCATCCACGCCAGCACCATGGTCAGGTCGCCTACGGTGGGCTTTTCCTTCAGGGCGATCTTGGAGGAGGTTGAGGAAACGCTATGCAGGTAGGGCGCCACCTCCCCGAGCGGGAGCGCGGGTTCCCCGATGTGGTCGCCGAAATAGACGTACTGGCCGTTGCCGCCGACCACCCTGATGCTGTAAATCTCGGGGGTGTCGTAACCGGTGGAGGTCATCACCGCCGTGAGGCGATAGTAGCGGTACGGGGCCAGCTCGCCGCCGTCGATCACTGTGCCGAGATCCACCCATCCGCCGGTGCCGGTGGTGCTCCCCTGCGCGGTGTAGACGATGGACGCGGCGCCGGTCACCATGTGGTCAAGCAGCACGCGGGAGGGGATGTTCGGGACCACGCCGAGGTCAAAAACCTTGGTCGTGATGGTGCCGGTCTGGGCGCGGAAATTGTATTGGAAATCGGCGTCGTTTACTGGGTAGAGGGGACAATGCGCATCCGCTATAACAGTGGATCCAAAAATGTACCCATCGGAAGACACACCTTCTAGCATGCGAGGGGTGCTGGCGCCCTGCGCTATCAATCCCAATCCAAGCAGGCTCATGGCGTGCGCCGACAGGGTCGTCACTAAATATCCCGGGTCATCAGGGTCTTCGTAGGGATAGAAAGCCTCCGCCGACCACCCACGTACAGTGGGGACGTCGCCGGCGGTCTTAAATGATATTACTTTTACCCGCCAACGGCCTGCCGCCAACTCCATGTATCCTGCGGTTGGTGCGCTGAAGTACGGCATATAATTTATTATCGGATTAAAGGGATGCAAGCCGATCTTGGGGGGCTCTATATACCATTCCGTCCAATTCACCTGTGAGTTATCATAGGTGAACAGCTTGGGGCGTATCCCGGCGCCGCCAATGGTCCCTTCCCGGTCGAACGTCTCCACGTTGGTCAGCGTTCCGGCATCCCAATCCGACTTGAGATTTTGCGTCACGTTGACGGCGTCGACCGATTCGCAGGCGACGTAGAACACCGGCTCCATGGGGGTTTTTTTGGCGGCGGTTATCCAGGCGGCTGAGGGCATTATGCGAACCTCGAGGTGAAGGGAATCCTGGCGATGGAGCGCAGGCCGTTTTTCATGGGAGCAGAGAAGGTGTAAGCCGGCTCCGTGTAACCGAAATGCACCGTGGTCAGGTCGCTGTCGGGGACCAGGAAAAAGGCCTGGGGGGAACGGACGCAAGAGACGGCCCATTCGTCAAAAAGCAGGTATTCCTGCTCGGTGACTTGCCCCCAGGACAGAGAGATTTTCCGCTCGGTCTTCGTTTTCTGGGATCCTAGGAAATGACCCTGGGGGGAGATGATGTGGTTGGCCGCAGTGACGAACGCTTCCAGATCCGCGCCGTCCGCCAGGAAGGGGAACAGGGTCATCGGGCTGAACGCGAGATGGTAAAGCCGGGTGGCGGTGGTCGCTCCTGTGAGGGTGATGTGCAAATAACGGTAGGCGGCCGAGGTGTAGGGGCGCCAGGCGGCGGTGAAACCGGTGAGCGGCGAGGAGGCCACCAGGGGCACGTTGGATGCCGCGAAATTGTCGGTTGACCCGTTGAGGGACAGCAGCACGCCGTTCAGCTGCTCGCCAGCCAGGGCGATGCAGGCGTAGGCCATGGGGGTGAGCAGATCGAGGGTGAGCGTGAGCGTGGTGGCGGCGGGGGAGACGAAGGTGTCCTCGTTCGCCTGGAGCACGTCGGCTGCGACCTGTCCCGCCGCGCCGTTGACGAGTGCGGCCAGGGTGCCGGAGGGATAGTTGCCATAGATAAGGAGGGGCTGTTTCAATTTCTGCTCCTGCTAGTTGGTTGCAAAGCCGAAATTCACGTTGCGGTTCAAGGCCAGATCCTTCATTGCCGGGGCCAGGCGCTCCTCGATCCAGCGGTCATCCGCGATGATGTTGCCGTCGACTTGGACGGTGATGTTGAGAGATTGCTGTTGTTGGGTAGATGATGGTTGGGTGACAACGCCCCCCCCTGTGCCAAAGGAGGTAGGCGACTGAGAATATCCACCCCCACCGCCCCCACCGCCGTCACTGGCGCCTTTGATGGTGGCCAACTGCGCAGCCCCGGTTCCCGCCAAAGCGATGGTCTTGGCTAGCTTCTCATACCAATTGCCCGATGATGTGTCTCCCCATACCTGCATGATGCCGCTCGCTGTGGACACCACGGCCACGCCGGCTTGCATCAGTTGGTACGTTTTAAAAGCCTGCTTGTTCCTATTCCCTGACAGCTTATAAAATGCGTCTGCCGCTGTAGCCATCGACCCAAAAGTGTTCCCTACAGAGGCAAGTGTCATAGCCGTTTCTGTTTGCTTTAACTGCCGCCGCTTCTCGGAATAGAATTGTTCGATCTCCGTCTTCCGCTGTTCAAACACTTCAAAACTGTCGGTCTGCATGGCCCATGACTGCATCCATGCTTCTTCTTCCTGTTTGAGCCAAAGAAGTTCTTGTTGCAATCCGTTGTCGCCGCCGGCTTCTGCACGGGCTGCTTGAAAAGCCGCTCCTGCATTTTGGGCGTTGTTATCGGATTCCTTGTTGTTCGCCGCCCACTTGGAAGCCATTGCGGACTCGTCGACGGCGGCTTGCTGGCCTTCCGTGAGTTTTCCCAAAGGGTTCAGAAATTCGGCACTTTCCTTATAGCGGGCCTCCAAGTCTTTATAGAAAAGCTCGACGGCCTCCCCGCCCATTTCGACGCTTTCCTTATATCTTAGCTCCTGTTCTTTATAGAAGAGATCGAGCATGTCCTTGCCGACGGCCATGCCCTCTTTGCGGTTCTGCTCTATTTCGCGCTGCTTCCGTGCTTTTTCTGCGGCAGTGGAGACATTGGGGATAATGGTATCTTGCCTGCGCGCCCCGGTATCCTTGCCTAAATCAGGCATGACCGCCCCATCGGAGCGCTTTACGACATCGGCAATTGTTTCGTCCAATGCCTCATCTATTACCTTTACTCTGCGTGCGTACTCGTAATAGATGACCTTGCTGAACATCCCTTTGCCGGACAGCAACATCTCGGCTCGGAGAGCAAGCTTGTCATAGGTGGCCCCGACGCGAGCGCCTAATGTTTCCACCCACAGGATCATATCCCTGATGCCACCGATAACAGGGCGCATCGTCTCGAGTACATTGCCAAGTGCCGGGACCAGCGCCTGGCCTAAGGTCGCTTTTGTGTTGAACAGTTCCTGGTTAAGCCTTGCCTGCGCCCCCTGGAAAGTGTTGGTCATCCTTTCGGCGTTGCCAACCTGCCCCTCGGTCTCCCGCATGATGCCGTTGTATTCGGCTTGACGCTTCTCCGCCTGAGTCATGACCTCAACGCTTTTGCCGAGCTGGGCCGCGTGCTCCTTCCACATGACCGAGACGTTTTTCGTTACGCCGGCGTTATCCACCAGCATGCTGTTCTCGTTTCGCAGGCCCTCAGTGGCGCCGACTATGGCCTCCCCAAATTCCAGGTGGGATTGCCGGTTATACGAGGCAGAATCCTTCAATCGGTTCATGAGGTCGATTGACTGCTCCAGGCCGTACCCACGAGAAAGCAGATTCTGTAGCCCCTGGGAAGCCTCAGTCACCGACATGAGCCCATCTTCAGCGAGGGCTTTTGCAGCCGCGGTGGTGGCTTGCAGATCCTCACCCGTGTAGCGGGCCGCTATTGCCAGGGATGTGCTGGCCCGCTCCATCTGGTTCATAGCCTGGATGGATTGGGAGATGACCGCGGTGATGCCGAGGCCGGCAAGCGCGCCCTGCAGGGAAAAGACGGAATCCTTTACGTTCTGGAACCCCTTCTCCACCCGGCCCATCTTGGGATGAAACTCGGAGTCGTTGACTCCGATTACCACCATTACCTTGTTATCGCTCAATGGTTCCCCGCCTTGGCCTTGGCCCGTTCCATCCGGAGTTCATGATTCCATTCGCTGTTGCGCTCTCCCCGCACCATCTTGCGGGCTTCCCGGTACCAGGAGGGTTGCTCCAAGTACGTCCCGGGAAAGGGGGCGGGCTGCAGGATCTCGCAGTCGGCGTTGGTCGTCTCGTTGATAAAGGCCAGGATCTGCCACGTGCTTCTGGTGATAAAGCTTTGCGGGCACTCGAAGAACTTCAGGTCATCGATCTTCATCACCTCGTGCTTGTGGTAGGAGGCGGGGACAAGCTTGTTCCATTCGTCACCTACCAGTACCGGGTGCTTCAACCGCTTCCGGTTACGGCAGTTGCGCCGCACCCTCAGCTTCTCGTCGCACTTGCCGCACTCGAAATTGTTGGTTCCGCCGGAGATCCAGAGAGAGAACCGGATCCCGGCTAGAAGTTTTTTTGCTCACCCAGGGTAAGCACCGCGGTTGACATCACCGCGCGGAAGACATCTGCTACCAGCTCGGGGGGAGCTTCCTTGTAGAACGTCTCGATATCGGTTACCTGTTTGTCGCCGATCTCAAGCCCCTCAATAAAGTCCAGCTTCGACTTGACCAGCTCCTTCAACAGCCGGTCGTTTTCTTCCTGCGCTTTGTCCGGGGCGAAGTTGCCGTTGTAGTTGAGAGCTTTCTGGTTTTGATAGCCGTCCTGTTCCGGCATGGGCACGACCTTGAGGCCGAAGACGATCTGCTCGGACGCCGGCAGCTTCCGGTTGTTCATGAAATTGGGTACGTAGCGGTAAATGTGGTTTATGCTGTTCAGCTTCATAATCCTCCCTTTTTTCGGCTTCCAAATTTGGCCTGCAGGCGGGCTTTTCATTCCGCCCTATGGCGTCCTATTCCCCGCCGATCAGTACGCGGATGCCTTGTCCACGATCATGAGCGCGATAGGGTACTTGCAAGTAGGGTCGAAGAGACTTTCATACTTGAACTTCATCTTGGGCGTCTTGCCGCTGTTGTCCCGCTCCGGAGGGGAGCCGATCATGTTCATGGCCGGCAGGTCCGCCAAGAGCTTGTGCAGCTCGGTCAGGCTTCCCGCCAGATCCGGCCCGGTCCACTTGAACAGGAAGTTGGCCTGTCTCGGCCCTGAGTGCAGCGCCGCCCATTCGTCGTAGCTGGAGAAGCCGGTGAGCGGGTCGCTAAAGTCCATGGTGAATTCCAGGGTGGCCTTGGCCTGCCCCTTCACCTCGGTTTTCGCCGGGCCACGCAGCCCGTCCGACACGTCCTCGTCGCCGATGTTGCTGTCCCAGGTGAGCGTGAGGCTGTCAGGCACGAAGGGAACCATGTCGCCCGGTGCGATATCGGTGAAGTCCGGACCTACACCGGTGCGCGTGATGCCTGTGCCGGAGTAGCAGATCAGGTCGGCGGAGTTGAAAGGCTTGAGCGACGTGAAGGATGCCCCGGCTGTGGCAGTCTGGCCGGGGGCGCCGATCCAGGGACCGCCGATCACATCGAAGGTGACCTTCACATCGTCCGGCCGTTTGCTTTCGAGCTTGAACCCCTTGATTCTGCCGCCGCCGAACACCTGGGATTTGATCACCCCGTCGATGTCCGTATTGGGGATCACGCCGACGGCCTTGCCTTCCAGGTTGCCGCCCGGGCCGTAGTGAAAAGCTTCCGGCGGGTAGACAATCCCCTTGTAGCCGGTCGTGTCGACCACGGCGCGGACACCGGCGAAACCCAGCGCGTGCTTGAAGAGGGTGCCCATGATGTCGATCGGGTACAATGCGCCCTCAAGCGCGTGCGCCCAGGCGCTACTTTGGCGCAACACGGTGACGTTCCCCAGGCGGCTGCTCTGGCCGCGGAACTCATCGCGCGGGACGTCCTTGAAGTCGGGGGAGGGCTCGGGCTTGCCCGACAGCGGGGGGAACTTTAAGCCTGTGCCGGGAGTAGTCCCCCGCGCCGCGGTCTCTTCGACCAATGCTGTAAACGGACCCGGCATCACTCACCCCCTTTGGGTACCGGCTGCTTCTTGCCGGTCTCGGCCGCCGGCGCGAATTCCGCGACCCAGTTGTCGACGAACGCCTGTTCGTCTTCCGGCGAAAAGGTGTCGTACAGCTTGCCCGCCTTCACTTCCCCGCCACCCGGCAGTTGCCGGTCTTCCCGGAAAATTATTCCCATTGTGTCTCTCCTCAGCCCGCCGAGCGGGTTTCTATCTGAAAATCCATTACTGTGAAATATGACGGGTGCATGGACCCCGCGTCGTTTACCGCGTCCCCCGGGATAGTTGTCTGGGCAGCACCCCCCCGGCGCCGGTTTTTGAGGAGGGCCGCGCGGATCATCTCCGCGAAGGTCACGGATTGGGTCACGGCAAGCTCGCAATCGTCCTGGTTGAAGCCGCAGTAAAGGCGCACAGTGTGCATGTTGATGTTGTTCCCCGAGGTGATGTCCGGGGAATCCTTAAGGTACGTGATGCGGACGATCGGCAGTTCATCCAGTCCGATCTCGTGGCGCTCCTTGTAGCCGAGCTTCACGGTGAGTGCCTTCTTGAACGCCGAAAGGCAGAAAGCCGCCAGATCGGCGTCGGTCTTCAGCGTGGTGACGATGTTCGCCAGAACGTCTCCGAAGCCCATCAGCGGGTTCCTTTTATTTTCTCTACGCTGCGCATGGTCCCGAGGCCCAATAGCCCGCTCAAGAGCACGAGGAGGTCACCCATGGGGATGTCGGGGATAGGGGGGACAACGCTCTCCCCCCCCAGCATGAGCGCGCCAACCTGGCACGCCCAGGGGAGCAAGGGCTTGATCAGGAAGGCGAGGGCCAGACCGGATACGCAGATCCAGCCCACCGCGGGTCGCCAGCCGCTTTTAAACAGGCTGTCGCTGCCCGCTTCGATCTTGTTCAGATCGACCTGGCCCTGCATTTGGGCGATGTCGAAATCGGCGGCCGCCTTGTTGGCCGCGGCCTCCATCACCATCAACTGCATTTCAATCTGGGTTTTCTGCTCGGCGGTCATCTCCGGGCCCGTGATGGCAGCCCGGATATCTTTGGCCAAGGACCCGACCCCCTCGGCGACGCCCTTGATGCCGCCGGCCAATAGTTGGTCCAAGACCCCCATCAGGCCACCTCCGCTTCGTAGACCCTGGAGAGCCAGGAGCGCATGAACTTTTCCTGTTCAGGTCGAGCCTTGACAATATCCCGATAACGGAGGAACTGCAGTCCGTTCAGCGCCTTGTAAAGGGTGCGGGGTGACTTGTGCCCGTTGACGGCCGCTATGGTGGCCGGTCCGACGTTTCCGTCCACGACGAGGTCGGCGGCTGGGAAGTTGGTCAGGTTGACGGCTTCCTGGACAATACGGGCGGAGGTGCCCATACCGCAGTTCACAGCCGTGTCGAAGATCTCTTCCGCTATGACCTGGCTTTTCACCTCGGAGAGCCGCAAGGGGTTCCAGAAGTCGCGCTCGTAGAGAAAAGCGGCCCGGTCCAAGGTGAGCCGTTTGATATCCTCGTTGGGATAGGACCTTTTGCTGATCCCGAATTTAGTCTCGCCTCCGGCGTCGTCCGGATCGTTGACATAACCGCCTTCAACGCCGAAAAGCTTAACCAAGGCAGGTTTGATCTGTGCCATTTGTCGCTCCCTTTTGCCCGGGCCTATTTGGTGAGCTTGACCAACTGCTCGGGCGGTATGTCATTCTTTACAGCCAGGACCAGCAAGATCCCCTTGATGACGGCTATTTCGGCGGATACTTTTTCCATGGCGGTGTCGCTTTGCTTTTCACAGCCCGCGCACTCTGTTTTTGTCACGTAGTTTTCCTTGGTCAATTTCCCGAAGAAGTAGACGACAACCTGGTCCAGGACCTTGTACCCGGCAATCCCCAAAACCATTACCATCGCAGTATTGCTATCCATCAGGACAACCCCCGTCTGCTTATTTCCTGTTGGATCTCGTCTTCCAGAATCTGCTTTATCCTGGCCCCCTCGTTGAACTTGGTGAGAGCATCCCCAAGGAAATCGCGAGTGCCGAACCCGGCCGAGGTCCATTTGCCTTTTGCGATCACATTCGCGTAGGCGGCGGAGTCGTAAACCACCACCTCCATCGGCCCGGCGGTGAAGGTCCCGGCGTCGCCGGTCTTGCTGTCCCCCGGGGAGAGCCAGTTGAGCATTCTCCGCAGGTTTCCGGTCATCACCGGGACTGGGTAGCTCCCGGGCCTCGCCCCCAACAGATCCGACTGGCCGCGCCGCGCAGTCTTCCGCTTGGTAATCCGGCCGTTCTCGTGGATGAGGGCGCCCATGTTGGTCAGGCGCATCTTGCTCCGCCCGGGCCCCGATAACCAGGCCGTCGCATCCTGGTGCACTCCGGCGGCCACCCGCTTCAATCCGCGCTTCACGGCGGTAGGCATCTGGTTGGCGAACCGCTGCAGGTTCCTGATGACGACCTGATCGTTTTGGATCGTCACCTGAACATCAAGCATCGCCGGCCCCGTCGAAACGCGAGGTCTCCACGACCCCCGACGCGAAATCGCCGCCGGTCAAGCGGAAGATCCAACGTTCGGCCTCCTCCATGGCTTGATCCCTGGACTCGATCTCGTACTTGCAGGTGATGTCTATGCCCTGAGACTGCCCCAGCTTCCTGGCGATGCGGCGCTTCCACATCTCGGTTATGGTCAGGTGCTTTTCCGCCTGCAGGACATAACCGGCGTTCGGTTCATCTGTCGAAGCGTAGAGGGCGGCGCCGATCCTGGACGCAAGAAGCGACGCCTGGGAACTGATCGCCCCGGCAAGGAATGTTTCAAAAGCCGGGTCGTCCATCTGGGCATACATTTCCCGGAAAAAACCGGCGTCCTTGATGTCTTGCGCTGTTACCCGGGGCATGCGGTTCTCCTGGAGGATGGAGCGGGGTAGGGGGGACTCGCTGCCCCCCTGCCTCACCTGGTTACGACAGGGCGCACTTCCTGACCTGCTTCACCTCGCCGACGCCTGCGTTGTACTCGCCGCAGTACGCCACGTCGGTTCCCCTCATCAGGATGTCCCGGTCGGTTTCGGCGCAGAGGTCGGACCAAACGCCGCGCTTGAGTTTCCTGCCGGCCAGCACCACGTAGTACTCGGTGGTAAGGAGCTTGGTGGAGTACTTGCGGTTCAGCGTGTGCACCAACTGGTTATTGTCCTCGTTCGGGCTGTTGAAGGTGAGGCTGAACGCTTTCTCTACCCGCTGCTTGAGGTTGATGTTGGCGCGCAGTTCGAACACCTCGTTGCCGGTCAGGGTGTACCCCTTGGCGGCGCAGTCGGTCAGGATGCCGGCGCAGGCGTTGTTGATGGTGGTGATGTCGTCGGTGGCGAAGGCGGTAGCCTGCGCCGCCGCGGTGATCAGGGCGTAGTGGTCGGTTGCCATTTTGTCGTAGTACTTCGACTTCGCCTCCACTGCGGCCTGGTTCAGGTTCCAGTACTGGTAGTAGTTGATCCAGTCGTCAGTGATCCCCAATGCCGCGGCAACGATCATCTTGTCGACGGTGGACTTGCCGTCCTGGATGCCGTACTTCTTCATCCTCTCGCCTGTCTTCACCTCGGCAAAGGTGATCAGGTTGGAAACGTCCAGGATGTCGAAGTTCGTCTGCAGGCTCTTGCGCATGTCGACGAAGTCGAACAGCTCCTCGAAGCCGAAGTCGAGCAGCGGGTCCACCATACCCGGATAGAAAACCCCTGCGGTGACCGGCTGGCGGTTCATCCCGTTCGGTGCATCGCTGGTGCTGGTGGCGCCCTTGCCTGCCAGGATGCCTAGCATCTTGACCACCAGTTCCTCGTCGACGCCCATTTCCTTGGCGATCTCGACGGCGAGCGGCGCCTGCGGCATCTTGTCCTGGAAAAAGGCGGTCAGGAGACCGCACAGCTTCTGCCGGCGCTCCAGTACGTCCATCGCCTTCATCTTCTCGCAGGTTTCGGCAGTAAAGAGCTTCATGGTGTGGAAAGGGCTGCTTCCGTGGTATCTGGGCATTTGTGGTCCTCCTGGGGACAGCGGTTAAAGGTTAAGGGGCGGAGCGAGCCCACCCCATGTTTTTAGATGACAGCCCTGGAGACCATGTAATCGACCGTGGTACCCGCACCACCGTTGCCCGATAAAGTAACGGTGAGGGTGTCCGCAGTAAGGACGGCTTTGGTGACGGAGACGGCGTTTGTCGCGGCCCTGAGCGTTGCCGTGGCCACGTCGGTGGCCGCTGCGCCGGTGATGACGATCACCACCTCGGCGTCGGCGTCGACCTCGGCAACCGAAGTGCCGGCGGCGATGACCGAATGGCTCGGGGAACTGGCGGCGCGCATGGACGGATCGAGCACGATAAAGCCGGTCGTGGAAGGGTTGGCGGCGGGTTCACTGGCATAACCGGCAAGAATGCAGCCAATGGCGTAGACGTTGGTGAACTTGGCGGCGGTGTTGTCCCAGTAGATCTTCTGACCGCCGGTCCACGCCTGTGCCGATACCTTGGTGTACTCGATGAGCCCGGAGCAGACGAAGACATTCTCCACGTTGGCCAGTGCCGAGTTCATCGCCAGGAGGACCATGCCGTTCAGGTAGTAGATGG
>Ga0209317_1001384_pt1 | contig 21490 bp, 22 predicted proteins | sample RifGroB2_FD_183994 | JGI IMG/M metagenome (GOLD analysis project Ga0209317, IMG submission 183994) | Soil microbial communities from Rifle, Colorado, USA - Groundwater B2 (SPAdes) (version 2) | ecosystem: Environmental > Terrestrial > Soil > Unclassified | place: Rifle, Colorado | collected...
CTGTAGAAGAGTATCCGTCAACTGGAGCCCATCTTGAATCAGTGGTAGCTATTCGGTATGCTGCCTGGCTGCAAGCCAGTTATCGGGAAGGAGTTTGTGGATCTGCTTGGCGGGGTGGCTCATGATGCGCCGCAGCACATCTTCGAGGTATTCCTGAGGATTGATGCCGAGATTCCGGCAGGTCTGTACCAAGGAAAGGATGGTCGCGCTGGCCTTGCCGCCGTCCTCGCTGCCGACGAACAGCCAGTTTTTGCGCCCAATGGTAAGTGGACGGATTCCGCGTTCCGCCACGTTGTTATCCAGGCGGGCATCGGGATTTTTAAGGTAGTTGGGTAGGTAGGGTGCCAGACCCTGGAAGTAGTTCAGCGCCTTCGCGAAGTTGGACTTCGGCAGCAACCCGCCGGCCAGCAGACGGTCCTTGACCATCTTCATCAGTTCGTCGAGGATGGGCTTCTCTTTCTCCTGGCGGATACGCAGTCGCTCTTCCGGCTTACGCTTCCATGCCACCCGCTCGAACATGAACAGGTAGCGTAACTTGCGCAAGATGCGGCTGCGCAATATGGGGTCTCCTCCTTCCGCCTCCACGAATTTTCGGCGCACGTGCGCCATGCAGGGACACCAGACGATACCCTCTTTGGCCGCCAGCTTCTCGTAGGCGCCGTATTTGTCCGAGTGAAGAACTCCTTGGTAACCTTTGAGGGTTTTTAAGGGATGCTCGTGATCTCGATTAAGGGAGAACTCGAAGAACCGGTAGGGAGGATCGCCGCCGCCACCGCCGACATAGATCCACATATACGCCTGCTGCATCCGGCTTTTCCCTCTGACCTGCAGATCGATCGGGGTCTCGTCCACAAAGATCGCCCCGCTCTCAAGGACCCGCGCCTTCATGGCGTCGTAGACCGGAGTCAGGGCAGAACCGAGGGTGAGTACCCAGTTGGAGAGGGTCTGGCGGCTGATTTTGATCTTGGATCGGTCTAGGATCTCCACCAAGCGGTAGAGCGGGAGATGGTCGGCGAACTTGGAGGTCAGGACGAAGGCCAGCAGGCTCTCGTCGGCGGGGCAACGAGGGATAACAGCATCGGGAAGGCCCCGGTACTTCACGCCGAGTTCGGGTGCCGCCTTTGAAGCGTACTTGGGACGGATGTACTCGATGATGTAGAAATGCTCGGGCTTGCGCGCAAGCTTGCGGCTGGTTTCGCTGCCGATCTCCACCAGGGGATCCCCCGTTTGCGGGCATACCTTTTCTTCTGGGGGAAGGTCCATCAGGACGCGCTTGACGGGAAGATCATCGGGGAAGGAGATGGTATCGCAGCCGCGGTTTTTGACCGCCTTGTTCCGCTTGTAGGTGATCTCTTCCTGAGGGGTGGGGACGAACTTCGTCCCCAGGTCAAACTCCGGCAAAAGCGGCTGGATGCTGAGGTCGGCCACAATCCGTTCGCTTTTGGATCCGAAGACCTGCTTTTTCAGCCAGTCGAGTTGCTCTTTGAGGACGAAGAGTTCGCCTTGCAGTGCAACAATCTGCTGGTCCTTCTGCTGAAGAACTTCCTGGATTCGGGAAGAGTCGACTATGCTTTCAAGGCCGTTGGACATGGGCGGAATATAGCACAAAACTGGCTATTCTCAAAGCAATAACTGTCTAGTTTGACAGAGAAAAACGCTTATTCAGCCGCCTGGGAATGACACCCTCCAACAGCATAGTGAACTGCTGTCTCGACAGTTCTTCATGGCCTGAGAAACAGCCGGAAAAGGTTCCCTGTTCCAAGCGTTTGTACCAGATGACAAAGCCGTCGCCGTCCCAGTGCAGGATCTTGATGAGATTCCTGCGCCGATTGAGAAAAAGGAATAGAGCACCCGTAAGCAGGTTGCCCGGGTGAGAGGTTTCGATCAACCGGCTCAGCCCCTCGAAGCTCTTTCGCATGTCGACGCACTGGTCGTAGAGGAATATACGGTGAATGCCAGAAGGGCGCAAACGCTTAGGCCCCCTTCAGTATTGACAGAAGGTCGGCAAGTAGCCCGCAATCGAATCCTTTAGAGACATGGATCAGGACGCCGTTGCATTCTAGAGAGATCGGAGCGGCAGGAACAGTGAGTTCCAGAAAGCGTCCTGGATCAGGAACTGTCAGGCGTTTGCGCCAGTATAGGAAGCGGTGGTAGTTTTCGGAGTTTTCTCGGCACCACTGGGCGAGCGGCATTCCGCTATGCTGCCATGCTATGATTTTTGCTGACCATTCCTGGGTGGTTATTGACATTATGCCACCTCCTCATTGTTGATACTGCAACAGAGGAGGTCAGTTTAGCGATAACGGGTGGGGCCGGCAAGATGGGCTATGGTTGACGGTTACCGAATTAATGACTAGATATCTTCGTAATTCCTACCCAGCCAATAATGCTGGTTACGATATATATACAAATCTAGAGATAGGCCAAATATGGTCAAGGATGACAACTGACAACTCTGCAACGATCCAATACAACAAGTTAAAGCTGAAGAAAAAAACATCCATTTTAAGGCAGATTTCAAGAAACATTTCCTCAATCCTATATAACAATGTTAACCCAAAAAATGATTTGCTGTTTAATATTTCTAAGATTGTAACAGTTCACTATGAATGCCTTCGATCAGATGGCTTTCTGCCAAAATCACCTAAATACGATGAAGCAGTTTTTTTTAAACTTGTAGTCCTTTTCGCTGTGCTGTTTTTTGTACTCCGTATCGATTTCGACAGCAATGTTATCGTGGATTTTTGGAAGGAAGAAGGGGTTAACCCAGAAGATTCAACAAAGATTCTGACACATTTATTTGAGACCTATCCTGAAATATTAAGGAAAGGACCTTTACTTGAAATGGCTATCATGGCCTATAATCAAGTAAAGCTATGTGATACGAATAGGGGCGTTTTACTTGATAGCTACCACATGGTCTATGCACCATATGTAGATTTTATCGTGACCGGGGACGATGGGTTTAGCAGTTTGAAGAATTCAGAGTGCCATTATGAAAAAAAGATTCTCCATGTGTCTGAGTTGAATTTTGAAGACATCATATTCTTGAAATGAAAGCATGACATAACAACCGGCGGCAGCAGCCAAGCTGCTGCGCCTGAAGCCCGTAACAGGACCACCTATTGAAGGATAGCGAGATGAACTTTATAACGCAGACTTTGATTACGACGGTAGCGGCGGCTATCGGTGCACTAATAGCTGCGGCAGCTGGTACATTCTTGGCTCAGAGAAAGTTTAAACAAGAACGCTCGTATGATGCACGGGTGAATTGGCATCGAGAGCTAGCCGAAACGGTGAAGAAACTGTCGAATCGCAGCAAAGCGTTACGGTACTTCCGTGAGAGAGGTTCAGCGGCAGAGGAAGTGCTTGATGCGGTGAAGAACGTGGGAGAGCTGGCCTTTAACTTTCAGGAGCTTGCGGAGCAAAGTTCCCTTTATGCCAAGAAGAGTACCTGCAAGGCAATTGGTGAGATTGTCAGCGAGTTGAATAGTCTCAAACTCCAATTCGACAACCCACCTCCGAAGAAAAGGGAGAGCGATGACGGTGATGAGCTGTTCGATCCTTTCAAGACGAGCATGTTGGGATTGAATGTAGTTTACGAACTACTTGCTCGGGATCTGCGCGAACTTCTCGGATTGGAGAAGCTCGACGAACACCAAAAACTTGATCTTTTTGATAAATGAAGACACTTCTCACAACTTCTAAGTAGATGCTGCTTCTATGTGAGGTTGAAGGATTCTAAGGCGTATCCAACTGGAAAGAAGGCCAATTCAACAAGCATTACGGCCCGCCCAATGGCGCCTCAAAGCCATGCCTGTTGCGAAATTAATCTGCCTCGGTTGGAGTTACACATGACTTTAATGTTACTCGTCTATATCGCTCTTGCTCTGTGCCTGTTCCTTATTGTTAATTGGATCGGGCGCCACTCCATTTCGCGTGGGTATCGCAGCATGGAGTTGCTGCCTAGGTCCGACGAAGCCCCAGCTCTCAACACAGCAGTAAGGGTACTTACGCCAACAGTATTCATTATACTCGCAGCTACTGCACTATACGAAGTAGGCTTAGGGTTTCTCGTCAATAAGATTTACTTCGTGGCTGTAATATATGTCGTCTTCAGGTGGACCTTCAATATTGCTTGGGACAGATTTATCCTTCTCAACTGGTCCAAGGAAATTATTTTAGGGGTGATCATTGTCCTCACCAATTGGGGAGTGACCATGCATCTTTTGAAAGACCGGACAAGTCTATTGCCTGATCCGGCCAATGTCATATCCGAACTCTGGGTTCTAATGGGGCTGTACCTATTTTATGCACTAAATCAAATTCGGCTCGGTGAGGATCAGAATATACAGCGTAAGCATAAACACCTTATTTCGAAAGCAAGTCAGTACTTAATCAAATATGACGATCTAATTTCAACACAGACAAGTAATGAAAAATTAAAAACACTGATATTAGCTGTCATGGTATATGAAAATTTCAACCGCCCCCGCGTGGCACGCGTGCTAGAGAATTTCTGCGGTAAAATCGGCTTGGCACGTTCGTTCGGGCTTATGCAGGTTACCTCAGCCCATCCACTCACCGACAGACAGAGCGTTGATCTTGGCGTTAAAAAGTTAGTCACAAGATGGGAACGTGAGAAAGTCGTATACCATGAATATAGCGCTGAGTACAAGACTGCGTATGAAGTGATCAAGGATTACAATGCAGACGACGACTACATTTCTGAAGTACTAGACATAGCAACCGTCCTCGAGAATCGCCTGTATAAAGGGACACAAGATATGCTGTCTGTGGCCACAGTGGTCACGGTAAGCCCTAGTGGTACAGGTACAATAATTGAGTCAACCAATTCAGGCGGTTACACATATATAAATGTGGTAACAGAAGATGGAGTGAATGAATGGTTGGCTGTGATGGAAACTAGTGTCCATGCAGGAGATAGGATTGAATATTCTAGGTCACCTCCCATGATAAATTTTATTAATAAAACACTAAATAAAACATTCGATAGAATAATGTTTATTCCTGGTATCAAAATAGTTGCCTAGCAATAAGCTGGCGGAAATTATCCAAAAGACAAGTTGAGAAACGGCGACGCCAAAAAACGTGTGGAGACGGCCTCCGCGGGACGGTGAGAGTTGGGAAAACAGTAGATAAAGTGAAACACGCTCCGCCGTTCACACTACAGACGTTATGTATCCGAACTGTTGCTACACCCGATAATTTTGTCTGAATTAAGTTGCACTGTAATGGACTTAAGACGCACTGAAGATTTAGGTGACTATCTGTAATAGGTTGATATCATAGGCATCGTCTGAATTCACTCTTTGCCCTTGGAGGCCTTCGAATCCCGTTTCCCGCTCCAATAAAAACAATAGGTTAGCCGATTTTGTCTAGCCTTTTTTGTGCCCGCCTATCTTATGCAACCTCTCATGCAACCTCTGGCATTTTGGCAAAGGGTGAAATGGAGTGAGATAAGTGACTCCTCCGTCCAATATAGCTGGACACTCAACGGCCGTACTCCTTTTACCCAAACTCAACCTGTAGCAAGGGATGGCGTCTAGATCGAACCTGTTCGCATTCGACCATCGACGTGAATGGTAGAGTGTTCGGACAACATTCCGGGAGTGGTAGGTTTACCCCTGGTTTTTCTTCAAAAGCTGCTTTTGGGGTTTGATTTTAGGAGGCTGGCGGGGTTAAATGGGGGACTGATTACCGTTGTTTTGGGGGCTTCGGGATATGGCGTAGGAAAGCACGGCAAAGTTATCCACAGCGGTTTACTTCTTTTTTAGTCTTTACTATGTTTCTCTTGTTAGGGGGGCAATGGTGACACCTAACGGATAGGCCAGGTGTCACGAGTGACACTTGTTTGGCGACCAATAGAGGTCATGGGTGACACCTATTTTAAGCACTTCTCATCATTGTGGAAAACTATTCCCCGGCGCTTTTTCCCAACCCTTATTAGCCCTCCACCAATCTCTTCCTCTTCTCATGGTTGAAAATTCATTGCTATAAGTGTTGTCATGTATTACTTTCCTTTATCATCAGGTGGCAAATTCTATCGAGCGAGAACAAGCATGGATACTCTAGGCAAATGGCTTACCTTAGATGAACTGGCTAGTTACCTGAAGTTGAGCCGAACGAAGCTTTATGGGATGGCTCAACGCGGCGAGCTTCCAGCCTCAAAGATCGGCAACCAGTGGCGCTTCGACCGTGAGGAAATCGATATGTGGATGAAATCGCACGCAACAGGGCAGGGAGAGTCAAGGGCATGATTGGTCAGGACAATTTTATTACGCTGCTTGAGTGCCTCGGCTTTAATAAAAATAAATCAGTCTACAGCAAGGTGGTTGGCGCGACTTCATTGCGTGTCGATGTCTCCAGGCAGTTGATTCACTACCCAGAGTCCGACGGGATGGTAGTCAACGAACGTCAGACCTGCAACTTCTCGGCAAATGAAAACTTCGTGGTTTTTGAGTGCGTACACCGCCTGCTGTCAAAGGGGTACAAACCGGAGCACTTAGACCTAGAGCCAAAATGGAAGCTGGGACGAGGTGCCAGCGGTGGGCGGGCTGATATCCTGATCAAGGATAATTTCGGCAAGCCGTTGCTCATCATTGAATGCAAGACGGCCGGGGCGGAGTTCAAAAAAGCTTGGAACAAGACCTTGCAGGATGGTGACCAGCTTTTCAGCTATGCCCAGCAGATCAGCGAAACGCAGTTTCTTTGCCTTTATACTTCTGAGGTCGAGAGTGGGGAACTGACCTACCAGAGCCACATCATTGCCCATCGTGACAACGACCATTACTTAGTTGCCAACCCGCATTTCAAACCCTTCCGTAGCGTTACTGATGTCAAGGAGCGCTTCGCGGTGTGGCGCGACACCTATAAGCTCGACTACACCACCAAGGGGATTTTCGAGGACAATATCCAGCCCTACCAGATAGGCAAGGACAAGTATTCCCTCGATGATCTGCACGCCATTTCCGCCTCGGATCAGCAGAAGAAATATCACGAGTTCGCCACTATCCTGCGCCAGCACAACGTATCTGGGCGGGAAAATGCTTTTGACAAGCTGGTGAACCTCTTCCTGTGCAAGTTGGTGGACGAGATTGAAAATCCCGACGACCTTAAGTTTAACTGGAAGGGGGTAGCCTATGATAGCCATTTCGATCTCATGGACCGGCTACAGCAGCTCTATCAGGCGGGCATGGGGAAATTCCTCGGCGAGGACATCACCTACATCAACCAGAACGACGTCAACAACGCCCTGCGCTTCATAAAGCAAAACCCGGACGCCACTCAGCGGGCGGTTTGGAATCTGTTCATCCAGCAGAAGTTTTTCACCAACAACGACTTTTCCTTTATCGACGTTCACAACGAACGGCTCTTTTACCAGAACGCCGACGTGCTGCTGAAACTTCTTCAAATGTGGCAGGATATCCGTCTCACCAATTCCAATGGCCACAACCAGTTTTTGGGTGACATGTTCGAGGGCTTCCTCGATCAGGGGGTAAAACAGAGCGAGGGACAATTCTTCACCCCCATGCCCATCTGTCGTTTCATCATGATGAGCTTGCCGCTGGACAGCATGATCAACAGCAATCCGGCTCCCCCCATGGCCGTCGATTATGCTTGCGGTGCGGGGCACTTCCTAACCGAACTGGCCTTGCAGCTTCAGCCCCTGCTGGAACGGTACAAGCCCCACGCCAACCCAGCCGAATACCACAGGGCGATGGTCGGTATCGAAAAGGAGTACCGGCTCTCCAAGGTCGCCAAGGTCTCCGCCTTTATGTACGGTCAGCAGGGCATTCAGATCTGCTACGGCGACGGCCTGGTGAACAGCCATGAGGCGTTTCCCGATATCCGCGACGGCAATTTTGACCTGCTCGTCGCCAATCCGCCTTACAGCGTGCGCGGCTTTCTCGAAACCCTCCCCGAGGAGGAGCGCAAGGCCTACATCCTTACCGATACCGTCAACGATGCCGAGACAGCCAACAGCATCGAGGCCTTCTTTATCGAACGAGCAAAGCAGTTGCTCAAGACCGGTGGGATAGCCGCCGTCATCCTCCCCTCGTCGATCCTCTCTAACGGGGGCGGTACTTACATCCGTGCCCGCGAAATCCTGGTGCAGTATTTCGACATCGTCGCCATCGCCGAATTCGGCAGCGGCACCTTCGGTAAGACCGGCACTAATACTGTGACCCTGTTTCTGCGTCGCAAGCCGACCCAGCCGGACACCGCCGAGCATTACCGCGAGCGGGTGGAGGAGTGGTTCAAGGGGTGCTCGATCAGCAAACGCAAGCAGGTGATTTACAAAGATGGTCACCTGATCGAGCAGTATTGCGCCCATATCAACGTGCCGCTAGCCGACTACCAAAGCTTGATGCGCTCGGAGGTGGAAGGTACCTGGAAAAAGGTGGAGCATTTCCAGCCCTACCACGAAAAATTCGACAAGAGCACCGAGCTGGTTAACCTGCGTAAACAGAAGAAATTTAAGACCCTGAATAAGGCCGAGCAGACGGCGGAGATCGCCAAGCGCTACCTGGCGTTTGTGCAGACCATCGAGCGCGACAAGCTCTATTACTTTGTCATGGCTTCGGATCAGGCCAATCCTGTCCTAATCATCCGCAGTCCTTCCGGTAACAAGGAGATCAAGCAGTTCCTCGGTTATGATTGGAGCGCAGCCAAAGGCGATGAGGGGATTAAGTTGGTTATAGGCGTAGATGGCCAGCATGTCACTGCGCTCTATGATGGTCCGAATCGCACCAATCCTATGCAATTTACTCGCGCTAACCCGGCCAAACTCAATCACTATATTGTGGCGAATTTTGACGGGACCCTTGGGCCAATACCAGAGGACTTGGACACCGTCGTCAAACCTGCGAGCCTGACTGATATGTTGGATTTTGGTCGATCAGATTTTGATAAAGCGTTAACTCTAGCACCATCAAGGACCACAACCATCAAGAGCAAATGGCCTCTTAAGTCTGTATCAACACTTTTACAATCAGTCATCGGGGCAAAAACTAAGGTTGCTGACAAATCCATTTCATCTAAAGGTTCGGTACCTGTTGTTACCCAAGGCAAAGGTCGTTTGATTGATGGCTATGTCGATCATGAAGAACCCATTACTGATTTGCCGCTTATAGTTTTTGGAGATCACACATGCACATTTAAATATGTTGATTTCCCTTTTGTTAGAGGGGCAGATGGAACGCAGTTGATGAAGTGTGATCAGAATATAATCAATCCGAAATTCCTCTATTTCTTCTTGGAAGGTATAAAAGTTCACAACTCTGGCAAATATGAAAGACATTTCAAATATCTTAAGGTAGAGAGTGTCCCCGTGCCGGATGATAAAACCCAAATAAAAATAATTAAAGAGTGCGAAGCTATTTATACAGAAGTTTTCACTGCGAGTAGTTCAATTGAAAAGTCACAATCGGAGATGGATGGTGCGGTTGAATTAATCTACGCCTCCAATGCCCCCCGTATCGAAGTTGCCAAGTTGAGCACCCATATACAGTACGGCCTAAATGAAAAGATGAACGAGGCAGGTATCGGCTTCAAGACTTTCCGCATGAACGAGATCGTGCAGGGACGCATGGTGGACAATGGCACGATGAAGTGTGCCGACATTAGCGCCGAGGAGTTCGCCAAGTATCGGCTCAACAAGGGCGACTTGCTTTTCAACCGCACCAACAGCATCGAGCACGTCGGAAAAACCGGGATGTTTGATCTGGACGGCGACTATTGTTTCGCATCATATCTGGTGCGCGTGGCGCCCGACACCAGTAAGGCGCTGCCGCTGTTTCTCGTAAAAATGATGAACTCCCCAGCTTTTCAGGCTGAAGCCAAGGGCAAGGCTGCAAAGTCGGTCAACCAGTCCAATATCAACGCCACCGTGATGAAAAACATCAGGGTACCGGTTCCTTCCATGACTGAACAGAAGAAATTTGTCACTAAGGTAGAGGCCCTGGAGAAGCAAATCGCCCTGGCCCAAGCCGTCATCGAGGCCACCCCCGCTAGAAAAGAGGCGGTGATGAGAAATTACCTGTAAACGGGGGAAGTCCGCACACAATTTCTAGGAAGGGGTAAAGCACCTAAGGAGACGGTGGCTGTTATGGGGATAGAGAGTGCCTTTTTTTTTAGGTTTCCTGATCACATCCGACTGAGGCAAAACAATTTTATGGCAGGTCCCACCACACTTTCCAATGGGGGTACACATCCTATGATTGATCTGTTATCTCGCTGCAATACAAATCTTGCAACTCTAGGATGTTGCCATGGACAAACCCCGTGTGACTGCTACCAATGCCTACGCGGTGGTTTTTACCCAGGGATGCCAGACAATTATGATTGCCGAAAAAAATTAAGCTACTATGTTCTTAACTATGGGCCATCGTATGCTAGTGAAATTTACCACTACCTTAGGTCATCCCAAATATTGGAATATTTTGTCCCTCAGGGGGTGGTAAATATTCTTTCTCTTGGGTGTGGGTTCGCCCCTGACTTAGTTGCGATTGACAAATACGTACAGGATCATGATCTGCAGTTACAAGTAAATTACACTGGTGTCGATGGAAGCGACTTTTGGACTCCTTCGAGGTATACCACTACAACATCTGAATTCCATGTAGGTGATGTTACACAATACATGAGACTGAGAGATTTTGACCTAATTTTTGTGGTCAAACTCTTCTCAACACTATATCACAACAATCAATATGATCCGTTCATTCGATTGATGCAGGAAAAAGTCCAAAACGAAATGGCTGCTGGTTCGCACTTAATCTTCAACGATGTCAATAGTATTCACACAGGAAGAGATGTTTTTCATAACTCAATAAGACACAATTTCCGTGGGCTAAGGCAATATTTTTTTGGAAACCCGCCATATTCCGAGCAAAGTTGGGTTCACCTCAATACACAGCAGATTCCATTTAATATTCCGGCGCAGTTAACTGTCCAGCCGTTAAGGGATATGAGAAACACAGTTATTTTTGAATACAGGAAGTAACGATGATTATAAGTGCAAGTAGGCGTACAGATATCCCCGCGTTTTACAGCGAGTGGCTTATGCACAGGATGCGAGAGGGATTTCTCTGCACTCGTAACCCATTCAATGCGCATCAAATTCAAAAAGTAAGTTTGTCTCCAACTGATGTCGAAGCCATAGTTTTCTGGACGCGTAACCCGAAACCCTTATTTCCCCATCTTGCAGAGTTAAAGGATATTGGTCACAATTGTTGTTTTCTGTTTACGATCACCGGCTATCCTAGAGCGCTCGAAAAGAAGGTACCCCGTCCCCAAGACGCCATCGAAATTTTCATAAATCTCTCGAAGCAAATAGGCCCGGAAAAAATTATCTGGCGCTACGACCCCGTTCTCATTTCGTCTCTTGTGACTCTCGAAGATCACAAGCGAATATTCCGCAAGATAGCTTCTGCCCTCACAGGGCACACCAACCGCGTAATTATAAGCTTCGCCGACATTTACAAAAAAGTGAAATCGAACCTGGATAATTTTGCTAAAGCCACTAACGTCGTAATAACCGATCTTACAAAGGATATGGATTCGCTCCTAGAGATATCACTGTTTTTTGCAAAAACTGCCCAAGCCTGCGGAATGCAGATTCAAACATGCGCTGAAGGAATTGACCTTGACACCGTAGGAATCCGCCATGGCAAGTGCATTGATGACGAATGGCTGAACCATATATTTCGTATAAGTTTCTCTCATGCCAAAGATAAAGGCCAGAGAGATGAATGCGGATGCATTAAAAGCACAGACATAGGTATGTACAACACTTGCATGCACGGCTGTGAATACTGTTACGCCACGTATAGCGAAACAAGCGTGAACAAAAATGTATTGAAGCATGACCCGCACAGCCCGTTCCTTATAGGGCCAGGAGAACTTTTGAAGGATGGTCCAGTAAAAAATGAAATCCAGCAAATGGAATTGTTCAAAACCAAAAGCAAGTAAGTTTTTTTGAGGAAAGGCAGGCGTTCGACTGCTACACGACCAGTCGCGGCCCCGATTGAAGGTCGCGCACAACTTCTAGGTTTCCCCGGCAGATTTGCCTGAAGCCTTCCGAAATCCTCCCATCCATAGCGGCCCTCTCCCAGAATGTAATAGCGGCACTGAGAGCCGAATCCCACTCCCTTGGGGCGATGGTAGAGAACGCGGGTGGTTTAAAGGTGCGCTCATGTGCTGCGCCGTCCATAGGACGGTAGTACATCGGGAGCATGTCGTAGGAGGGTCTGAGCGTAAATCGCTCACCATCTTGAGGCACGAGCGAGACGTTCCCAAAATGCTTGTCGGTATTCCCTGTTAAGTCTCCGAACACCCATAGCCATCTAAGGTTCCCCGCGTCCTCAGGGGACAAGCGCTTATCCGCCTCCATTCTGTTTGCTGCAGCAACCCAAGTGTCTTGATGTCCATAGAACTCGTTATCGATTGCTCGAAGGGAAATCATTGGCAACCGGCCATACCTCCCTACCCTGTCGAAACGCACCACCTCCAGAAACACCCTACCTTCAGCCTCTATTAGCGTTGTGTCGACTGCAGGTATCCCCATCTCTTGGACAAGCCTAAGTGCCAAGTGCTCGCAGATAAGAAGATCAGCCCAGCGGCGCCCCTCTATAGAATGAACAGGAGGAGAAAACTTCACCAGGACATTCCGGATCTCCCCTTCCCTATCTACCCTTACGGTGAATTTCGGCTGTTCCCCTCCGGCCGAAGACCCGGCAGGTTGTCCTTCCATCGCCTCTTTCGCCATCATGGGATAGGCTTCCAGAAGCTCATCCTGGGCAACTAAAGCATTCGACTCGTGGGACAGGCTGAAATAGCGGTCGAGCGACTCCTGCCCAACAACTATGTCCCCCATGAGATCCTCACCACGACGTGAAAGCGCCACAAGAACATGATCATCATTCCAATCGAATATGCGAGATGGAAGAGAAAGAGCTTCGGATAAGCGCCTTACAAAAGCGCGTCCGGTAAAGCCGTCGGGTCGGAGATCCGAGAGAAACCAAGGAAGGCTTTTATACTGAACCGCCCCCTCCCCTTTTCCCTGCCAAAGATACTCGTTATGGCCTATCGTGCTTAAAACGCCAATCGAAGATGCGTTCCCTTCCTCGTCAATCCTAAAGACGGGGAAGTCCCCACCAAGACCCCTGAGGTCGCGCCTGAGAGTATAGCGCCTCGCTCGTGCATTTCCGATAATCACGACTCGATCCCTAAGGCCCGAGATAAGGCGCGAAACGGAAGCCTGGCTTAAGTTCAGCCGCTTTTGAATATCTTCGGAAGTGCGAACACCGGCCGCGAGATAGGCCAGGAGTCTTGCTTCATTGTCGGTTTGTGTGCGGGTCATGTGATGCCTTCTTTGGTTCATGAATAGATACCTGAATACATTATTAGCAGATTTATCCCGTATTTTCAAGTATGAACGCCTGCTACCTCGCAGGCCAGTGAATAGGAGTACCAGCAGTTAATCCCGGTGCTTGGTCCGGTGTCATCCCGCTTACACAATGAAGTCCTGACCATACCATTTAAAGATGAGAGGATTTTATTGACAACGATGCACAGTTTGCTATTTTGGCATGTCCCCTACTCTCAAAAAGGAGGCCCTCCAAATGGTAACTCTGGTTGAACTTGCAGCTCAACTTGTGGCAGTTCGCGCCAAACAGGGTAAGATTTCCACAGAAGAAATCGTGGCAGAGATTGCAAAGGTACATGCTGCCCCTGAAGAGACTGGCACTGGAGAGCAAGGTCGCATTGCTGGCCTACAGTCTAGAACTATAAGTTTGTTTAGGGGTGCGATATTATGAAGTTTGAGCCGTACATGCTAGTTGTTAATTCTGGGCAAAGGACTGACCGCGCCTTTCGAAATATTCCAGGATTTAAGACAAAATCAATCGTGGTGGAAGAACTAAGGTATCATAACCTATACGGATACACTGCTGTAATTATTGCGTCATGGTCTAGAGACATCACCCTTTCACAGAACACTACAAAACTTGTAAATTTTGTAAATGATGGAGGAATTCTCGTTTGCCTAGGCTGCCAGTGCCATGAGGCGCAATGGATACCCTTTTGCAAATGGGAAAACGGTGAGCCTACTAATGAGTTTTGGAGTGACAATAACGAAGACTCTCGGCTTATTCTCGATGGTATAGATAAAAATCATTTAGACTTTCATGGTTTCATCGGACATGGGACTATTGAACCACCGCCAAACACTAAAGACATTTGTACTGGCGATGGTAAATCTGTAATGTGCTTAATCGACGAAGAGGTAAAAGGCGCGGCGCTTATAACTACTATTGACCCGGATTTCCATGCATTCATGGGACGAATAAGCAGGAAACAGAACGAAACAGAATGCCGTAAAGAAGCAAAACTGTTACTAGTTAATATTTATAGGTGGTCCCTTTACAAGTTCAATGAAAAGCATTCTGTATCTTCGTATTTTATGCGGAAGTTAATTGGATCCGTCAAAATGAGTAACTTTTATCTAGTCTTAGCTTTACCAACTTGGATCATTTCTGTTTATGTCAGTGCAATTTATATATACAAGAATAATACATATGACCCTTTTATAGCAATACCAAGTGCCGCTTCCATGATCGGCTTGGCCATCATGATGACGGATAAGTTTCTTGAACGTAAAAGAATTGCAAACTAAATTGGCTGGTTTTTTTGCGTAGGAGGCTATCCAGCCCCCCCAAGAACTACCCTTTCAGCTCTATGAACTTACCAGAGCATAAACCGGTATAAATACCTTCTCTGGCCACAACTAAGGATAATTCTAAAAAGCATAACCTAATTTTTCGTTCCTTTATTGGCGGCAACCGGGTATATTATCTCGGGCCATTGGGGCTTGAAAGATACTCAATACCAAAACGTACCCCTTCCATTGGAACCCCGCCATAAATTGGTGAGCAATAATGAAAATCGCAGTTATAGATGGGGGGCTTCATCACCCTTTAGTTGTCGATGCCATATCAAGGGAAGTTTCAATTATTCCTGTCAGAGATCTTCCAGCAACGAATATCATGATGTTTGATATGATACTCATCCTCTCCCTCACTGATGAAAACGCTCTCATGCAGTGTAGGACGATTTTAAATGTTTTTATAAATCTTGGTGGAGTGATCGTGGTCCTAGGTTATAGGGCTTTCAAAAATAACTGGCTGTCACAGTCTGGATTTCGACCTACCGCAATTTCTAACTCCACTTCAAGATTGGAAGACGATGACAGCAAGCACATATTTGGTTCTGTCATGAAAATCGAGAAATCGGGGATCCACGCACACGGCTACTTAGAATCATACTCCAGTGAAGCTAAGATTTTGTCAAAAGACATCATTGGTAACGCACACACAGCAATTTTCCGACAAAACGGCAAAGGTACTTTATTTGTTACTACACTAGATCCTGATTTCCACATAGCTTCTTTCGAAACCAGTATCGCATCTAGAGACAACTCAAGATATCTTGTTTCGAAGATACTTGACTGGGCAGAGCTAGAGCACAAACGGATGTCTTTTCCTATTTTAACCAAATATAGAATTTTGTATTCTATCCCCGCTGATAGAAGGTTTAAGCTTTTGATTTGTCTTTTAATTACAATATTAGCTACCATTACAATGACAGCTATGTTTTTTAACAACACCGATGACAAATTATATTTAGCACTTTCAATGGCTTCTTCTATAGGTTCACTTGTTTTGGCGTTATTAACCTACAAATCTTAAAGAGGTAGTTATGTGCGTGGGCATACCATTCAAGGTCATAGAAATAAAAGAATCGAAAACAGGTGGCAAACCTGAAGATGTTGTGGAAATAATAGAAGGGGAAAAGACAAAAGTTGTGAAATTAGATTATGTTGCAAAGGTTAGAGTTGGGGATTATGTTATTATTGATGCTGAGTATGTGACAACTATTATCGACATGGAAGAAGCCAGAGAGACGTTAAGGCTTATGCAGGAGGTATATGTCCCCGAAAATGAAACATATTTTGAAGTAGATGTCGAAGTGCTATGACATTAGCGCAGAAAAAGATGGGCCTGTAAAGAGTTTCCTGATTAGCGTCAATCTTCAGCTACGACTTATACTGTCCCACATATGTCGTAGGGTGGCCATGCAGATTATCCCTCCACAAAGGAGTCTGACATGGCCCAAAATCGGATTCAGTTTCAAAAAAGCCTGAGTTTACCAGAGTTCTTGGAAAACTATGGATCTGAAGCACAATGTGCAGCAGCACTGGAAGCAATGCGCTGACCCGGGGGCTATATATGTCCCTGCTGCGAGAGCAAAAGCTACTGCATCGTCAGACACGGCAAAGTCAAAACCTTTCAGTGCAACTGTTGTCATTCCCAGACGACCTTGACGGGTGGCACCATTTTCCATTCAACAAAGTTGCCGCTGACTACTTGGTTTCAAGCTATTTACTTCTTGTCACAGACCAAGAATAACGTTTCTGCCCTGGAACTCACTCGACTTCTCGGTGTCTGTTACCGAACAGCCTGGCGGATGAAACACAAAATCATGCAAGTTATGTTTGAGCGAGAGCGATCTACGATCCTCGCGGGTCGCATCGAAATTGATGATGCATATTTGGGAGGCGAACGTTCAGGCGGCACCGTTGGGCGTGGATCTGAAAATAAGGTCCCATTCGTAGCAGCTGTTGAAACAAATGATCAGGGCCATCCAAAACGTGCTGTTTTTGCACCAGTGATTGCATTCAATAGTGCAGAGATCGCTGAATGGGCATGCCGTAGTATATCGCCTTCATCTACCGTCGTATCTGATTGATTCGCATGCTTTAGAGCAGTAGTCGCATCTGATTGCAAGCACGAGCCAGAGACAATCGGTAAACATCGCAAAAGTATCAATCTCCCACAGTTCAGATGGGTCAACACGATTCTGGGGAACTTAAAGACAGCTATAAATGGGACATATCATGGATTCGACTGCGTAAAATACGCCAGTCGCTATCTTTCCGAAATCCAATATCGATTCAATCGCCGGTTTGATCTACGCAGCATGTTCTTCCGTTTGCTGTTCGCCGCGACCAAAACCGGCAAACGGACGGAGGATTGGCTCAGAGTGGCTGAAGATTATCGCTAATCAGGAAGAGTTTTGTGTAAAGTCACTGGGTGGTGGTTTTAGTTGTTTGGCACTCTTCCTTCAAACAGGATGGAGAAGCAGTTCATGGCCGCCTCCAGTTGACCATCCTTGAACCCGACGACTCCCCCGCTTCTCCCGCCGCCACCTTCTTTAAGCACCCTCAAAATGAGAACTCATTAAATATACATTGATCAATGCTTTACAGTTTGTTATTTTAGCACCTTCCCACACTCGAAAAGGAGACCTTCGATGGCAACTCTGATTGAACTTGCGGCTCAACTTGTGGCAGCTCGGGCCAACAAAAACAATGTCTCTACAGATGAGGTTGTGTCCGAGATCGCAACAGTACATGCGGTTCTGAAGAGCCTGGAAAACGGCACTCCCCTTCCCTCTCAAAATGAAAATAACTTGGGCTTGACTGCGAAAGAAGCTTTCAAGAAGAATGAGGTGATCTGCCTTGTCTGTGGCAAAGGGGGCTTTAAGACCCTCACCCGGCACCTAAAGACCGCACACAGCATGAAGCCTAACGTCTACAAGAAACAGTTTGGAATTCCTGCCAAGGCCTCTCTTTCAGCTAAAAGCTATGCGGAAGCGAGAAGGAAGATGGCAAAGGATCTGGGTCTTTCTGATAACCTCGGCAAAGCGAGAGAGGTAAGGAAAGCGAAGATCGAGGCAAAGAAGGTGGTGGAGGCGAAGGCGCCAGAGAAGAGGGTTATCGTCCGGAAGGGGAAAGGCAAAGTGGCAGAGGTCGCGGTGTGAGAAGTATTTTGGTGGCCGCCACATCGACAATTCAAACGAAAGGTGGTTCAAATTATGTCCGCGACCATGGATTGGAATAAACTGCTTACACGTAGACGGTTAGGCCAAAGCAGCATTGAAGAGCCTGCTGGCAGATCATCATTCCAAAGAGATTTCGACAGGATCATATTCTCGTCTGGCTTCAGGCGATTGCAGGATAAAACCCAAGTATACCCTCTTTCTGAAAGTGACTATGTAAGAACCCGCTTGACCCATAGTCTAGAGGTTTCCTGTGTAGGACGTTCCCTGGGAGAAATCGTCGGGAAAGCGATTATAGCACAGCATAAACTTCAGGAAATTCACCACTCCGACATCGGTGCAATAGTTGCCAGTGCCTGCCTCGCTCACGACATTGGCAATCCCCCGCTAGGACATTCTGGAGAAGAAGCAATTCAACATTGGTTCCGATATACCGCAGCAGGACAAAAAGTAATAGAGAGCCTCACAGACGCAGAGAAAGAAGACTTCTTGCAGTACGAAGGAAATGCTCAAGGATTCAGGTTGCTTGCAAAATTGCAAACCCCTGATAACCCAGGAGGAATGCAACTTACCTGTGCCATGCTGGCAGCATATACTAAGTACCCCAGGGAATCTCGTGTTGTCGGGTCTCCTGAGGAAATGAAGAGAAAGAGCGCTAAGAAATTTGGATTTATGCAGGCAGAAAAAGAGTTATTCAGAGAGGTCGCAGAAGTAGTCGGATTACTCCCGATCAGCAGTGGGAGTGCTTGGTGGTGCAGACACCCCCTGGCATTTTTAGCAGAGGCCGCTGATGACATTACCTACACTATTATTGACTTTGAAGACGGGTGTCGACTAGGGTATATAAGCCTCGAAGAGCTGAAGGAAATCTACCAAACTATACTAACGCCAGAAGACTTTACAAGATTGAAAGATATTAGATTGAACCATGATAAAATCGAATATCTTCGTGCAAAAGCAATAAACAAACTTATTTTTGAAGTAGTAGATGTATTTACAGAGCGAGAAGAGGAAATACTTGCAGGGACATTTGACAAGGCTTTAACATTTCATATCCCTAGCAAGGAGGGCTTGGATAAGATTATTTCAGTATCACGAAAAAAAGCCTATTCGGCAAGGGAGGTAATCGAAGTTGAAGCCGCCGGATATGAAGTTCTGGGGTGGCTAATAGAAGCATTTATCACCTCTTCCAACGATATTGCCGAAAATGAAAACCCATCTGCTAAAAGCAAAAAGCTGTACCAACTATTGCCTGAAAAATTTGCTGGAATTAACCGTGTTCCTGATAAGTCTGCCTATGTAAGGCTGCTGAACGTAACAGACTTCATATCAGGAATGACGGATTCCTTTGCAGTATCTTTATTTAAAAAAATGTCAGGAATTTCACTCCCTAGGGGTTAAATAATCTTCTGGATGGGTGTACCCGTTCAGTGCTGGAGCACCACGGGTACACCGATAGCTCAGACGAGTAAGGAGAGTCCATGCCAAAAGTCGTTGAAGAACTGATCGAGGTAGCGGAAGACACTCCAGTAACATCTTCGGAAATTCCTCCGGACACGGATCGAAAATCCATCTCAAGAATTGAGTGGGAGGTTCTGATCGCGACCCCCTATCGGCACACAGAGAGGGAGTTCTTCAAGGTAGTGCATTTCGATATCCGCGGTCGGCACGACCTAAAGATAGATTCCTACAGCATCAAACGGATGCTCCTGGTAAAACAGTATGGCTGGGGAATCCACAGAAGCTTGAACGGGACTCTCGCTCTTGTCCCGATGGAATCGGAGAGGTATAAGGAATTGCAAAGAACTGTCAACACAACAAAAGCCTATCGAAACAATAAGGCTTCAAAATAGCCTCAAACAGCCTGTGGCAACTACTGAGGTAGCCCCGCTGATCAACCTCAAATATTTTTACCGGAACGAGAGGTTTAATTGTCGCTGACTGGAATGGCTAAATGATCAACTTCATTGATACTGTGATGAGGGAAAGCGCCAACTCTTTGGGAAGAGCACTGGAGGCTTATTGGCCGACGCGGGTTTCTGATTCCTGTGAACTCCCCGAGCGGAATATCTCCCTGCACTGTTCGCTGGCGCTGGCGAACATGGGCTTCAGCGTCATGCAAGAACTCGCTTTCCCTGGCTCACCCCAAACAGAGCGTCTCGACGTACTGGCAATCGCCCCTGAACATTCCTTCGCTTTGCACCTTGAATTCAAATCCTATACCTACGGGAGCATGGCTGCGTCACTTAACGACTTAGAGCGGGTCAAACGCTTCAGTGTCAACAGAGGAATCGATGCAGCCATTTTTGGCAAGCAGCTTGTAGACGGGGTTAATTCTATTAACTGTGAGGTAGGGGTGGTCGCCGGAGCTCTTTGGCGCAGTACCCACCAGAATACGGTTCTTTCCGGCATCGCCCAGGAAGACTTCACCGCAAGAGTTATTGCATTGGACGGGGTAGTCTGCAAGACGCCCCACATGATTCGACGCTATACGCCTGAGAGAGGACGTGCATGGGACGGCGCCTATTACCTATATTGGGCGGCAGTGGGTGACTGGCGAAGCAAAGTGGACGCGAGCCGAAGGCTAGCCGACCCCGGCCCGGTCACTGATGGAGTCATGACTCAATGGGAAAATACAATTCATCTCTAAGACGAGTCGTCCCAGTATTCGATGCCCTCATAAAAAAAGAGCCCACGGGAAGGCAGTGGCTGGGATAAAGAGCGTCGCCTTCTCCCGTCCAAACACTTCCAGGCGGGTATGATCTTCATCGAGGAAGGCAGTCATCTTAGAGGTATCGTACCGCAAGAGCTTGTTGCCTATAGGAGGTTTTACTTGTCCCTGCACATTCTCAACAAAGAGCATGGCATCTCTGCCCAGGAACTAATCAACCAAGCATCAGCCCGCTTCGAACGCAAAATGCAACGCAGGCACGAATTTTGGATACTTACCTGTTATTTAGATTTGAGTCTGATCGAGAAAGTTATTCTGGAACTGGTAAAAACTGTCAAGGTGAAGGATGTCTTTCTCGCCTTCAACTTTTCGGAAATATACAAAGCCGGGCCAAAGAGTACATCGAATACATTGGAGAACATTAAGGCCCGGCTACATCACTTGGGTATCAACTTTGATTGGACAGCCCTTTCATGCCGGCATCTAGTGCATAGCAAGGGATATGCAATAATTCAAAGGTCCAATAGAAAAATTTCGGATGGGCTTGTCCTCACAACATCAGGCAACTTCACTGCGCCGGGCTTTCTGGGCGGCAATGTAGAGCTCGGTTACCTTTCCACTGGAAAAAAGGATCTCGCAAAGTTCGAGCATGCCTACGACTATTTGTTGAAGAAATTGGGTTGCAGTATTGATTCTGCAATATTCAAAGAAGACGGCTATCTGCTCAAGTTCGCCATCCTGTCTTCGGGAGTCTTCCTTCATAAGTGGTCGGGGAATCTCCGCCAGTATAGTGGACCCCGTTTTCAGGACAATAGTTTAAGATGGTGCCTGCGGCAAAAAAGGAGCAGGCAATGAGCGAAAGGAAGCGCAAAAACTTCACCAGCCAGCACAAGA
>Ga0209317_1001388_pt1 | contig 21421 bp, 19 predicted proteins | sample RifGroB2_FD_183994 | JGI IMG/M metagenome (GOLD analysis project Ga0209317, IMG submission 183994) | Soil microbial communities from Rifle, Colorado, USA - Groundwater B2 (SPAdes) (version 2) | ecosystem: Environmental > Terrestrial > Soil > Unclassified | place: Rifle, Colorado | collected...
ACCCATGGAAAGACCGGAATGGCGGCCTTCTGGGAAGGGAGCGTGGCGCACCGTGTCTGCAGTTTCAGCCGGGTGCCGTTATTGCTGATACCGCTCGCTTGCAAAGGGTAATAGGCTCAATCGGACTGTAGCCCGACGAAAAGGACTAGCGATGACCTCGCAACATGCAACTCTTGAACTTAGCATTCACACTATGGATTGTTCTGATTGTGCCAAACGCCTGGAGAGCGTAGAAGGAAATTGGCGGAGTGACCAAGGTGACGACACTGCTTGCCGACCAAAAGGCTGTGGTGCTCTACGCGAGAAGTTACGGACTTTTCCGCTTTGACTGGCCGTGGCGTCACAGGACGTGTAGGAGATGGTGTCTACTTCCTGGGGAATCCCCGACTGATGGCAGAAAACGGCTTTGCGGAGCCAACCCTTGTCAACAGGATCGACGCCCTGGAGCGCCAGGGGAAAAGTGTCGTTTTGTTGGCGGATGATTCTCGACCGCTGGCGCTGTTCGGCGTTGCCGATACGGTAAAGGAAACAAGTAGTGAGGCCGTTGCCGATCTGCACCGCCTTGGTGTACGCACCATAATGCTCACCGGTGGCAACCAGCACACCGCCGAGGCAATTGCCGGAACCGTTGGTATTGACGAGGTACGTGCCGGGCTGTTGCCGGAAGACAAACTGAACGTTATCGAAACGTTTCAGGGGAAGGGCGGTACCGTCGGCTTGGTAGGCGACGGCATCAATGACGCCCCGGCTCTGGCGCGCGCCGACGTGGGTTTTGCCATGGGTGCTGCCGGTACGGATACCGCCATCGAGACCGCCGATGTGGCGCTGATGGACGATGATCTATACCCGGTGGCGATTTTCGTACAACTCTCACGTACCACATCGGCGATACTCAAGCAGAATATTGCCCTGGCGCTGGGAATAAAGACAGTTTTCCTCGGGCTTACATTCACGGGACATGCCACCATGTGGATGGCGGTCTTCGCCGATATGGGAGCAAGCATGCTTGTGGTGGCCAATGGACTGCGTTTGTTGCGTAAATGAATCAATGAATGGGGGTGGGATCGGCGGTGAGTTGTTTCCTGGAAAAGGCCGCCCAGAGCCACTCCGTATCGTAACAGGCTCCATTATTTCTTGAATGTCGCGCAGTTCCGGCTTAACTGATTGCTGCGGCTTCAAATATTTGTTATGGGTACACCCCGTGTCCTCCTCCGGGGTGTACCGCTTTTTTTCACCTTCTCCCTAGGCGTCCAAGTTCAACCACGGCAGCATCAGGATTCCCCAAACACTGGATCGATGGCTGCGTCTTTTCTTGGTGACGCCGGACAGCGCCGGATCCATCATTCATCATTGTCCCCGAGTTCCACCTAACTGTTTCGTTTGCTCATGCAGCCTTTCGTTCGCTAACTTCTGCGATTATGCGGCTCAGGACACCTTCATGAAGGCTCTTCAGGCTGGGAGCAGACGGTCGTGTCGCTGCTACCCGTCTTTTCGGGGAGACAGGGTTTGCAGAATTCGACAATCCTTCGACGCTTTGGCACTTCGGCACTGACCGCGCAAGTCTCGAAGCTGCGCTTCCAGTAATTTAAGTTGAGCAATACGGTCGGCGACATGCCCGATATGCTCGTCGAGCAGTGCATCTACTTGGCCGCAGTTTTCCTCCGGTGCGTCCCGGAACCTGAGCAGTAGCCGGACACTGTCGAGTGTCATGTCCAGTGATCGGCAGTGGCGAATAAAGCGCAAGCGTTCCACATGCTCATTGCCGTAAAGACGGTAGTTGCCATCCGAACGGACTGGTGCGGGTAACAGCCCCTGCTGCTCGTAATAACGGATGGTTTCTATCCGGCACTCCGCCATCCTTGCCAGCTCACCGATCTTCAAAACATTCGCCATGTGCCCCCTCCGTCGATTTTTTTATTTTAAGCTTGACCCTATAGTAGCTTCAGGGTGTTAAATCGTCAATACCAAGCGTGTTAGGAGCCAAACACGTAGTAAGTGCTTACAAATTCAGAACGAACGGGAGCTAGTAAGGAGAGACAATGGCAAGCTGTTGTGAAGACAAAAGTTGTGAGCTGACCGCCATGCGCAAGAGCCATGGCAGCGTGCTTTGGGTCGTACTCGTGATAAATGCTACGATGTTTTTGGTGGAGGGTTTCGCAGGCATGGCGGCCCATTCGACCTCGCTTCTTGCAGATGCGCTCGACATGCTGGGCGATGCACTGGTGTACGGATTTAGCATCTTCGTGCTTGCGCGCTCGGCGCGCTGGCAGGCGGGAGCTGCGCTAGCAAAAGGAGTATTCATGCTGGTCTTTGGCCTTGGCGTTATGGGTGAGGCCATGTACAAGGTTTTGCATCCCGTCATTCCCGGCGTGGAGACGATGGGAGTCGTCGGTGGGGTGGCGCTTGGCGCAAATCTGGTGTGTTTCTTCCTGCTTTACCGGTACCGGGCCGACAACCTCAACATGAGTTCTACGTGGCTCTGCTCGCGCAACGACCTGGTCGCGAACGTAGGAGTATTGCTCGCCGCTGCCGGCAGCTATCTGCTCACCTCGCGCTGGCCGGACATCATCGTCGGAACCATTATTGCGGGCCTGTTCCTCAGTTCCGCGCTCGACGTCCTGACGACCTCGATACAGGCTCTGCGTCCACCACGCGATAGGTTTCAGAATTTTTGAGAGTAGCGTACAACAAAATCACCTGGTCAAACGATGAATAGGGACGCCTTGGAGGAATGTCGGCAAAGGCTTAATAGGATCTGCACCTGTGGATGTTCAACTGCACCGGTGAACGTGAAGAAGCCGTGCGGCTGTTCCGGGAAAGAGTAGCGCTGTGGCGGTGTATTTCACCGTAGAGGAAAAACATCCCCGAAAGCATGACCAGTGCAGCCACCCAGTATTCACCGGGGGGGGCGCTCTCCGAGAATCGCAACTGAGAGAATGGTGCCGATAAATGGTCCGCAAGCGAACCAAGTGCTGGTTCTCGCCGATCCTATTTCCTAAGCGCGTGGATGAAAAGGACGAGGGGAGCACAGAGAGACCGGGAATCGAAAGTCGTAGCCGATCATTACCGGTAAGAATGATGACTGTCGAAGCGCCGATGATGAGTATCTTCCCGATCAGACTTGGTAGCCGATATGTTCGTGGAAGATCATCCCCGCGAGCAGGGTGATCGCAACGGTTTCGAAGTTGAGAAGCAGCGACACCTCGGTCGCCGCTCCATAGCGGATGCCGAACGCCAGGAAGAGGCAGATAACAATTTTTGCCGTAGTGTGTGATCTTAGGCGCCTACCGAGCGGCAGCCGCTTCGGAGAGCGGATCGAAAAGTGGGGCCACCCGCCTGAGGTCCAGCGAAGTTGCAGCACTAGGAAGAACAGGTCGTCCAGCGCAGAATACGGCGCTCAGTCCACGGAGAATCCGGAGCCGGCGAGATGTCCGATCCCTTCGGGAAGCCGGGGCAAGAGAATGCGGTTGCACGGGATGCCAGGAAAGAACGCTGTACACGCTGGACATCTTCCCCCCGTTTATTACCATAGCACCCCCTTGGGACAGCACTCCAGACAGCCTCACGCCCAAGAGCGCTGCAGTTTTCCGTCAGGACGTCGATATGCATCATCGAACCTTTTGTGTCTTTGGGTGAAAGAATGCGTGGCACCTCGGCGTCAGGGTCCAAAATCAGACTTTTGGGATCCCATCTTTCGCTAAGTACTTGCGATTCGCCGACGGTTCATCCCTCAATTCGCCCCTGCCGGCGATCTCTGGAACGTTCGAATCGATCCATCACAAATCGACCAGATTCTCAGCTGTCCGGCGATGAACGTTCGGGATGCCATCGGGGGAGTGGGGCCGTCGCTATCGCAACTGCCTACGTCACCCTCGATGACCTCCGCGCCCCGGAGGCTCCACCTGCCGCCTGGCGATAACGTTCTGCTGATCTTCAGTAACACAGGCTTCGGGATGGACCCGGAAACGGTGGAGCGTATCTTCGAGCCGTTCTTTATCAATAAGTGGGAAGATAAAGGGGGTCGGCTTGGGAATCTCCACTGTGTACGGAATTGTCAAGCGGAACGAAGGGGCAATTCACGGCAGAGCGAGCCGGAGAGGGGAGCGACCTTCACCATCCATTTCCCCCGGGTCAGGGAGGCAGCCGCGGAACCGACAGAGAACACGGGCCGCAAATACCGCTGGCCCCTTAACGACAAACAGGCGGGGAGAGGCTCCTCGTAGGATATAATGGGTGATTGGCAGTTGAATTGTCATGTATAGGTTACGCTCTACTGCTATCGGGCATTACAACCCAAATCTCAGTGCTTTGTTTATCCCTAAGGTTAAATCAGCTTTGTTTTGCCTTGCAGCAGTTCGCCGTTTGGTCGCTTTTAGCGCGAGTTCCGTGAGCAAATGGTCGGCCCATTCGTACATGTCAGTATGTAGGGGCCGGTATATCTGATCCCTTGTTAAAAATACGCCATTAACCGCTAACGAGTGTTTTAGGCCTTCACACTCTAACCACTCAAGCCGGTTTAACTTTAAGAGTAGATTGTGGGCATTAACCTTAGAAGCTGGGCCGATTCTCTCGTTTTCAATAAAGATTCTTATCACGTGCCCCCCTGCACTATATTGGTGCCAGTAACCCATCCTATCGGTTCCTTGTTCACCTCTAGCAGTAGTTGTGCCAGCCCCATTGCCTGCTGCGTTTTCCTGAAATATTCGGGACGGGGTTGTTGACATCCGCTCCTGTTCGACACTGCTGCCCCATGTCATTGTGTCGGCTTCACCAACGGCGACATCAACCTTTACCGTTAGAGGGTCAAATCGTATCAGCTACCTTGAGCAGTTTCCTTCAGCGCCAATCTAATGTCGGTTGCGCCATATATGTGACACGGCCATATCCAAACCTGCAGCTGCAGCTAAACCAGCACTTGATCAATAGAACTTCCCTATGTCATCACCGTGATCTTGCCTACCTTTTTATACCTCTCCTTAGAAGATCACATGCAGTGACGTTAGAGTTACTGAAATAGGGGGAATAGGCTTATGTCAATAATAAAAGTCAGGTTATGGTGGCAGTATGAGTCATAGTGATGTGAAGTATGAAGCGTTTCTAGAAATAGTTGCTGAGCTACTTGCGGCCGGACATGGCATATCATTCAGGAGAATACAGACTCGGACAGGGGGCTCGCAGAAATTAGTTTCAAGATACCTAAACAGATATTTTGATGATCGGTTGGAGCAGACGATTAAACTTGCTGTATCAGTTCCTAGTGAGTTGGCAAAAGCGTTCAACGATTCCGTTTTACATCAAGTTCATTTTCTCAACCAAGAGATCAAGACTCAACTTGTTGCTCAGAACCATGTAATAAGAGAGGTTCAAGAAATTAATGTAGAATTCCTGGATCGCTGTGACGAAAAGGATCGTGCATTCAAGGAAGTGCAGGCCCTCTGCGAAAGCCAGGGGAAAGAAATGTCGGCTGAACGGGAAGCGGCAGCCAGGGTAGAGGACGAGTTAGAGAACAAACTTGATGAATTATCAGAGGAGTGTGCCTCGACACGCAAAGAGCTGGTCGACATCAAGATTGAAAAAGCGCGTATGACTGCGATCCTTGAGCAGGCGGTTATCAACAAGGTCGAAATGGAAAATCGCGTCGCTACGCTTGAGAACGAGCTCAAGGTAACTCAGGAGAATCTACACCAACAACAATTGTTTGTAGCAGCAGCGCGGGCTGAGTCGATAGCCAGTGAAGAACAGTTAATGGTGTTACATTCCAGGGTAGCGCAGCGAGAGCGTGACCTAGTAGAAGTCCAAGAACGGTTGCTGGAGGCATCAACACGCCGGGCAACTGCAGAGACACTGCTCGCGGTGAAGCCCCCGGTGAAGCCCCCACCTCCGGGGTCCAAAAATAGACCAAAGGGTTCAAAAACCTCAAAGCCTTTGGCTAAATAATTATACGGCTTCTCATTTCGAGGAGCCGTTCTTTTTGTGTGCGCCCGGCAGGGCGCGTGGTGCGCAAGCACCATCAAATCAACTGTGGTAGTTGATTTGTGACTTGGAGGTGCAAGTCCTCTACGGACCCTGATGACGGGAACCGTTAGCTGAACAGCAAGGGTGTCCGGGGTGACTCGGAATCTGAAGGAAGCTGTAGGCAAAATCCTGGCCTGACGAACAGAAATCGCATACGAGGCAGTTACATCCGGGCAAGAAGGCACAAATCTTCAAAGCCCTATAGTCATCCGGGAGGGTGTGGCTGTATATGCGGCGGGTATATGGGATGAAGGTCACGCGCATTACCCGGGGAGATCTGTCAACCTGCCTTGTGCTACCGGCGTCGAGAGGCGTTGGGATGGGTTGGCAGAAGTCAGCAGAGGCCATACGAGTTGGATTAACCACCCGACAAAGGGCCGAACATGAAGTAAGCGGACAGGAGCCTTGAATTTCGATGACGATGGGAGCAGCAGAAGGCCGGGATGGGACGCCCGGCGCCAGCCCGGATGGTAGCGGTCAGAAACCGCAAGAGCAAGGGAGCGGTGCGGCAAACGTCACGGGAAGGAAAGCAACCTACTGGCCGGAAGCGGCAACGGGACTGATGGAGAAGATCGTCAGTCGCGGCAACATGATGGCAGCCTATTCACGGGTAGTGAGCAACAAGGGAGCAGCCGGCGTGGACAAGATGCCCGTAACGTCCCTGAAGAGCCACCTGCAAACGGAATGGCCGCGCATCAAGGAAGAACTGCTGGCGGGAAAGTATCACCCGCAACTGGTGCGGAAAGTGGAAATACCCAAACCGGGAGGCGGCACAAGAATGCTGGGAATTCCCACCGTTCTAGACCGTCTCATTCAGCAGGCGATGCACCAGGTTCTGAGCCCACTGTTCGATCCTGATTTTTCCGTAAACTCTTACGGGTTTCGACCCGGAAGGAGCGCCCAGCAGGCAGTGAAGGCAGCTCGGAAGCACGTTGAGAGCGGTCTAAGATGGGTGGTTGACCTCGACTTGGAGAAATTCTTTGACCGCGTCCACCACGACACCCTCATGTCAGTGGTGAAACGTAAAGTAGGAGATCGTGTGGTGCTGTCTGTGATTGACAGATACCTCAAGGCGGGAATGCTCGAAGGGGGATTGACGACAATACGTACAGAAGGCACACCGCAAGGCGGGCCTCTTTCTCCGCTGTTGTCTAATATCCTGCTCGACGAACTGGATAAGGAGTTGGAAAGGAGAGGTCATAAGTTCTGCCGATACGCCGATGACGTGAATATCTACGTCGCCACGCGCACAAGCGGGGAACGGGTTATGGCTTCTATCACCAATTACCTATCCCAGAGGCTCAAGCTCACGGTCAATCGAGCAAAAAGTGCGGTTGATCGTCCGTGGAAAAGAACGTTCCTGAGTTACAGCATGACTTGGCACCGCAAACCACGGCTAACCGTGGCGAAGAAGGCGGTTCACAGGCTCAAGGCGAATCTGAAGGCGGTCTTTAGACGGGGAAGGGGCAAGAACATCAAGAGCACCATCGAAGAGGCAAGTCCGAAAATACGGGGCTGGATAAATTACTTCAGGTACTCCGAGGTAAAAGGGATCTTCGATGAGTTGGACGGATGGCTAAGGCGGAAACTGCGGTGCATTCTCTGGAGGCAGTGGAAGCGTCCCAAGACAAGAGAGAAGAATCTGGTGCAGAGAGGATTACCAAAGGCTACGGCATGGAAGTCTGCCGGAAACGGACGCGGCCCCTGGTGGAACGCAGGAGCCGCGCACATGAACAAAGCCTTTCCGAAATCCTACTTCGATAAGAAGGGGCTGGTATCGCTTATGGACCAGTTCCACCGACTTCAATCGACTTCATGAACCGCCGTGTACGGAACCGTACGCACGGTGGTGTGGGAGGACGGCGGGAGTAATCCCGCCTCCTACCCGATACTAAGTGATGAGTGCCAAGACATCGTGGACAGATTTAAGTGCCACGACATCGTGGACGAGCCATAAAGGCTCGGCAACTCATTATTTCGCTGGCTAACAGGATACGGCTAGATTGCGGTGAGTTAGCTGTCTACGTTGCTTTGGCCTTAACCTGAATACGGCTCCGAAACACTGACTTGTCCACGATGTCCTAGCGTAATATTTCGTCCACGATGTCGTGGCACTTAACAACTAAGTACTAAGCACCATCTATGGCAACGGTGCAATAGATTTCGCTGCTACAACAGAGACTCCTCCTTCGACGAAAGCATATGGATATGGGTGGATGATGCAAAAACAACCTGCTAGGTTAACAGGGCGAAGGCTTGCAACAGCGCAGTACCTAACCAAAGCGCTGAAAGGCGCAAATTTATGCCTCGGAGAATAAGCCAGAAAAACCGGGCTCCAAATTTCGATTCTGAGAGGTCTTTTCCTTTTACCCCTGCCCATGGTATTGCCTGGAAAAAACAGACGTCGTCGAGAGACCAGTTTTTCACCGTTTTTTGCGAGAGCAGCGTCGGTCCGTTCATTACCGGCAATCATCACTGCAGCTCCTTCACCTCCGGCTCCGATCATCCACGGCTGTTCTCACCATCGACCATCTTTTGCAGGCAAATTTGGACTTCGGACTCGAATCTTAACTTATACTCAAAAGTTGCGATTGCCCATATGATACTTTTAGCTGGAATAACAGTTAGTTAGATGCTTTTTGCTTAAACCCGTCAGTTGCCCTCTGCTTGCGAATGGTAAGTATTGGCATTTTTACTGCAATATGTTAAGATTGGCCACATTTTACGGTTCGACAGGAGATGCACATGAAAAATCCGAATCATCCCGCTAAAAATTCCGTAACCAAAGCCGAGCCAATTCGCACATTAAAGGATATTAAATTAATTAAGCAGTCTCTGTCCGACTGCCCTAGGAATCTCGCGTTGTTCGTCATGGGCATCAATGTCAACCTTCGGGCCTGCGACCTTCTTAGGCTCACAGTCGGGCAGGTCAAACACCTCGTCCCAGGTGACGTGATTTTCTCAGTCCGCGAAAAAAAGACAAGCAAAGAACGACACATCACTATGAATCAAAATGTTTACGACACAGTGCAATCATATTTGGCGACCCGTGCGAGCGCCAGAGATGACGAGCCTTTATTCCAGAGCAGAAAGGGAGGCCGCAGTCTGGGGGTGCCTTATGTGTCCGGCCTCGTCAAGGCGTGGTGCAAAGGCATAAACTTGAAGGGGAACTTCTCGGCGCATACCTTGCGCAAGACCTTTGGGTACATCCACAGGGTTCATTTCAAAACAGGAATGGCTGAATTGGTGGAAATGTTTAATCATTCAAGCGAGAGACAGACCCTCGCCTATCTCGGTCTGCAGAGGGAAGAGATCAAGGACGCCTATCTGAAATGTATATGACAAGTAGGAAGAGCTTTCAAAATGAAGAGGATTTATCAATGCTAATTATTCCGGAGAGTTTTTATCGCTGATCACGGGATTTTCCGCCTCAACTTTCGCTCGTACTGATTGAAAGAGCGTTTGTCGATAACCTTCATCCTGAGCAGCCCTTTGCATTTCATCACCTGCCCACGCCCTCGCCGCCCTGATACTCCTTGCACTGATCAATAAATATCCATTCGGATACCAGCTTCGTACAGTGGCTATCAATCGTTTTGATGACGGCACACGCTTTCCTTCGAGCATTTTTCGCAGGATGATTTTCCGAAGAAAAGATTCGGGTTTGCTGTGGCCAGCGTCAAGCGCTAAGGCCAGGCGGGAAGCACGCGAACGGCGAGCGAGCTGAATCTTGATTAGTTGGTCGGAAGCCCAGATATGCTCTGAAACAATTACCAAGGTTCGGAAATCATTCGGTGAAACCGGTGATGAAAGCCAGGTCTCTCGCCATAGTCTGATGACCTTATATGGTATGTCTAACTCTTTGGCCAAGCGCTGGAGATTGTTGGCGAGCAGTGGGCAGTAGGCAATTTCAACTTTTTTCTTACGCATGGTTTTGTCCCCCAATGAAGGGATGCCCACTGACGCAAGATTGTTGTGGTGGGGGCCGATCAATTCCGAGGGCTTTTATGGGGTCTTATCGCACGCTGACTCACTGACCTGCAGTGTCTGGATAAATAACATAGTTATTTGCATTGTCGCGAAATCGACAGTTTCTGCGCGTTCATCCCGATTTTTCCCGAGAAGGTAACCGGTCCAGACTGGCGGATGTTTTTTCAGTCTGGTTGCTGCCGCCAGCAGGTTGAAGGGGTGTTGTTTTGCCACTTTGATTTTGAGGGCGTTCGTACCTACCCCCTGGCAATCGAGAACGGCAAAACCGGTGGAGCGTCGGCGATGGCCACGCCTCTGCGAATAACTCGCGGAGAACGAGGTGGAACTTTCTCCGGTATCATCCGGCCAAACTGTTCATGAAGTACGGCTCTCTGGCCATACGCTGTCCCCAATCTGCCAACCGATGGAGGACTGCTGCGCATGCCTAGGATCCGCCTTTCGGTGTCGTGATAAATAACATAGTTATTTGCATTGTCGCGAAATTGACGGTTTTGGCATGATCAGTTTTCCTGAGACTGGTTCCGAACTGGCTGTATGTTCTTTAAGTCTGGTTGCTGCCGCCATCAGGGTGCAGGGTGTCGGACTGTCACCTCGATGGTGAGGGCGGACGTACCAGTAGCCTTGGCAATCGACACGGCATTAGCGTGTAGGAGCGTCGATGATGGCCATGCCTATGCGTATAACTTGCGGAGACCGATGTGGAACTATCTCCGGTGCCACCGCCGATGAAGTTTGAACCCACCTACCACCGATAAACGGACCCACCTGATCGTTGCTGTCTCCTCTTCGCCACCGATCTGAATAGACCCACCTCAGTTTACCTCTTCACAAACGACCACCAAATACTTCATTGTTTTCCCCACCTCATCAGGCGGAGAAAACGATGGAAAAGACGACGCCATTCAGAAAGCGCCCCTGCCGGATCTGCGGCAAGTGGTTCATACCCAATCCACGACTGGGCGACCGGCAGAAGACCTGCGGCGCCGATGCGTGCAAGCAGCAGTGGCACACCGCAAAATGCGCCGAGTGGAACAGGCAGAACAGGGCCTACTTCAAGGAGATCCATCTCAGAAGCCGCCTTGAGCCGCCAGACAATGACGCTGCCGATCCATTGTCGCCTTGCTCCTCATCTCCGTCCCGTGCTAATGCCGCTGCCCGAGGCCCCTCGCCCCTGCACTTGCCCCGGGAAGCTATTCAAGAGGTGATGGGAACTCAACAGCTCGTAATCATTGAGTATGTCGTCCGAGTGCTCCTAAGAGGCATTCAAGAGGTGATAGGAGGTCAACACCTCGAAATACCTGACGAATTCCGGCAACTACTGGCAGCGTCGAGTTTAAGAGGCAATAGCCAAGCCGCACCGCCAGCGGTATCCTCTTCGTGCTGAAAAAGCTCCTTTGCCCGAGGAGGAAGCGTCGTGAGCAACAGTCCTTCCCAAGAGACAATAACCATGACCATCCCCATAGCCAGGATCGGGGAGCGCTTCGCGCCGCTGCGCATTGTGGAGCCGCAGGCTGAGCGGAGCATGCTGCACTCCATGGAGAAGTACGGCCAGCTCACGCCGGTGGCGATTTGTCGCGTCGCTGCGGACGAGCAGGAACTTCTGGACGGCTTCAAACGGCTGCGAGCCGCTCGGCAGCTGGGCTTGGCCGAGCTCTCTGCCCGTCCGTTCGATCTCACCATACGGGCGGGGAAGGCGACCATGCTGCAGTTGAACCGCGTGGGCAGGGCCATCTCCGGGATGGAGGAGGCGCTGGTGGTGCACTCGCTTTGCCACGAGGACGGCCTGAACCAGGTTGAGATAGCGCTGCTCCTGAACCGTCACAAGAGCTGGGTATGCCGGCGGCTCGCGCTGATCGAGCGGCTGAGCGACGAGGCGCAGGAGATGATTCGGCTCGGCCTTCTCCCGGCGAGCCTCGGGACGGAGTTGTCCCGGTTGCAACGTCACAACCAGGACCTGCTGCTGGTGGCAATCCGGGAACAGCACCTCAGCGTTCGCGAGGCAAGGACGGTGGTGAACGCCCTTGTGAACGAACCGCACCACAACCACGAGGCGATCCTGCGTGACCCGCGAGGTTCGCTGCTCTCACCCGATGGGGCCTGCCCCGCTCCGGCCGAGGAAAAAGGGCTGAGCTACGAGGCGAAAAAGGTGCTGCGCAGGCTTTGTGCCCTAGAAAGAAACTGCCTGGAGGTGGCGCTTCTGGTGTCCCGTACCGACCCCATCACGTTCGAGACCGATGAGGAAATGCGCTTGCGGACCGCCTGCGGCCGGGTGCTTCCGAGCCTCGCCCGCGCAGATGTGGAACTGCGCGGGATGGCGACCTATGGGAAGATGGGTGACCCATGACCGTCTTCATCCAAGGGCGGGCGGAGCTCGAACAGGAGCTTGTCATCCTCAACACTGGCGCTCGCCAGACACTTCGGCATCAGCCGCAACATGGTGCGGCGCATCCTGAGAAGGCATGAGCGCCTCCGGGACAAGGGGCACGACATCCTGAAGCCTGCCGGGGATGGGACGCCGCGCCCGAGCAAGCTCGATCCCTTCGATAAGACGCTAACGCATCTATTGGAGAAATTCCCCCGTATCAGCGGAGTGAGGCTTATGGAGGAGCTGCGCGCCACGGGATATGCGGGAGGCATCAGCATCCTTAGGGACCGGTTGCGCAAACGCAGAACCTCTCCCAAGAAAGAGCCGGTGATCCGCTTCGAGACCGATCCCGGCGTGCAGGGGCAGATGGACTGGAGCCCCTACACCATCAAGTCCCTGAGGACAGGAAAACAGCAGGTGCAGTGCTTCTCGTACATCCTGGGCTTCTCCCGGCGCCAGTTCATCGACTTCACCCCGAGGCGTGACTTCTTCACCCTGATCCGCCGCCATCAGGACGCCTTCACCCACTTCCAGGGCACCCCCGCCCAATGCCTCTACGACAGCGAGAAAACCGTGGTGCTGCGCTGGGAGGCGGGGCGCCCCCTCATCAACCCCGCCTTCTCCGCCTTCGTTACGCATTACCGGATACGTCCTGTCATCTGCCAGCGTGGGCGAGCCCAGACAAAAGGAAAGATTGAGAGGCCCTTCCAGTACGTGGAAGGGAACCTCCTGTGCGGCCGGGAGTTCCAGGATCTGGACGATCTCAAGAACTGCGCCAGGTGGTGGCTGGCGGAGAAGAGCGACCTGCACCTGCACGAGACGACCGGCAGGCCACCCTTGGAACTCTTCCTGGAACAGGAGCTGGCGGCGCTCACGCCGCTGCCGCTTCATCCCTACGACTGCGCGGAAGTGGCGCTCAGGGTGTGTGACCTGGAAGGGTATCTGGACTTCCAGACCAACCGCTACCCGGTTCCCTACGAGCACGTGGTCGACATCCTGACCATGAAGGTCACCGAGCACGAGGTGCTCGTCTACTCACCGGAACTTGCCCTCATCGTCCGCCACGAGAGGGTGCCGGACGGCTCCCGGCTCACGCTGGTCGGTTCTGCGGTCCACGGGGTGAAGACGCTGCGCTACGGGCTGGAACCGATGCGCGATCAGTTCCTCCAGTTGGGCGAGCACTCCTGTGAGTTCATCCAGGGACTCACCCTCAAGAACCCGAAGAATCCGGGGTTCCATGCCCGCTACATCCTGCATCTCAAGGAGCGCTACAGCTGTGACGACATCAACCTCGCGCTGGGGCACGCCTGCCGCTATCACGCCTACGACTGCAAGGCGGTGGAGCGCATCCTGGCGATGAAGGCGACCCTGAGAACGCTGGAGTCGGTGCGCAACGAAAAGGCCGCCAAGCAGTTGAGTGCGGCGCTCCCCAAGATCAAGCAGCGCTCGCTCAACGACTACGCCAGGCTATTCACAACCACCAACCGGACAGAGGCCGCCCCCCATGAAGACGACCGACAGTGCGAACCGAATCAGGAGTTACCTGAAGACCTTGAAGCTAGACCTGATGGCGAGAGCCCTCGATGAAGAGCTCTCGCGTGCGGCGCAGGACGCGACCCCCGCAGGCGAGGTACTGGAGCGGCTCCTGGCCCGGGAGGTGGATGCTCTCACCGAGCGCAGGATCCAGCGACGCATCAAGGAGTCGAAGCTGCCTGAGTTGAAGCTCCTTGCGGACTACGACTTCGTCTTCCAGACCGGGGTGGACAAGCGCCAAATCATGGAACTCGCCCGGCTCGACTTCGCTGGGCGCAAGCAGGGGGTGATTCTTGCCGGCAACTCTGGCACCGGCAAGAGCCATATCGCCAAAGCCCTGTTGCTCACCGGCTGCCAGAAAAACTACCGCTGCCGCTATACGACGGCGACCGCCATGCTGCAGGAGCTGCTCTCGGGGCTTGCTGACCAGAGCCTGGAGGCCAAGCTCAAGCGCTACCTCGCGCCCGAGGTGCTACTGATCGACGAACTGGGCTTCGACCGGCTGGAGCAGAACGAGGCGAGACATGCCAACCTCTTCCACAAGGTTATCGACGGCCGCTACTGCAAGGGCTCGACAATCCTGACCAGCAATATCGACTTCGCCGAACTCGGCGACTATCTCGGGGACCCGGTGATCACCGCGGCAACGGTGGACCGGATGGTACACCACTCCATCATCATCAACATCGAAGGTCCGTCCTGGCGGCTTCACCAGTCACAGGAGCTAAACTCCAAGCAGTAGCCTCCCTCAAATCCACATCGCGCAGTAACGCAGAAAGGGTTGCAGATGTCTCCCACGGGAGCCTATCCGGCAACCCTTTCTGCGTTTCTCACAGCCTCATCCCCCCTGAGAAAACTGGCAATCTCGCCCTCGCAAACCCGAATCCTGCAACTTCAGGTGGGTCCATTTAGACAGAGAAAATGGGTCCGTTTACAACCGGGGGTGGCAATCTCCGGGAATCATCCTGCCAAATCGGTAATAGTGTCCGGCTCTCTAGCCATAAGCTGTCCCAACATGCCGAGCAATGGAGGACTGTTAAACATCGCCTAAGATCCCCTTCGGTGTCATGATAAATAACATAGTTATTTGCATTGTCGCGAAAACGACCGTTTTCCATTCGTTACCTACGGCCGTTAACACCCCCCCCATCCAGACAGTTTAGGAGCTCATCGCGATTAAGTCGATGCACGGCAGCAATCTCTCCTGCCTCGTGACGTGGGAAAAGTTTTGAAAGATCATTGGAGAGGGTCGCTCCTACCGGTAGGAATTTGAAGCAGGTTGCCTGCTCCGGTGGCAACTCATCATTAAGCGGCCTGCTATGAAGGCCGACGCCGTTACGATGGACGACCACCGCAATACTATTAAGTCGTCTCCAATTGTGTCGGAAGGAAAAGTCGCGTCCTATGACAATTTCCTGGCGCGGTGTGACGATAAAATGCCACGCTTGCTGCTCTTTCTGCGCGAGAGTCCTGCAGTGATCTAGGCAGACAAGGGCCATCGTCGCAGATGCAGGCTCGAACAACTCCAACAGTTTTCCTGTACTCACCTCAGTACTCATAATCTCCACCAGTAGTAGCTCTCTCCTCGGGATAAAATCCGTGAGCTTGGCTACTGGCTGGTAGATCCGGATCCGACTTTCGTCAGCAAGGACAGCTACGCGTTGAAATTGCCAAGCCCTGCTTTGTGCAATAGATAATCTTAACTGTCTGGCATAGCTGGGGACGCCATTGATCAGTATTTCCTGCCAGCCACACAAAAGCTTGCCTTTGCTCATATATCTCCCTCAGGCGGACCCTTTTCTTGCGCGAAAACAATTTGTTTTGGCACACTGCTTGATAAGGTGTCCACGTTGCCATTTCATTTATCGGATAACGCTACCGTAACGCTACGGTAGCGTTATCCGGGTTACAGGAGAAGCAAGATGAAAAAAACCCGCGTCGATGATGCCGTCTATAAAGAATTTCTTGCAATAATGATGGAGCTAGAAAAGACAGGCATAAAAACCACGTATCGCAACATCTTACAGCGGTGCGGACGATCAAGCGGGACCGTTGCAAAGTGCTTCGAGCAGTTCTACGGTGAGCCGTCTGCACCAAATAGTAGACGCCCCTTATCTCAAGAGGTGTCACGGTCCATTAATATGGAAATCGACCGGCATGTAGCCTTCCTCAATCAAGAGCAGATCGAACGTTTGGAGCAGGCAAACCAGCTTATTGAGGAGGTACTTGCCAAAAATGAAGAGTTGAGTGACAGCATCGTCGATATTGAAAAGGCTCTGGCTGAGGTTCGCGCAGAACTGTGTGATCTGCAATCGCGACATGCTGATCTCGTGGAATTATCATCGCAGGAGAAAATAAGGTTGGCTGATTCAATTACGCAATCTCAAGATGAAGTCGCTGAGCTTCGCAAGCATGTTAACGTTTTGAACCTTGACAAGGGGAGATTGGCAGAGACCCTGGTGCACGATGAACGTTTGAGGCAAGAACTAACTGGAAGGCTACTTGTGGCTGATAGCACCTTAATAGAAATCCGGCAGACACTGCAGATGAAAGAGGTTAACGAAGCGAGACTGGCAGCTGAACTCCGATCTGCAGCGGAACATCTGGCTCTAAACAGGGTGAAGGCCACAGAGACAGACATGACGCTGGACAACATGCGCAGCCAACTACTCGAATCAGAAAGGCGCGCAGCGGGACTTGAGGCGCTGAGAGCTGAACAATGCAAGGCCCGACCGAAAGGAGTGCAAAACAGGCCGGCATCAAAACCGACTGGGAACTGAGTTGCAAGCCCGACTACGCAATCTTTTTGTCGAGGTTTCCTCCCTAGCGGACCCAGTGTCGCTCGGGATTTTTAATGCATTTACATCTCAGCGGACGCTGCAATTGTTGAACTATGCTAGGTCTTGATCGTTTTCTACTATTGCAGGAATTCTACACGCTATGGCTGGATGAAAATTCAGAGTCGCAAACAGGTACACAGACAGTGCCATCAAGCCTGACCAGAAGGCAATGGTGTACTGATGGTACAGAAACAAATAGTGGAGTGGAACCACCACAATTTCAGTCATGACTTTCATTTTACTGTAATAGTGTAGTTTGTCTTCATTTTCCATACTATCTCCTTTTGTGACTACTTTAACTATTATAGCATATGTGTGTTTCACAATAAAGTGAAATTGTCATAGATGATTTTTGCTGTATTTTTTTTGCCAAACCATAAGACAGTGCGATCCCTGTCAAGCTAAATGCACGAGATAGGCAGGAGTTTTTTTAACAAGAGACTTGGGAGCAAAAACAGACATTCGAGGGCACATAAAGAAGCCATGAATCTAGGGGGGCAGAAAGAGAAGTGTCAAAAGGTGCAAGTGCAATGAGTACTCAAACCGTCCCCAATTGGACCTGGAAATAATAGAACCCTTTCCAGGTGGAATGCCGCTGCCGGGCAACTTTAGGTGATGTGACAGGGGGGGTGACATCGCTATACTGTTGTGATGACATACTGTTGTGATGACATACTGGTACGCTGTCATACTGGTACGCTGTCATACTGGTACGCTGTCATACTGGTACGCTGGCATACTGGTATGCTAGATTAGATTACTTTTTATGCTTCTCAAGGATATCTCTGATACTTTCCTCGACCAGGTCTGAGTAACTCTTATTCAGGTCAAGGGCGAGGTAGCGCAAAGCTCTCATTTTCTGCTGGTCAATATAAAATGTCACCTTCGCCTTGTTTGCCGGCGCCTGCCCCGGCTTCTTTTTCGCAGAAGATGCCGGATCTTTCTGGGCAGTTTCCACCTTTGCCGCGAGTTCGGTCTTGGTAGGTTTCGCTGGCTTGGGCTTGGTATCTACCTCAGAGCCTGCTCGCTTTAATGCGGGCTGATCAAACACCGCGGCCACTGCCTCGAAGGCTTTGCGGGTCATATCGTTTCCTCCTTTAGTATTTCTTCCGCCAGTCTGTGGTAGTCAGCTGCACCGTGACAGGCTGGCTTGTAATCAAAGATCGATTTACCGCTGGCGGTGGCCTCGACCAAAGAGATATTCTTCCGGACCACAGTCTCAAACATCTCGTCTTTACCAAAGTGGGCCTTTAACTGATCAAGAACGTCGCGACAGATGCCTATGCGTCCGTCGTGCAACGTCGCGAACACCTTCTTCACAATCCCCCTATTGCCTCGCTCCTTAGCGACCTCGATCGTCTGCACCAACTTCTGCAAACCTTTGAGGGCAAAAAACTCGGTTTGGACGGGGATGTAGACTCTGTGCGCCGACATCAGGGCGTTGACTGTCAACTGGCCGAGAGACGGGGGGCAATCGATCAGTATATAATCGTATCCAGAGAGGCGGCCCAGCAGTTTCTTCAGCCGTGTGTTCTTTTCTGGCAGGCTGAGCAGCTCGGATTCGGCGCCGGCAAGGTGGGTGTTAGCCGGCACCAAGTCGAGCCGTTCACTCACGCCGATGAGGACGCTTTTGAGTGGTACCCCTCCGATCAACGAGTCGTGCATCGTTTTTTCCAGCAGGTCCGGATTGAGGCCAAAGCTTTCGGACAAGTTCCCTTGAGGATCAAGATCCACCAAGAGCACATTCCTACCCCTTTTAGCCAAGCCGGCACCCACATTCCCCACCGAAGTGGTCTTCGCGACGCCGCCCTTTTGATTTACAAATGCAGCCACACATGTCTTCATGTTCTCTCCTGTCGGTAATGTACCATTATAACATTATGCTGTCATGCTGTCATGCTGTCATGCTGTCATGCTGTCATGCTGTCATGCTGTCATGCCGTCATGCTGCCATGCTGCCATGCTGCCATGATGCCATGCTGCCATGCTGCCATGCTGCCATGCTGCCATGCTGCCATGCTGCCATGTTGTTATGCTGTTATGCTAATATGGTGCCATGATAGAGCCTGTTTGCCGGCGATTATGCTATTTTGCCGCCAGTTGGTGTGGAACGCCCTGACGTGCACAATAGTGTTACTATTAACTTGATAGTTGAAAAGTAATACTATATAATTGGAGCCACGATGATGAAAACACCAAACAGAACCATACGACCTGTGGCGCAACAGGATAGGGCTCCCGTCAGGGTCACTATGATGGCAAGTTCAGATGCACTAGACATGATCTCTTGGCTGACGAATCGTACCTCGCAGGGGGTGCGTCGAAGACGTAAAACTGTCGACATGCTTGGCGATATGGCACTGTTCTTTGAAAACCGAAACAACCTTACAAGCCGCTCTGACTGCATTGTTCAACTGCTCAGCCATCATGAGGACAACACGGGTCAGATATCCATCGCTTTGCCTACTGACATGGATGTTGAAGATCCATTGGACGTCCTGTTGGCGAAAGCATCGATAGGCCTGAAGGACAAATTTCTCGGTGGCGTACGGGACTTGGTCGCCGGCCGACTGCAGACAAAGCGGAAGACTTTTGTATTTACGCAGCAGACCGTCGCCAATGTAGAAAGGATGCAGAAGGTTTTCGAAGGTTTCCTTGGTCCCGTCACTCGTTCCCAGAGCAAAACCTTTGAGTTGATGCTGCGAATCTACTACTGCGTGGAACGGGAAAATGCACCGGTATTCTCCGATCAGGAATTCCTGGTCGCTTTGGAAATGGAAAGGTCACTGAATACTCTTGATCACCATTTTGGAGAGGCCTGCAATACACTGAAGAAACTCATGACTGAGAGTGGCATCGAGGAGTCACCCTCAGATACGGAGCGCACCAATCTGATCACCGAAGAGGAGTTGCTCGCGAGAGGGTACAACCCACTGAGAGCAGCACTGGCGAACATGATAACTATTCGCCACTTCTTGGATCAGTATTCCCGAGGATGGTGCCGCGCCGTGCGACAAATGACGGACGAGGAGAGAGCAAACAGATCGTAACCAGTTTAAGGTAGGAGAAAAATCTTATGATGATCTCACAGCATGCGGACGTCCGTTCCCGCCAACGGGGAATCAGCAGTGAATGTATATCGATTCTTACCAGGTACGGACGCCGTAGCAAGCGCGCCGGTGGTGCCGTCGAATACTCGTTAGACAAGAAGGGGAGAAAGACTCTAGAGATGATCCTTCCAGATAAGCAAATTCTCGAAAAGCTGCGCCACCAGGTAGTCATCTGCACCAGAACTGACGTGGTTATCACCTGCTACCATCGCGACTGAGGGTACTGCAACCCTAAACAACAATGAAAGGGGCAAAAAAATGAGGTCGAATCCAGTAGCTTCCGGTTTAGTTTTTGCTAACGCCTCTTACGCTTCAACCGCCTGATTTTGTTTGATTTGCCACGTTTGTTTGCTGCTTCTGCTCGGCGGCTGCTTCATTTTCAATTTGATTGCGTAGTTCTCGTACCCTGGCGATGCTGACGGGCTCTTGGTGCTGCTCACGGCAATAGATTGCCAAAAGCAGATAGGTAATCAGACCACCAAGTATTTGGACCATGAGCCCGTATTTGCTTCTGGCTATCAGGTGGTACACCTTGAGATGGCGTTTCCACCAACCGAAGAAGGACTCTATGTTCCAGCGCAACTTATAAACCTGAGCCACTTCTTCTGCCGTCAAGTCGTATCTGTTGGTAGCTATCCAGTAATCTTTACCGTCAATACGGTAACCAACCAGTCGAAGCTCTTTCTTTGTTTGGTTGACGCCCTTAGTTCCGAGAAGCACTATCTGGTCGTAGAAGACTATACTATCAGCATTAACGGCATTTTCTCTAATGACAGTTTTGTGTGTATTCTCCTTGATTGTCACGGGCGGCCTGAAAGTGCCGCCACTGTGGCGCCTTGAAAATGCTTTTTCTTCCGCTTCTTTTTTTTCTTCGTAGTCAGAAAATATCCTATGATTCTTCAGTCTTCTTCCCGCGTTTAATCCTCTTCTTCCCTGTCTATTCCTGATGTTACATTCCTGCCCCGGAGGTACCGGGTCATGAAGCGCATCAGAGAACGGCTGTGCCGGTGTTGCAAAGAGTTCTTCTTCCCTGACTATCGTAATGCCAAGACGCAGGGTTATTGCAGCAAACCGGAATGTCGCAAGGCGAGCAAAGCCGCTAGCCAGCGTCTGTGGTCCGGTAATAATCCCGGGTACTTCAAGGGCTCCGACCATGTCGAGCGGGTGCGAGATTGGCGCAAAGCCAACCCCGGGCGTAGTCGCCGGAAGGACCCCGGTGACGCGTTACAAGATGACTGCTCCGGAATAACACCTATAGAACGGGAGGTTAGCTGTTGTTTGTCTTCCCCGCCGCAGGTCTCTGCTCCGGTGTTACAAGATCTCTGCTTCACGCAACATCCTGCTTTCATAGGGTTAATAGCTCATTTTACCGGTATGGCGTTACAAGATGACATAGACGCGATAATGGTCCGTCTGGAACAATTGGGACGAGATGTCATAGGTTCAAATCCCAACGCAGGAGGCCGTTATGACCCACAAGGTCCCAATCCGTCCCGACCTAATCCGCAGCATCCCCGACCAGTTCAGCTGGGTGGACCACCGCTTGGTCCGTGATCGCCACATCGAAC
>Ga0209317_1001389_pt1 | contig 21418 bp, 21 predicted proteins | sample RifGroB2_FD_183994 | JGI IMG/M metagenome (GOLD analysis project Ga0209317, IMG submission 183994) | Soil microbial communities from Rifle, Colorado, USA - Groundwater B2 (SPAdes) (version 2) | ecosystem: Environmental > Terrestrial > Soil > Unclassified | place: Rifle, Colorado | collected...
TCGCTGACGCTGGCATCCTGGGTGACGGAGATCGGCTGGTGCTCCATGATGACGGAAATGGGAAGATCCTTGATGCGGTCGCACAGGGAGCCGAAGAAGGCGGGATCGGATTTTCCCTCCGGCGCGCCGTCCATGATGGCCGTGATGATGCTGAGCGGCGTCAGGATGCCCGCCAGCCCTCCCCTCTCGTTGACCACGATCAGGCCCGGCGCCGCGTTCAGGAAACTCTCGTCGCCGAAGTTGCTCTTCATGATCCGGACCGCCTCGGCCACCGTGGTCTTCGTGGTGATGGACGGCACGTCCGTTACCATAATGTCTTTCGCCTTCATTGATGCTCCTTGTCTATTTTGAATAGGCGGAGGAGGTCGTCCTGATCCACCCCTTCCACTCTCACAACCTTGTGCCGGGATTTCGCCCCCGACTTGATGCTCACCTTGGACTTGGCGAGTCCCAGGCTCTTCGCGATCAGCTCGACGCACTGTTTGTTGGCCGCGTCGTCGACCGGCGGCGAGGTGAGCCGGATCCTGAGCTCACCGTCCTTGGGGCCGCAGATCTCGCTGCGCGAGGCGCGCGGCTGCACGTGCACCGTGAACAGGAGCCCCTCCGGCGTCTGTGACACCCGCACGGTTTCCTCGCTCATTGGTCCAGGGCCAGCAGCTTGTAGTAGGTGTCCAGGAGGCCCTTGAAGCCGCTCTCGAACTGGACCTTCTCCCTTTTGAGCTCCTGGATCTGGTTGCCCAGCTGCACGAGCTTGTTCTCCGCGTCGGCCACGATGCGCTCCCCCTTGAGCTCCGCCTCCGAGACCACGAGCTGCGCCTCCTTCTGCGCGTTCGCCTTCATCTCCTCGGTGATGCGCTGGGCGGCCAGCATGGTCTCGCGCAGCTGCGCCTCGCGGGCCTCCATCTCCGCCATGGCGGTCGCGTTGCGGTTCAGTCGCTCCTTCAGGTCGTTGTTCTCCCTGATGAGCTCCTCCATCTCGCCCGCGACCATCTGCAGGAAGGCATCCACGTCCTCGGGGTCGAGACCGCCCAGCATCTTTCCCTTGAACTGCTGCTGCTGGATGTCCATCGGGGTGATTTTCACAGGGCGCCCCCTTTGAGCTGGTTGCTGAAGATCATCAGGTAGGTGTAGGCCGTGTCGAAGACGATGATCTGCGCCAGGTAGATCAGGGCGAAGAGGACCAGCGGCGAGAGGTCGAGCATGCCCGTGTTGGGCATGTAGCGGCGGATGCGCCGCAGGGCCGGTTCGGTCACGCGGTAGATGAAGCTGACGATCGGGTTGTAGGGGTCGGCGTTGATCCAGGAGATGATGACGCTGGCGAGCAGTATGTACTTGTAGATGGTTAAAAGACCACTGGCCAACTCGACTATCTTCGCAAGGGCCAAGAGGATGTTGGCAAGCAGGATCATTTATCCCCCTCATAGGTTGGTGGTAAAGCAAGCCATGCTATACAGAAAACACGATGGTTTGTCAAGCATCCCAGGGGTGGGTCTGGTGCCGCAACTATCAGCAAAGATAAAGAGATTTCAGGGAGGCCGACAAATTAAAGAGACCATGCCAGGGATGGCGCAGGCGGAGGCGCAGTGTTCATATTCAATTTTATATATTGACTTAAAGTTGGAGATGCTTTACAAAAGTGCGGTAAGAACAAATAAGGAAGCACCACCGTCGCTGGTGGGCGGCCTGGTCTTCAAAACCAGTGAGGGGGGTGAGAAACTTCCCTGGTGGGTTCGATTCCCATGTGCTTCCGCCATTACCCACATCATTGAAAAGGCCTTTGGTACCCCCAAGGGCTTTTTCTTTATCGCATCCCTCCTTCCAGCCCCCTCTCGCAGACGTTCACCGTGAAGTGAACGAGGCGAGAAAAGAACGAAGACGGACGACGGATATGAAGACATTTGATGCTGTCCAGGCTGGCTTGCACTGTGACCACCCAAGCGTCTGGCTGTTCCTCCTGCGCACCCTGGCGAAGGAGCCAGCGCCCCCATCGGTCTCAAGGAGTTCTCAATGCGTTACATCAATACAGACAAGATCCTTGCAGCCCAGCTCACCACTCCGGCTGAAAATCCCCTCGTCGGTGACGACACGCGCCTCGTCGACGTCTGGTTTGACGGCAGCGCGGTGCGAAAGCAGCTGTTCAAAAAGGTGCATAAGACCGAGCAGGAAGCTCTCGCCCAGGACCTTGAGAACAGAGGATTCATCCGCTCCGGCAATCTCCTCATCAACCCGCGCGCAGTCTTCTTCGCCGAGATGGAGCATGAGATCGTCGGAGGCCTTGTCACGATCGGCTACCAGGACAACGGTAAACCGGCGGAGCTAAAGGTGGATAGCAAGGCGTTTCAGGATCTGTGCGAGCGGCTGGCAGGAGAAAAGTGAGGCGCGCTGGAAGCGCAAGACAGGCTTTAATTGTTGCAAGTTGCAATCGGAGCACTATCTATGGATTTCAATAAAAGATCAAAGGCATCCCAGAATATTGTTGGCGCCTTGATGTCTATATGTTTGGTTGTTGTCGCTGCACAGGTTCTGAAAGCTGATTTAACATCTATCATTTTTGGTGTAGCCAATCAACCGACCTTGCCCTCAGAGCAAATTGCACCGAAACCTTTAAAGTCAACAGAGCGAAGCGTCCAGCAGATTCCGTCACAAACAGAGCTGTCCGGCTATGAGCATTACAGAGATAAAGATGGAAATGAGGTGATAATCGTTCCAGCCAGATACGAATCAAAAGCCGAACCAGCACCTATTCAAGCAGCACCTCAACAAAGTTTGCAGCAGGTAGCGCCGTTGGCGTCTCAGGTATCTCCGGCAAGGGTTGCACCAGTACAGGCCGCTCCACCGAGAAATCTCACTTTGGTTGCTATGCGTGCGGCAAATGCTCATACCGGCATGAACGTTTTTGAATCGTGCCGTGATGCTCGCTGAATAAAGCAGGTGATAAGCCAAAGAGAGGGAGAGCGAAAACGCAGGCCACGGCGATTGAAATGATGACGGCCGGAACATGTCCCGCATGGTCAGCATATTTTTATTGCCCGATCTCCGCTAGTTGCCGCTCCAGGCTTCTCAGCTTCCGGCGCAACCGGAAGTTGTCGAGCACTACGGAAAGCAGGATCAAGCTGGAAAAGACTGTAAAGGCGTCGTTTCCCAGGAAATGCCAGAACGCCCAGGAGGTTGCGGCCAGGAGGCCGGCTGAGAATAGAAGTAGTCCCCGGTCCCTCATGCGATCACCGCCTCAAACCGAAACATGTTTCTCGCTGTCACGTTGCTGTCATATATGGCCGGCCAACGCTGCAGCACCGAGAGGAGCCAAGCACGGTTGAGATCGTGTCTTGTCGCGACAAACAATACTTCTGCGATTGTAGTTCCACCAGCAAGAGACCGGCCTGCCGCAACAGCGATACTACCTATTACAGCTCCGACATAAAAAGCTGCGCAGACGGAACCAAGATATGTCAATCGCTCTAGCCGTGTTGCACCGCGCGCAAGATCTCCAACGGTCACACGCGGACCATACTTGTCGATCTGGCTTAGGATCGTGGCTGCGGTTCCAATTGCAGCTTGGAAGGTGCCAAAAAGACTTTCTGGGGCAGCTAGACCGAGAGCAGCCATGTTCTCCTTGAAATACTTGTAGAACTCTGACATGAGCGCACCCCACGTTGCACCGGCTCAATGCTTGATGGCGAGCAGGCCATGCTCGCAAAAATTAGATCATATCAATCTTAATTTCTGTGTCAATCTTGCGGTACCGCGCCCCCTTCCCCCTACCTTCCCCCGCAACGTTCAAGCCTTGACCTCCTCCTGGTCTCCTCCCGCCGCATTTGGACTCAAGGGGGCATGGCTGACTTGTTGACCTCGGACAAACATTCCCACTCCGGCCCCTCCTGCGGCCAGATTCTGCTGAAGCCCCCAACAAAATGGACTCGACCTGGAGGGCAGCGTCGCTCGTCACCGGGAATTTGGTAATATTGTTCCCGGACACGCCGCTGTAATCGGTTTTTCGACGAAGAGGAGGGCGCATGGATCTGTTGGTTGAGCTTTACCAACGCATCGACTGGCAGAGTATCATCTTGAAGGGTGTCCACATCCTGGTCGTTTTGACACTGGGATGGGGCCTGATGGTGCTCCTGAAGAACATCCTCAAAAAACTCGAGCATCACCTGATCGTGAAGGGCGAGGTAGAGGGGGAACCGCCCACCGAATCGGCAAAGCGGGCGGAAACGCTGGTTCGCCTGATTCGCCAGGGGGGTTTTCTCGCGCTCTGGATCACCATCGGTCTTGTGATCCTGAAGGAAATCGGCGTGGAGATCGGACCGATACTTGCCGGCGCGGGGATCCTCGGCCTGGCGGTGGGTTTCGGGGCGCAGAACCTGGTAAGGGACGTCATCTCCGGTTTTTTCATGATTCTGGAGAACCAGGTACGGGTCGGCGACGTGGCAGTCATCAACGGGACTGGCGGCCTTGTGGAGAAGATGAACTTCCGCACCATCGTGCTGCGCGATCTAGCCGGCACCGTACACGTCTTTCCCAATGGCACCATTTCCAGCTTGAGCAACATGACTCAGGAGTGGTCGGCCTACGTGTTCGACATCGGGATCGCCTACAAGGAGGACACCGACTCGGTGGTCGCGGTCCTTCAGGAAGTCCTGAAGGGGTTGTGCTCCGATCCGGTCTACGGCGCCCTCATCGTTGAAGAACCGGAGATATTCGGCGTGGATAAATTCGATGAGTCGGCGGTCGTGATCAAGGGGCGGATCAAGACCAAACCGATCCGCCAGTGGATGGTGGGGCGTGAATTCCTGCGCCGGGTCAAACAGACCTTCGACGAACGTGGCATAGAAATCCCCTTCCCGCACAGCACGGTGTACTTCGGCGAGGGCAGCAAGCCGTTCGACGTGAGGATGCTGGTAAACGCGCGGACGGAACCGCATTAATGTCTCCACGGGAACCTTCCGGGACTCAAGGACGTAGCTGACTTGTTGATCTCGGACAAACATTGAAGACGTTAGTCAACATCTCAGTTCGCGGTAGGGATGCCGGTTTCCCGGCACCCCCCGCACAGATCCCGGCGTGCGGCACTACCGCACCGGGCTCTTGCATCGGGTCAGACGCAGAAGCGTTCGTCGGGATATGGGTGCACTATGCGGGCTGAGGGAATCCATCTCTTCACCAGTGTCTGCAATCTTGCCAAGGTCAGACTCCGCGCCTTGTGACTGCGTTTGCGAAGCGCCCTTATCCAGGCTCGATTTGCCAAGGTCCGAAAGCGTGGCTGTGGGTCTCTGAACTCCGCGGGTCCGTGCGCTGCTCGCGCTAGCGCGGCGCACGATGTTACCTTCCCCCTCGTAGCACAAGGTCGGCACTCGGAATGGGTGATTTCGGAGCTCATAACCATGCCTGCATGTCCCCCTGTGAACGCTTCGCCGCCGACCTCACAATGGGCCGACGCATCACTCGGGGCCACGGCTGATCGCTACTCGTTACCATGTGGAGGACTTGCACCTCCTACTCTTCGCCGGCTTTTACCGGCGCTTTCTGGGCGTCCCCCTGCTTCTCCTGCAGGCGCGGCCGAATGAGCACACCCCAAGGGGTTTGGTGCCGCCTCACATCCGCAATGGCGGATGCTCGTCGAAGCAGCAGTGCGGTGTCGCAGCACGCCTTCGGCGAGTTGCTCCGCAACTAATGCGCCTTGCGGCGCACCGCTTCGCGGTGAGGCCCTTTAAGGTTTGATGGTTGGTTTACTGAGGAAAGCCTTCGGGTTGTTGATTGATGGCTGCGGCGTTATCGCGCTCCATAGCATCGTGTTTCGGTGACCAAACTGCTTGATCCTTACTCCTCGCGCGTCAGCTTGTGCCGCATGTGACTTATGTAGTGGGAAATTTCTGGGGTGACTTTGGAATTTAACCTCAGTCGCTGTCGGGTGTCTTACTTAATCTCCGGGTTCTAACCGCCGAGTCCTTCCGACTTTGGCGCTGGCCAACTCTCGTTGCCAGGGGCACTCTTTCGAGTGTGGATCATATCTTGGGACAGAGTCCGTGGCGCTAACAGACTGTTTGTGCATAATCCCGTTCACTACCCTCGCATGTTCTTCCACGTTCGCGTGTGCTCCGCGCCCCGGTCTGGGATGGGTGGCGTGATACTTAACCTGCAAGCAGGTGGCTCATGCGTATCTCGGCTAGTGGGGTATGTCAAGACAAAAACGCGCTAAGAAAATAGGGCTCCCGGAGGGGCCCTTTCTGTCGATTTTATGGCAGCGGTGCCGTTTTTGTCACCAGCGGTAGCTCAGCTTAAGTTCTGCTTTTGCGGAATTCTGGAAAAATCCAGCTCGCGTCCCTGCCGGGGTACTCGGCTTTACTACCGTATGCCCAGTTCGTGCTCACTCTGGAAGGCAACGAAGGACCGCGGCTTTGGCTCTGCAGAGAGACCGGTGCGCCCGATAGATGTGTTGGTGAACTGAATCCGAGTCAAAATTAGACTCATCCCAACTTTCGGATAAAAGTTGTGATTGCTCTGTCGAAAGATGGAGTTGTCACCTATGCACTTGATTGTTGTGCACGGTGAGTCGTTCACGGAGATTCCGTGTTCGATAGGTGCAACGCTTAGTTGCTCTGAAGGATCTGGTTACACACTCAATCCTCCACCGTGACCGGCGTTGCGAAGCCGGGCGGCTTGATCGCGAGCACGGAGCAATCAATCTGGTTCAAAATTCTCTCCGCTGTATTGCCCACGATGAATCCGGGAACGCCAGTGCGCGCCACCGACCCCATGACGATAAGATCGGCTTCGATCTGCTTGGTCAGAGCCGGAATCTCTTTGCGTGCCCAACCCTTTACCAGATGTGTTTGGGGCTTGAGATAATCCATGGTCTCCTGCCCCAAATTGCTGGCCACCTCGCACATGAACGCATCCAAATTGGCCGATTGCTGCTGCCTAACCTGTTCGACGTAGGCAAGAATCTCCTCCTCTGGCCTATGCATAAACCCGCCGCGCATTTCGCTCTCACCGATGGCATGCCATGCATGCACGATGTGCAGTTCGGAGAAGTCAGACAGCGCCAGAGAACTGGCCATTTCAAAGACCTGCAGGTTGAGCGCATGCCTCGACGCCAACTCCGCTGGCGGGTAGGCACGGTCTAGATCGACAGCCGCCAAGATACGCCGGTAGGATTGCAGCGGAGCAGGCTTGACGATCAAAACAGGGCAGGGGCAATTGCGCAACAGGTTCATGTCAGCACAGCCTAAGATTCGGTCCAGCCAATCCTGGGTTTCCGGGATTTTGATTACCAGGTCGCGTTGGTTGCGCAGGACCTCGCGAACGATTTCCAGAAAAGGGGTCCCCTGCAGCACTTTGGTCTGGATCGGGACCCGGGAGCGGTAAGGGGCGACCAATGCTTCCAGGGCCTGGCAACTGGCGTGCACCAGTGAACTCTGCAGATCGGCGTAGGTAAAGCCCATCTCTGTAGTTCCGCTGCCTGCAGCGAGACGCTCGACCACGTCAACGACAGTCAGGTCGGCCCTGTTAGTCTCCGCCAGCATGATAGCGCGTTCCAGGGCAGGTTTGCATGCCTCCACCGTTTCGACGACACAAAGGATGTTCTTGAACCGCTTCATACTCACCTCCTCCAGAAAGCCCTGCTGCGGAAAATCATCGTAAACTCTCCTTCCATGGAGGACGGTTAGGGGTAGGCCGCCGATCACAACTGCAGTCCCGATCATGTATCGCGGCGCAAAGCCAGAGATAGGAGATTTGACACTCGGTTCAGGGGCGCTGTTCTCGGCGAAGCCATTTCTCAACCTCAATGACGATATGGATGATGCAGGAGGCGCCTAAAATTAGGCTCCACTCCCGCAGGCCAATAGAATGGCTCCCCAAAACGGTATGCAGCGCCGGCAGGTATGTGAAGAGCAACTGCAGCACAATCATGCTGCTGACTCCGACAATTAGCAAGCGGTTGCTGAAAAAACCGAGGCTGATCATGGAATGGCGCAAAGAGCGGCAGTTGAACAGATAGAACAACTCGCCGAAGACAAATACGTTGACTGCGCAGGTACGCGCCGCAGCCACCCTGCTGCCCCGCTGCAGTTCCCATTCGAACAGCCCGAACGCCCCCACCAGCAGCAGAAAACCGACTATCATGATTTTCTGAATCAACTCCTTGGTCAAAATGGGTTTTTGAGGGTCCAGTGGCGGCCGCTGCATTATCCCCGGCTCCTTCGGCTCAAAGGCCAGCATCAGCCCCAGCAGCACTGCGGTAGTCATGTTGATCCAGAGGATCTGCACCGGCGTAATCGGCAATTGAACTCCGGCAAAGACCGCTGCAAGGATCACCAACCCCTCGCCGACATTTGTAGGTAGGGTCCAGGTGATGAACTTGACCAGATTGTCATAGACACCGCGCCCTTCCTCGACAGCAGCCTCAATAGAGGAAAAGTTATCATCGGTCAGCAGCATATCAGCCGCCTCCTTGGCAACCTCGGTGCCGGTGATCCCCATGGCCACGCCGATATCGGCCTGCCGTAGCGCTGGTGCGTCATTAACCCCATCACCAGTCATGGCGACGATGTTGCCGGTCGCCTGCAACGCCTCCACCAGTCGCAGTTTTTGTTCAGGAGCTACCCGAGCAAAGACAGCGCAACTTTCGACGGCAGCGATAAGTTCCGTGTCTGTAAGGGCTGCGATATCCCGGCCGTTAAGCGCCATCGCCTGACCCGACTCCCCGGTTTCGCCAATCAGACCGATCTGCCGGGCAATGGCTGCTGCGGTAATGGCATGGTCACCGGTGATCATCTTTACCCGGATGCCGGCAGTTTGGCATACCCGCACCGCAGCTACCGCCTCAGGCCTTGGTGGATCAATCATCCCCTGCAGTCCTAGAAAGGTCAACATCCCGGCAACCTCGTCGTGCTCCAGCCTCGCAGAGGAAATTTCCCGTTCACCGCTGGCAAACGCCAAGACTCGCAACCCCTTTTCTGCCATCTGTGCAGCTGCCCGGTGGCAGTTGTCAAACTCCAGTGCGATCAATTCCCCAGTTCGAGAGAGGGCATGACCACAACGGGCCAAGACACTTTCGACCGACCCCTTCAGATAGACAACATGCCTGTCGCGATTGCCGTGCAAAGTCGCCATGTACTGATACTGGGACTCGAAGGGAATGGCGTCCAGGCGAGGGAGTTCTGAGCAAAGCTGCTCCCGCTCAAATCCCGCCTTGCGGGCAGCTACAACCAAGGCCGCCTCAGTCGGGTCCCCCTCCACCCGCCAGTCATCGCCCACCTTGATCAGGTTGGCATCATTACAGAGCAGGCCTGAGATCAGGCATTCACGCAGCGCCTTACTCTCCGTCAGGTTTATTGTTTCACCGTCACGGGTAATGCGTCCTTCGGGCACGTATCCGGTCCCCGAGAACAGGAAAAGGTCACCGCCGGCACACACCTCCTGCACAGTCATCTGATTCTGTGTCAGGGTGCCGGTCTTGTCGGAACAGATGACGGTCGTACTCCCCAGTGTCTCCACCGCCGGGAGCTTGCGGATAATCGCGTTACGCCGGGCCATTTTGGCGACCCCGATGGCCAGCGTTATCGTTACCGCCGCCGGTAGGCCTTCGGGAATGGCCCCCACCGCTAAGGCAACTACCGCCATGAACATTTCCATCCAGGCTTCGCCTCGCAGGATCCCAACCACAAAGGTTATCACAGCCAGGCCGAGAATCATGTATAGCAGCAGTCCACTGAAACGGGTGATTTTCTTGGTGAGCGGAGTCGCCAGTATCTCGGCGGAAGCGATTAATTCGTTAATCCGGCCGATTTCAGTGCTGTTGCCGGTAGCCACAACAACTCCTGTGGCGATTCCGTAAGTGACCAGGGTAGATGAGTACGCCATGTTGCTGCGGTCAGCCAGCAGCGTATCGTGGGGCAGTATCCGGCTCTGTTTCTGTACAGCGACCGATTCTCCGGTCAGGGTTGATTCGTCGATCTGCAACTCACGGGTGGCGAGTAGCCGTAAATCTGCCGGGACCCTATCGCCGGACTGTAACGAAACGATGTCGCCCGGAACCAGTTCCGTCGCCGGAATCTGCCGCCGCTCGCCGCCACGCAAGACGGTTGCCGTGGTGGTAAGCGATTGTGCCAGCGCCTCGATGGCCTTGACCGCCTTGGCCTCCTGAATGAAGCCAATGATGGCGTTGACCAGCACCACTCCCAAAATAATCCCAGCGTCCACCCATTCCTGGAGCACACTGGTAACGGCTGCGGCTGCCAGCAGGATGTAGACTAGAGGTTGGTGGAACTGCAACAGGAAAAGCACCAACGGACTTTTACCTTTTTTCTGGGTGATGCTGTTGGGGCCGAACTGCTCTTGCCGGTGCCCCACCTCAAAGGTGTCCAGCCCCCTGTCCGACGCCGTCTCAAGGAAATCGGTGACCTCGGCGGCCGGCAGATGATGCCAGTGCTCTTCCAATATCGTTTTCATGACTTTCCCTAGCTATGATTATTGTTGAATTGTATCCGATCAGGTCGATACATCTCCAGGAGCTCATGTGACCCTATATCAAGTAATCCTCCTTCAGAACTCAGAGCTCGTGCAGGATCTGATCAGAGATCCTGCACAGTTCAAGGCGACCTTGAGAGGCACAGATATCTTCGCATATTCGCCAACTTAGAAAGGCCTAGAGAAGTGTAACAGCGGTTCCAGGGATATCGACGCGAGGCGGCAATCCGCAACGGATACGGGAGAAATGCGCACCTGCCGCCTGTCGCGTCGTCCACTGGTTGTTTAACGGATGGGCTATATAATCATAGAAAATGCAGAGAATTCACGTGTCCTGGAGGAATGTTTGAAAAAACAATAACTCTTCTGCTTGAATTCTCAGTCGCGCTTGTCGCGGGTGTCACAATAGCCTTGACCTGGGCCAATCTGTCGCCGGAAAGTTACCACTCGTTTGTCGATAAGCCTTTTGCCGAGGGCCATCCTCTGGGCAAACTGAGTCTGCATTTCCTGGTAAACGAGCTGTTCATGGTCCTCTTTTTCGGAATGGCCGCAATAGAGATAACACAGGGGTGTCTCTCCGGCGGCGACCTGAACCCGCTTCGTAAGGCGGTCAATCCACTGCTGGCCTCTCTGGGCGGCATCGTCGGGCCGGTGGTCGTCTACTTGTCGCTAAACACCCTTTTCGGTTCCCCCGCTCTAAGCCACGGTTGGGGGATCCCGATGGCCACCTACATAGTACTCGCCTGGCTGGTTGCCCGAATAGTGTTCGGCAACAGCACCCGATCTTATCGTTTCTTCTGCTGCTGGCCATTGTCGATGACGCCATTGGACTGCTGATCATAACCTTTCTCTATTCCGAACCGAGCGTCTCTTTCGCTCCGCAGTGGCTGGTTCTTACCTTTCTGGGCATGGTCAGCGCTTGGGGGATGCGCAGACTGAAGATAAAAGAGGTTCGGGAGCGCCCGGTGCCGCGTTATCCAAGGCGCCTGGTAGAGTCGTCCGCGATCTCGTGCCTGACCATGTCCTTCCCCTGGTTCTTGACCGAGTACATCAGGTGGTCCGCCTTTTTAATCATCTCTTCGACGGTTGCCGGAGGGCTGAGGTAGGTAATCATACCTATACTGAAGGTTACCGGCCAGTCGCGCTGCACTATTTTTTCCAGACTCATCTTTACCTTGTCGATTGCAACCTGGGCTGCGTCACTGCCCGTTTCCGGCAAAAGCAGCGCAAACTCATCCCCGCCAAGCCTCGCCACTACGTCCGCTTTCCGTACATTCTCTCTTATGGTGGTCGACACTAGCCGGAGGAGCCTGTCTCCCGAACTGTGTCCCAGGGTGTCGTTGACTGTCTTAAAGTTGTCGATATCAATATAAACGACGGTTAGTGGGTGTTGATAGCGGCGGCTCAGGTTTATCTCGAGACCAGCAAGGTCGTAGAAATACCTTCTGTTAGGTATTCCGGTCAGATGATCGGTCCTTGCCGCCAGTCTCTGCTGCTCCAAGGAGTTTTTGAGGGCTGACATGATGTTGGAGACCACCAGAAAAACAACGAGTTCCATGAAATCATTCCAGTAAAGAACGACCGGATATTCATGCGTTTTCTTTCCCATCAGCTCCGCGACAAGCCATGCCAGGGCGGCAAGCAGGGACATTGCCACCCCTGCCCATTTTCCCCCGAACCAGGCGGCAAGGATGACAGGGATAAGGTAAAGAACAGAGAGGGAGTAATCCGGACCGGTCAGGTAATCGATAGTTCCCATGGCAGCAACCAGGAAAATCCCTATTGCCGCCACAACAGATTTTTTTTCGAGGTATTCCGTTGTCTTCATCTAAGGATCCCCTTCGGAGCGCTAACCGCTGAGTCAGCTTTCATTCATTCTTTAGGCTTGGTTTTGCCTGGTTTACGAGTGTTCGTGAGCATAGCCAAGTGCCCTTCAAGGGCAATTGACTGCTCCGCGCACTTTTCTTGGGGATGCGTACCCCTGCGGAGACTGAATCGGGGCGCAGAATCGCCGCAGCTGGTATACTTGAAGCGGGATTACTCGATCGTAAGAGTCAGAAAGCAGGCAACTGGGTCAGTCAATGCCACCGCAGCTTCGCTGTTCTCTCCTCGAACAGGCAAACAAGATCCTGATTTCGGCAAGAGAGGGCTGGCAAAGAGGCAAGGAGCGCCATGGCAGCAACCTTCAAACCTCTGGAGAGAATCGAAGGCTACCTTCCCATCGAAGATCACGGGCTGATCGGCGACGGCTCCACCGCGGCACTGGTGGGACGCGACGGCGCCATCTCCTGGATGTGCCTGCCCCGTTTAGATTCTCAGCCGCTGTTTTGCGGCATCCTTGACGCAGAAAGAGGCGGAGCCTTCACGCTCAGGCCAGTCGATATCCTGGAGTCCCGCCAGTATTATGAGCCGGACAGCGGAGTGTTGATCACCGAGATGCGTGGCCCTACAGGACTTGTGAGGGTTACGGATGCTCTAACGTTCCACTCCGGCGCTGATCTCACCGAGGATGCGGTGGCGGGGCGCTCAGAACTTCTCAGGATGGTCGAGGTACTTCAGGGGCGGGTGCAAGTTGTTGCGGCAATCGCCCCCCGGGGCGGTGCCAATTTGGAACACCATGCCGGCGGCTATCTGGTGAAGTGCCTTTCCCGCCCGGATCTCAAAGTCCTTCTTACGTCGTCCGCTCCTCTTGCCGGCTTGAAGTCTACCATCGAGTTCGATGAAGGCGAGCGCTTTTTCGTCTCCTTGCGCTGGGAGGAAGGGAGTCCTCGGGCTCACATTCATCCCCCGGAAAGGATTCTCAGGGATACGATCCGGATATGGCATGACTTCATGGGGCATTTCACCTATAGAGGCCCGGAGGAGGCCTTGGTACGACGCTCCGCCAAAGAGGCGACGGATCTGTTTTGTTCACTTTGTAGAAGGTCAAATCCTGCGGGCCTGCTGCCTGAAGAGATCGATCCGGGTAGCGGGCGCTTTCTGGGGAATTTCCCACAGGCATTCAGTCACGTGGGTCTGATCTCCAGTGCGGTGCTCCTTTCACGCCTGACAGCGGGAAACGATGAAAAGCCACCTGTTTTGCCTGTGGGGTAATTGAAGCAAAATGAGGTCCCTTAGCGGTTGGTTCCCTGGTCATCCCCTATTGAATATCCCCTTGCCGCTCCTTGGGCTTGAACGGCGGAACGAGCGATCCGCCGGATATAACGAGTTTCATCCCTTCCGTCACAGTCATCTCCAGAGGTATGACCTCATCCTTTGGAACCATGAGCAGGAAACCGCTGGTGGGATTCGGAGTCGTAGGAACAAATACATTGATCACCTCGCTCCTGGTCTTCGCCTGTACCTCCCCCTTCGCCTCACTTGTTACAAACCCGAGCGCAAAGGTTCCCTGCTTCGGATAGTTGACCAGAACGACCTGGCTGAAGTCGGTCCTTCTGGCCCCGAAAAGAGTATGGCTGACTTCCTTGAAAAAAGCATAGATGCGGTTCAGGAGGGGAATCCGGCTGATGACGGACTCCCCGAACGACAGCAGCTGGCGACCCAGTATCAGCCGTGTCATCCATCCGGCGCATACGATGAGGCCGAGCAAAACCGCCAGGGCCAGCAAACGATTGAGCGGCGTTCGATACCCGAAGGGAAGCCAGCCGGTCACCTGCTTGAAGAGCCACCATAGGACGGCAAGCGACAAGGCCAGCGGGAGAAGCACGAGAAGCCCCGCGAGGAAGGAATGCCTGACCTTTTTCCAGAAACTATCCCGGAACCCCACCATAATAACCCCTCTTGCAGAGCACCAGGACGATGGCCAGGTTGGTTATGACAAACAGCGCGATTCTCTTGAACATTGGGCACTCCCGTTGGAAAGACCTTTTCCCGATTCCGTGACGCCGGAACGCCGCACCGAAATGCCGGCGTTCCGGCGTCACGGATTCAGGCTTCTTTCGTCGGCGTCTCTCTCATCCTTCTCCCGTTTACCACTATCGGCCTTCCCCCCTCATCTTTCCTGTCCGGGTCCTTCAGGATGCGCCCCTCGATGTCGTAGCGTCCCCGCAACTCATCGCAGATGGTCCCCTCCCAGAGCGTAACGTCGCTGATATAGGCGGCGCGTCCCAGCATGTGCGCCGCCACCGGCGCGGTTATCACTATGAAAGCGATGATGGCCACGATCCGGCTGGCAATGCCGTAATCGTTGAAATGGACGGCAGTGGCGATGAGCAACGAGGAGGCGCCCAGGGTGGAAGCCTTGGTGGTTGCGGACAGCCGCGTGAAGAGGTCGGGCATGCGCACCACGCCCAGTGACGCCACGAACATGAAAAAGGTGCCGATGAACATCAGCAGCGCGACCAGGATACCGCTCATCTCCCCCCCCCTCTCTGGATGTAATAGGCGAAGGCCACCGTCCCCAGGAAGGCGATCAGCGCCAGTATGATGGCGACATCCAGGTAGGCCGACTGGCCGGTGACAACGGAATAGACCGAAACGATGCCGATCACCAGGGTCGCCATCAGGTCCAGCGCCACCACCCGGTCGGGCAGACTCGGCCCCCGCATCAGTCTGAAGAAGGCGCAAAACATGGCCAGGCTCAGCATGGGCATGACGAAGAAAAAGACCAGTTTATCCAGGTTCACTTAAGCACCTCCCGCACCCTGCGCTCGTATCCCTCCCGGATCGCCTGTCGGAACAGTTCCAGGTCATCGATGTACATGGCGTGTATGTAAAGTGTGCCTCTGCTCGAGGAGACGTCGAGGCTCAGAGTGCCGGGTGTGAGGGTGATGAGCGTGGTCAGCACCAAAAGCTGCATGTCGCTCAGCGTCTCCAAGGGGACGGCGACCACGCCAGGACGCATACGATGACGTGGCGTCAGCACGTCATGGGCCACGCGCAGATTTGCCTTGAGCAACTCCCACAGGAAAAATGCCGCGAAGCCCGCCAGCCGTCGCAGCCTTACCAGGTAAAAAAAGGTCGCATCACCCCGCTGTGACAGCCATATCACGGGAATGGCGAGCACAAAGCCTATGGCGAAATTGGCTGCGGTAAAGCCGCCGGTGAGCGCCAGCCAGGCGAGGGTGAGCAGGATATGGAGAAACAAGAGATTCATGGCGTCTGCCCCAGTACAGCTTCGATATAGGCCTCGGGGTTCAGCAGCTGCCGGGCGGCCTCCATGGAGAGGGCGAACAGCGGTTCGGCTGCAAGCCCGATGGCGACGGTCAGCGCAGCCAGCAGCAGGGGGGGCGCCAGGAGCAGCAGACGCGCGCCAGAGGAGAGCTCCCGCAGGGAAGGAGCCGAGCTCCCCTCCCCTACGGCCGGGCTCACCTTCCAGAACGCCTCGGTCCAGATCTTGGTCATGGAAAAAAGGGTCAGAAATCCCACTGCGAGGGCGGCGGCGACGATGGCGTAGGAACCCTGTTCCAGGCCTGCCCGCACCAGGATCAGCTTGGCCCAGAACCCCGACAGGGGCGGCAGCCCCGCCAGGGACAGGGCCGGAACGAGAAAGAGCAGTGCAAGCCCCGGCGAGCCCCGGTACAGCTCGCCCAGGCGGCTCAGTTCCAGGGTGCCCCGCAGCCTCAGCACGATGCCACTGACCAGGAACAGGTTGGTTTTCACGATGATGTGGTGCACGATGTAGAAGATCGAGCCGGCCAGGGCCAGCGGGGTGTACAGCCCGAGTCCCAGGATCATGTAGCCCACCTGGCTGATGATGTGGAAGGAGAGTATCCTGCGGAAGTCGTTCTGCGCTACGGCGCCCAAAACCCCCGTGACCATGGTCAGGCCGGAGATCATCAGGATGAGGTTGTGGCTGTAGTCGACGTCCTGGATGAAGAGGAGCGTGAAGACGCGGATCAGCGCGTACACCCCCACCTTGGTGAGCAGGCCGGCGAAGATCGCCGAGATGGCGACCGGCGGGGTATGGTAGGAGGCCGGCAGCCAGAAGAACAGTGGGAAGATGGCGGCCTTGATGCCGAAGGCCACCAGGAACAGGGTGGCCAGCACGGTGATCAGGCCGGAATGTGGCAGAATCCGCAGGTGACGGGCCAGGTCGGCCAGATTGAGGGTGCCGGCCACGCCGTAGAGTATGCCGATGGCCGCCAGGAGAAAAGAAGAAGCGATCAGGTTCAGCGTGACGTATTTGATGGCCCCTTCCATCTGCCCCCGGCTACCACCCAGCGCCAACAGCACAAAGGAGGCGATCAGCATGACTTCGAACCAGACGTACAGGTTGAACAGGTCGCCGGTAACAAAGGAGCCGCACACGCCCAGAAGCAGGATGTGCAGCAGAGGGTGATAGCCGATTTCCTCGTGCTCACTATCGGCGCTTTCCAGGGAAAAGACCACCACGGACAGACCCATCAGCCCGGCCACCGCGACCATCATGGCGCTGAACAGGTCAGCCACCAGGGCGATGCCGAAGGGGGCGGGCCAGCTTCCCACCTGGAGCGTCTTTATCCCCTCGCGCCACACGGTGGCAAGAAGGAGCAGCGACGCGCTTGACAAGGCCGCCGCGCCGCAAACGCTGATCAGGCGCTGCAGCCGCCTCCGCTTACGGGCGAAGATTGACGCGATGGCGGTGACCAGGGGGATCAGGATGGGAAGAATCACAACATGAGGCATCTAAGCTCCGTATCTCATCGGGGAATACGAGACTTCCTTGAGCGGCCGCGCTCAGTATCGGTGGTATTCATCTCGTCCAGGTCATCGGTGCCGACTTCATCGTAGACCCGCTTGATCAGGACCAGGGCAAAGGCCTGCACCCCGAAACCGATCACGATGGCGGTCAGTATGAGCGCCTGGGTAAGGGGATCGGCAAAAGGGGGGACCGGTTCCCCCGCCCCCAAGGGAACCAGCGGGGGGCGGCCGCGCACCAGGCGCCCCATGGTGAAGATGAGCAGATTGGCCGCGTTGCCCAGCAGGGCCAGGCCGAATATCATCTTGACTATGCTGCGCCGCACCATCATGTAGAAGCCGGCAGCGTACAGTCCGCCAATTACGAAGGCCAGCAAGGTTTCCATCTCATTCCTCCATCAGGGAGAAAACGATCAGTAGAGCCATCCCCATAACTACCAGGAAGACCCCAGTGTCGAACAGCAGCGGGGTGCCGGCCTTGCCTATTACCGGGAGCCGCTGTCCGTACCAGAGACCGGTCATGAAGGGACGGCCCGTGACCAGCGAGAACAAGCCGCTGCCGACAGCGGTCAAAAGACCCACAGCGACCAGGGTATGCGGCTCGATGTGCATTTTGAGCTGTGCCGTGGACGCTCCATGGGCCAAGGCATAGAGGGCAAAGCCCGATGCGGCCACAAGTCCCCCCACAAAACCGCCTCCGGGTTCGTTATGGCCGCGCAGCAGCAGGAACAGGGAGAAGAGAAGAAGAAGCGGCAGCAGGATGCGCACCGCGATGGACAGGATCAGCGAGCGGATCATTTATCCTCCTTACCGGCACGCCCCTTGAGCAGCATGTAGACCCCCAAGGAAGCCACCGCAAGGACCGTGATTTCCCCCAGGGTGTCCAGCCCCCGAAAATCGACCAGGATTACATTGACGACGTTGTGGCCGTGAGCCTGCACCAGTGCGTTCTGGGCAAAGAAGCGGCCAATCCGGGACTGCACCGGTTCGGAGGTGGCCGTCAGCACCAGGGTGGTCATAATGCCGCCATTGGCGAGGGCGACCAAAATGTCGCGGCTCCGGGCCCGCCCTCCCGAGAGCGTGGTAAAGCGCGGCAGCCGGTAGAGTACCAGGACGAAGAGGATGATGGAGAGGGTCTCGACGCAGAACTGGGTCATGGCTAGGTCCGGCGCGCCGAACAGGATATAGACCAGTGCCACCCCGTAGCCGACGACACCCAGTGCCGCCACGCTTGCCAGCCTGGAACGTGCAGAAACGGCAAACAGCGCGGCCACAAGGATCATGACAGCGATCACCCATTCGTGAAAAAGGGCCTCCGCTCCGCCAGTCATCCCCCTGAACCCGGACTTGGCCACCAGGGTGTAGAAGACCAGCAGGAACGCTGCGCCCAAGACCGTCATGAGATAGTAACGCAGGTAACCGCTCTGCAGGATGCGGGTCTGGAGCTGAGCGCTGCGCAACATGCCGGCTAGGGCCAGATCATACCAGCTGGCCGGCCCCCACCCGGCCAGCGTCCGGCAGCGCCCGGCGGCGCGGTAGAGCCCTGGCCTGCCGGCATAGACAGCCACGCCCGCCAGGACGGTGCAGAGACTCAGCAGGAGCACCGGGTTGACACCATGCCAAAGCGCCAGCTCGACCACGGTCGGCTCGGCCCGCACCGCGCTGACCAGTGGCGCTATCAGCGGCCGGTCCAGAAGAGCCGGGAACAGGCCCATGAGCAGACCGAGCCCGGCGAGAACTACCGGCCCAAGCCAGATGGTGGGCGCCACCTCGTGGGGCTCGCTGAGGGTCTGCTTTTTTGTGCCGAAGAAGGGGCCCAGGCTGACCATTGCGGCCAGCGCCACCGCGAGGATGTTGGCCAGGACACCCGCTGCCGCAATCAGCCAGGCGGCCTGAGGCGCCTGCAGTTTCGCCTCGTAGACGAGCTCCTTTGCGATGAAGCCGAGCAGCGGCGGCAACCCGGCCATGGAGAGGGCAGCTAGCGCGGCAGCCGCGGCAACGATGGGCATAGCACGCCCAAGCCCCCCCAGTTCTGCCACGTTGCGGGTACCGGTGGCGTGGTCCACGGCGCCGGCGATCAGGAAGAGCGCCCCCTTGTACAGCGCATGGACCAGCAGGTAGACGGCAGCAGCCTTGACGGCCTGTGTGGTGCCAAGCCCGAGCAGCAGCGTCAGGGTCCCCAGCGCGCTGACGGTCGAGTAGGCGAGGATCCGTTTCAGGTCGGTCTGCACAACCGCCAGGACAGCCCCGGTCAGCATGGTGATGCCCCCGGTCACGGTGAGGAGGCAGTGCCAGGCCTCGGTGCCGCCCAGGACCGGACTGAGCCGCGCCAGCAGGTAGACTCCCGCCTTTACCATGGTCGCCGAGTGCAGATAGGCGCTCACCGGAGTGGGCGCCTCCATGGCGGAGGGGAGCCAGAAGTGGAAGGGAAACTGGGCCGACTTGGTGAAGGCCCCGGCCAGGACCAGGATGAGAACCGGCAGATAGAGAAGGTGGGCGCGGATCAGCTCGCCCTGGCCCAAAAGAACGGAGAGCTCCAGGCTGCCGCCGATCCGCCCCAGCATGAGGAACCCGGCCAGCAGGGCCAGTCCTCCCGCCCCGGTCACCAGCAAAGCCTGCAACGCCGCTTTGCGCGAGGCCTCGCGGCCGTGCTCGAAGCCGATGAGGAGGTACGAACTGAAGCTGGTCAGCTCCCAGAAGACGAAGAGCGTGAGCAGGTTGTCGGCAAGGACCGTTCCCAGCATGGAGGCCATGAAGAGGAGGATGAAGGCGTAAAAGCGCCCCAGGTGGCGGTGCCCCTTCAGGTAGCCGGAGGAGTAGATCAGCACGAGCGCGCCGATGCCGCAGATCAGAAGGGCGAAGAGGAGGCTCAGCCCGTCGAGGTAAAAGGAGAGCGTGACGCCGAGGGAGGGAACCCAGGGGTAGCACAGGCCGATGGCCTCACCGCCGGACACTGATCTGATATCCGCTGCGAAATAGCAGAACAAGACCGCCGGAAGAAGGGCGAGCAGCCATCCCGACCACCTGGGTACCAATCGATGTATCCAAGGAGCGACGAGCGACGCCAGAAAACCGGAGCAGACCGATATCAGCATGGCCGGAAAGCTACTATGGCGAAGAAGAGATCCATAATTCCCCATTTGGTTGCGGTTCGACCGGTTCGACCTAACAATAGCACCGGGTGTCGGTATGAGATCTGCACGATCAGAGGCTGCACGACTGGCCGAGTGCCCAAGCAGTACAACTGGCTGCATTTTCAGCCGACAGGCACTGTATCGACCGCTGACCTTGAGGCGGAAAGCGTAGATGTTACGCAAAATCGCCTGCTACGAAGAGGGAAAAACGTAGAGCCATTGGTGGATCGAGATGGAGGAGCAGATCGGAGCCCCGTCCTACGGGCGGGGGCTAACCCTGCGTTTATTGTAGGCGAAGTAGATGAGATAGCAACTTCATGGAAGATCTATCATTACCCCCGTCGTGGAAGAAGATGAAAAAGTATGGGCTTCGGTAAGTGCCACGAAATTGGCTCCCATTCGACCATGGAGTAGCAGCCGGCCGAATAACTATATGCACTACGTGTTCGACCTCTGGGCCGACAGATGGCGGCGGCAAGCAGGACGCGGAAAAGTTATCATCGTGCGTTTTGCCGACGACTTCGTAGTCGGATTCCAGAACCGTACCGATGCTGAACAGTTCCAGACGGACCTAAGGGCGCGCCTGAAGGGTTTCAATCTGGAACTGCATGCCGACAAGACTCGCCTCATCGAGTTCGGGCTCTTTGCGGCCGAAAACTGCAAAAAGCGGGGCGAGGGCAAGCCGGCAACCTTTGACTTTCTTGGTTTTACGCACATCTGCGGCAAAAACAAGAGAGGAAAGTTTGTCGTGCTAAGGCATACGATGCGGAAAAAGATGCAGCGTAAGCTAGTGGAACTCAAGTTGGAGCTACGCAAGCGCATGCATACTCCCATCTCGGAAGTGGGGAAATGGTTGCGATCAGTACTGTTGGGGCATTACCGTTATTACGGCGTCCCCCGCAACAGTCGCAAACTCAGCGCTTTTAGGTATCATCTGCTCTGCTACTGGAAGTGGACGCTTCGCCGTCGTAGTCAACGACAGCGTACAACCTGGGAGCGCATGAACCTGATAGCCACACGCTGGCTTCCCCTGCCGCGCATTTATCATCCATATCCGGAAGAGCGCCTGCGCGTCATTACCTGAGGCAGGAGCCCAGTGCGGGAAATCCGCTCGCTGGGATCTGTGCGGGGGGTGCCGGGCAACCGGCATTCCTACCGCGACACCCCTTGGGCTCAAATTCATGTCTCTTGAA
>Ga0209317_1001390_pt1 | contig 21411 bp, 17 predicted proteins | sample RifGroB2_FD_183994 | JGI IMG/M metagenome (GOLD analysis project Ga0209317, IMG submission 183994) | Soil microbial communities from Rifle, Colorado, USA - Groundwater B2 (SPAdes) (version 2) | ecosystem: Environmental > Terrestrial > Soil > Unclassified | place: Rifle, Colorado | collected...
AACCCGGCGCAAATGCCGTCGATCAGACAGCTCTATCGTCATTTGCACGAGCACAAGTTGCGCGCCAGCCTGATTTTTTCCCATCAGGAATTTCTCGATGTGCTGCCGGTGCGCGCGTCCAAGGGGCACGCAATCCGTTTTCTGGCCTACAAGTGGGGCTTGCCGCTGAAAAATTTCCTGGCCGCAGGGGATTCGGGAAACGATGAAGAAATGCTGGTCGGAGATACATTGGGCGTCGTGGTGGGTAACCACAGTGCGGAACTGGAGCATCTGCGAGGGCTGGAGCAAATTTACTTTGCTCGGGGCCACCATGCGTCCGGCATCCTGGAAGGATTGCAACATTACCGCTTCGACGGGTTGATGATGCACGAGAACGGGGAGGTGCCACATGATTGAAGAGTTGATCGAGTACGCAAAACAGGACCGTGATGCCGTTTATTCGCTGCTCAGGCACTATTTGTCCAGGCAACGCCCATTCATGTTGCAGTCTGACCTGCGTGAAGAATTTTCTGCGCTGATCGGGGAGCTTGGACGTGACGGGCTGTCAGCTTCCATCATTGGTGTGTTTGTGCAATCCCTTCAGGAGGGCGCGTTCCAGGCACCGTGGGCGTATTTCGCCGCGCGCACCGGCGTGGCGCAGTGGAGTTACCTGCGTATCCATTGCGAAGAACTCCTGCCGGAACCGATCGCCGCTTCCGAGTTTCTGGGCTTCAAGGAAACGCTGGCCGGCAATGCGCAGGCATCCGTGCTGACCCTGGATTTCGGGCCGTTCGGGCGTGGCTTCCCCCGCCTGAAAGAAACGCGCTCGATCGGACAGGGGCTGCATTTCCTCAACCGGCAGCTTTCCGGCGAGTTGTTCAGCAAACCCAGCGTCGGCGAAGACCGGTTGCTGCGGTTTCTCGCCATGCATGCAATCGAAGGCCAGCAGCTGATGATTCATGACGTGTTCCGCGATACGGCGGCATTGCGCAGCGCGCTGAGGCGCGCGCTGCACGAGCTGGAAAACATCGGGGAAAGCACGCCCTGGGCGGAGATTGCCCCGCTGTTGAACAGGCACGGCTTTGCGCCGGGGTGGGGGAACGACGCGGGACGCGTAGCCGAGACCGTGGGCCTGCTGATCGATATTTTCGAGGCGCCGTCCCCGAACAGCCTGGAGGCATTCCTGGCGCGCATCCCGATGATTTCGCGCCTGCTGGTGCTCTCGCCGCATGGCTACTTCGGCCAGGACAACGTGCTGGGGCTGCCGGACACCGGCGGCCAGGTGGTCTACATCCTGGACCAGGTCAGGGCGCTGGAGCGCGAGATGCGCGAGCGCCTCGCGCTGCAGGGCGTGAACGTGGAGCCCAGGATACTGATCGCGACGCGGTTGATCCCCGAAGCCGGGCAGACCACCTGCAACCAGCGCCTGGAGAAGGTCAGCGGCTGCGAAAATACCTGGATCCTCAGGGTGCCCCTCCACAGGCAAAACGGGGAGGTGCTGCCCCACTGGGTGTCGCGCTTCGAGATATGGCCCTACCTGGAACGTTTCACGCAGGAAGTGGAGCGCGAAGCGCTGGCGGAATTCGGCGGCCGGCCGGACCTGGTCGTGGGAAATTATTCCGACGGCAATCTGGTGGCGTCGCTGCTGAGCAGGAAGCTGGGCGTCACCCAGTGCAACATCGCGCACGCCCTGGAAAAAACCAAATACCTCCATTCCGACCTGTACTGGCAGGAGAACGATGCACGCTATCACTTCGCCTGCCAGTACACCGCCGACCTGATCGCGATGAACTCGGCGGACTTCATCATCACCAGCACCTATCAGGAAATCGCCGGCACGGCGGGAACCGTCGGCCAGTACGAGAGCTACGGCACCTTCACCATGCCCGGGCTGTACCGTACGATCAACGGCATCGACGTATACGACCCGAGGTTCAACATCGTCTCGCCCGGCGCCGATGCCAATGTCTATTTTTCGTACGAGAGCGGCGGCAAGCGGCTGTCCAGTCTGGCTCCCGAGATCGAGAACCTGCTCTATGGGGAAATCGGCGCCGGGCACGCCAGAGGCTGCTTCGCCGAACGCGACAAACCGCTGATTTTTTCGATGGCGCGCCTCGATCGCATCAAGAACCTCACCGGACTGGCCGATTGGTACGGCTCCTCGCCAGAGCTGCGTAAAGCGGCCAATCTGCTGCTGGTCGGCGGGTACATCGACCCGGAACAGTCCGCCGACTACGAGGAGCAGGAGCAGATCCGACACATGCATCAACTGATCGACCAACATGGGCTGGACGGGCAGGTGCGCTGGCTGGGGATGCGCCTGGACAAGAATCTTTCCGGCGAACTTTACCGCCACGTGGCCGACCGGCGCGGAGTGTTTGTACAGCCTGCCCTGTTCGAGGCATTCGGCCTGACCATCATCGAGGCGATGGCTTCCGGGCTACCGGTTTTTGCGACCTGCTATGGTGGGCCGGCGGAGATCATTCAGCATAACCGTTCGGGATTCCATATCGACCCCAACAAGGGCGATGCGGCCGCCGCGCTGATTGCAGATTTCTTCGCCCGTTGCGCGGACAACCCCGAAGAATGGCTGCGCCTGTCGCGCGGTGCGCTGGCGCGCGTCGAGTCGCATTACACCTGGAAACAATATGCCGCGAAAATGATGACCCTGTCGCGCATCTATGGTTTCTGGAAATTCGCCAGCGACCTAGAGCGGGAAGAAACCAAGCGCTATCTGGAGATGTTCTACCACCTGCAATTCCGGCCGCTGGCGGCGCAGCTGGGTCAATGATGACGGCTGGTTGAAGGGTAGCCGGTTTGGCGCCTCAACCACGCCCTTTCAGATTCAGTGCGGCCTGCCGTTTACCCAAGCGATGCTGTGTTGTCCGGATTCTGAGCCAACATATCGAACAAAGTCTCGATACCATCCGGTTTTTGCACAAAACGCACGCCCGCCCGGTTGATGGACTTGCCATCCGGCAAGGTGATCGTCTTCGTGTAGCGCACTTCGAGATCGGCGATGATGGCCTTATGGCCTGGAATGATAATGCGGCAGCCTTTAAGTATCGTACCCGCCTCCAGTACGATGTCGGCGCTGTAGAGCAGCCCTCCCAGGCCGCCCGGGCTGATGTCGGCAATTCTTGCCTCGAAAGAAATTATGCCGCCTTCATCGGCGATACAGCGTAGCGATGCATCCTCAGGCACAGGAGTGCGCGGCTGCTCACGGCGATGCTTGAGGGTGACGGATTGCGGAAGTGCGAACTGGATGGCGGGCTTGCCATCGAACTGCATATCCGCAGGGTTCGAAACCTGAAACACGAGATGCCCGCCATGCGGATTTGCGGTGAATTCCAGCGAAGGCAGTCCGAACAACATGCTGTTGGCCGATTTATTCGCTGAATAGGCGACAACAAAATAACCGGTGCCGGGATCAACCGAGAGAATATGGGACGCGAAGAGTTGGTTGTTCCCGATTGCTGCTGCAACAGGGCAATTGTCACTCGCCAGAAATTGCAAAATGCGGCAAATCTCAATATGAGAGCGGTACAACACATTGCCTGGTGGCGCGTGCTGCGCGGTTTTACTGAAGTCGTTCGGGTCGGTCATGTCGATTGGCGGTGTATAGAATTGCAGTCTGCCGCATGATGGAATGGTACACCGGATAGGCATTGATGGCGGATTCCAATTATCGAGATTTCCTTGATCCTACATTCGGATCGGATTGCCAGTGGAATTGTCAGACAAACCCGGACTGTTCAGCCATTGAGGTATAAAACCTCCCAATGGGTTTACCCGCATCAAGATCGAGCGGCGCGCCACATTCGGGTAAAATGCGTGCCTTGCAAAAGGAACCCCCATGACGGCACGTTTGCGCGAAATCCCCTATAACTACACCTCGTTTTCCGACCGCGAGATCGTCTTGCGCATCCTCGGCGACGAGGCATGGGGCATCATCAACACATTGCGCGAAGAGCGACGCACCGGGCGTTCCGCACAGATGCTCTATGAGGTGCTGGGCGATATCTGGGTGGTCATGCGCAACCCGTATTTGCAGGACGATCTGCTCGCCAACCGCAAACGCCGCGAGGCGCTGATCGGTGCGCTGCACCATCGACTGAATGCTATCGAAGCGCGACGCCAGAATAATACCAAGGTGAAACGCCTGCTCGAGCTCGCCGCTGCGGCGGTCGATCAATTCGCCGCCGAATTCGAACAGACCCTGCAATTGCGCAAACGCGTGCTGCGCGTACTGGGCCGCGTCACGCGCCGCGACAACATCCAGTTCGACGGCCTGGCGCGCGTCTCGCATGTGACCGACGCGACCGACTGGCGCGTGGAATATCCGTTCGTGGTGCTGCATCCCGACACCGAGGCGGAAGTCGCGCCGCTGGTGCGCGCCTGCATCGAACTCAAGCTAACCATCATCCCGCGCGGCGGCGGCACCGGCTACACCGGCGGCGCCGTGCCGCTGGATAAATTCTCCGCAGTGATCAACACCGAGAAACTGGATGCGCTCTCCGCAGTAGAACATCTGGTGTTGCCCGGTTTGAGCGAGCCGTATGCCACCATTCATTGCGGCGCGGGGGTCGTGACGCGGCGCGTGATGGAGGCGGCGGATAACAACAAGCTGGTATTTGCGGTCGATCCGACTTCAGCGGATGCGTCATGCATCGGCGGCAACGTGTCGATGAACGCGGGCGGCAAGAAAGCGGTGCTGTGGGGCACCGCGCTGGACAACCTCGCTTCCTGGCGCATGGTCACGCCGGACGGCCTGTGGATGGAAGTCGAGCGCATCGACCACAACCTCGGCAAGATCCACGATACGGAAACCGCGACCTTCCGCATCAGCCGCTTCGAATTGGACGGCCAAACTCCGCACGGCGCGCCGGAGATGCTGAACATCCCCGGCGGCGCGTTCCGCAAGGCCGGGCTGGGCAAGGACGTCACCGATAAATTCCTGTCCGGCCTGCCCGGCATCCAGAAGGAAGGCTGCGACGGCATCATCACCTCGGCGCGCTTCATCCTGCACCACGCCCATGCGCATACCCGCACCGTATGCCTGGAATTTTTCGGCCAGGTGCGCGAGGCGGTACCCGCGATCGTCGAGATCACCGCGTTGTTCGACAAATGCAGCATTCCCCCTTCCCCCTTCTCCGCCTGCAAGGTTTTCCTGGCCGGGCTGGAGCACCTCGACGAGCGCTACCTGAAGGCAGTGGGCTACGCCACTAAAGCCAAACGCGGCACCCGGCCGAAGATGGTGCTGATCGCCGATGTGGTGAGCGACGACGCGGATGCCGCGGCTTCGGCCGCGTCGGAGATTGTGCGCCTCGCCAACCTGCGCAGCGGCGAGGGTTTCATCGCGGTGTCCGCCGAGGCGCGCAAGAAGTTCTGGCTGGACCGCGCGCGCACCGCCGCGATCGCCAAACACACCAACGCTTTCAAGGTCAACGAAGACGTGGTGATCCCGCTGCCGCGCATGGGCGATTATTGCGACGGCATCGAGCGCATCAACATCGAGTTGTCGCTGAAGAACAAGCTCAAGCTGCTCGACGCGCTGGACGAATTTTTCGCCGGCGAATTGCCGCTGCATTATCAGGACGACGCGCAGCTCGGCGATACCGAGCTGCTCGGCAACCGTCCGCAGACGGCGCAGCAGATGCTCGCCGAGGTGCGCGCGCGCTGGCAGTGGCTGCTGGACAACCTCGACGAAGCTTGTAGCGAGTTGCCACCGGACGTAGGTCGGGCTCCGCCCGACATGGCGGGCGAAGCCCGCCCTACCGATTCCGTTTTCCATGCATTGCAGGATCACAGTCTGCGCGCCTCGTGGAAGCGCGAGGTACGCGAGCCGCTGCGCCAGATGTTCAGCGGCGCCACTTACCAGCCGATACTCGACCAGTGTGGCGCGATCCACCAGAGCGTGCTGAAAAGCCGCGTGTTTGTCGCGTTGCACATGCACGCCGGCGACGGCAACGTGCATACCAACATCCCGGTTAACTCGGACGATTACGCAATGCTGCAACAGGCCTACGGCGCGGTGGACCGCATCATGCGGCTGGCCAAAAACATGGGCGGGGTGATTTCCGGCGAGCACGGCATCGGCATCACCAAATTCGATTATCTCGAAGCGCAGGAGATCGCCGCGTTCGCCGGCTACAAACAGCGCATCGACCCGGAAGGGCGCTTCAACCGGGGCAAGCTGCTCAAGGGCAGCAACCTGGAACGCGCCTACACGCCCAGCTTCAACCTGATGGAACTGGAAAGCCTGATTCTGGAAAAAAGCGAGCTGGGCGAAATCGCCGATTCGATCAAGGACTGCCTGCGCTGCGGCAAATGCAAGCCGGTCTGCACCACCCATGTGCCGCGCGCCAACCTGCTGTATTCGCCGCGCAACAAGATCCTCGCGACCTCGCTGCTGATCGAGGCGTTCCTGTACGAGGAGCAGACGCGGCGCGGCGTTTCCATCCAGCATTTTGCCGAGTTCGGCGATGTCGCCGATCACTGCACGATATGCCACAAGTGCAAGAACCCCTGCCCGGTGGACATCGATTTCGGCGACGTGTCGGTCGCGATGCGCAATTTTCTGCACAAACAAGGCAAGAAAAAATTCAATCCGGTAACCGCTGCCTCGATGCTATTCCTCAGCGCCACCGATTCGCTCACCATCAAACTGATACGCAAGGTGATGATCGAACTGGGCTACAAGACGCAGCGCCTCGGCTATCAGGCCGCCAAACAGTCTGGGTTGTTCAAGGCGCAGGTCAAACACCCGCCGGCCACCGTCGGCGGCGCGCCGCTGGTCATGCCGCTCGGCCACGCACAGGTGATTCACTTCATCAACAAGCCGATGCCGGGCAACCTGCCCAGGAAGACCTCGCGCGCATTGCTTGATATAGAAGACAACAATGTCGTACCGATCATTCGCAATCCGCATAAGCTGAGCGAAGACAGTGAAGCGGTGTTTTACTTCCCCGGCTGCGGGTCGGAGCGCCTGTTCGGCCAAATCGGTCTGGCAACACAGGCGATGTTGTACGAAATCGGCGCGATCACTGTGCTGCCGCCTGGCTACCTGTGCTGCGGCTACCCGCAGAATGCCTCGGGGCAAGGCGGTATAGCCAACCGGATCACCACCGACAACCGTGTGCTGCTCCATCGCGTGGCGAACACGCTGAACTATCTCGACATCAAGACGGTGATCGTGTCGTGCGGCACCTGCATGGATCAGTTGTTGAAATACCAGTTCGGGAAAATCTTCCCCGGCTGCCGGCTGCTCGATATTCACGAATATTTATTGGAGAAAGGCATAAAACTTCATGACGCGACGCAGACTCGGTACATGTATCACGAGCCGTGCCACAACCCGATGAAAACTCATCAGTCGCTCAAGGTGGTGAATACGTTGATGGGGATGAATGTGCCGCTCAATGAACGCTGCTGCGGCGAAGCCGGCAGCTTTGGCGTATCGCAGCCGCATATTGCAACCCAGGTGCGCTTCCGCAAGGAAGAGGAAATGCGCAAGGGCGCCGCCGCGCTGCGCGCCGGCGGCTTTGCCGGCGAGGTCAAAATCCTCACCTCCTGCCCGGCCTGCCATCAGGGCTTGTCGCGCTATAACGATGACAGCGGCACTACATCTGACTATGTCGTCATCGAGATGGCAAGGCATCTGCTTGGCGAGAATTGGCTGGAAAATTATGTCAACAATGCCAACCATGGCGGCATTGAGCGCGTGTTGCTGTAGGGGCGTGCAACCAGAATAACCATGCTGACCCTTCCGCTCGAACCGACCGATGACCGTGCCAACCCGCTTTTCAAGGGTGCCGCCGGCTGCGCGCAATGGCTTGGGCAACTGCAGCTGACCAATTTGCAACTGGCGCACAGCCTGCTGCTTACCCAGATCAACGAACTTAACCGCTACCCGATGCGTGGCCTGGAACGGCTGAATACGCTGGAACTGTTGCGCGAGACAGTCGGTTATGTGCAGGACGATTACGCCAAAAAACTCATTGCCAAACCGTTGCCGCTGAATGAAAACGAGTTGATGGTGTTCGCCGCCATCGTGCAACTCTGGCAGGCGATGGCGCTGGGTTATCAACGTTGCCTGCAGGCCTGCATCGCCGGCGATAAACAAATCGCAGGGTATGGCGCGCTGCTGTGTCAACGCTGCCTGCTGTACAGCGGGCAGGAAATCTTCGAGCATTTGCGCACCGGTTACGAGTTTGAGCCCAGACTGTGGCGTCAGTTAAATGAACTGTACGCCTTTGCCGAACAACAGAATCTGCACTCAGCGGAAGTGCCGGACCCGTTGAACAGCAAGCATCCGCATAGCAGTTGCCGCAGCATCTATGTCAAGACTCTGCTCGCCTGCCATGCGCGACCCGCAGAACTCACGCGTTCGCAGTTGCAATTGCTGGACAACTGGCTGGCGCAGTGGAGCAATACGATTACCGTGGAAAACAGCTATACCGTCAGCAAGGGAGACGCACAGCCGCTTGCGGTAGACCTGGCCAGCGAGCATGGATTGCTGCCGGCCAAGCAAATCACGCACAGCGACAGCATACGTTACCTGGCGATGGTGCCGCTCTCCAAATTGCTGCGCGTAAAGACCATTCTGTTGCAACAGGGGCAAACGCCGCGGCAGGCAAATCTGGGCGACCGCTGCAGCAAAAGCGATTGCATTGAGTTTCTTACCTTTCTGCACCAGTGCTGGTGCGAGGACGACAACGCGCGTTTCGGCGAGCGGCGCCCGGTCGCGCATCACGCGCTGCTGGGCTGCAAGATGGAAGGAATCTACGCCCATCTGTCCGGTAAACCGTTCAAGCAGCCCAAGCGCGATGCCAGCATCGACAGTGTGGCGCGCAAGCAAATAGAAACCTTTGGCAGGGTACTGCAGGATGCGCGCAACAGGGAATTGCTCGAGATGGGGTTCCCGTTGGAAACGTGGAATCTTGAGAATGAAAGCATCCTGGGAGCGCGGCTTACGCGCGATGACCCGTTCGGTGTGCGTCTGAGCTACAACCAGTTGATTGCGTTGCGCCCCAGCGATGCGGAAACTTTCATGCTGGGAGCCACGGCATGGACAAACGTGACACGCGCCGGACAATTACAGATTGGCGTACGTTATCTGCCGGGCGCTGCCGAGCCCGTCAGCATCCGCGCCACCGGTATAAATCCGACAGTATCCGACAAATATGCGCCAGCCTTTCTTCTGCAAGCCGTTCCCGCACTGAAAATTCCGGCCAGCCTGATCATGCCGCGCGACTGGTTCCGTCCGGGGCATGTCGTGGAAATACTGCACCATAACGCTGAAAAACAAAATCTAAAAATGGAATTTAGCGTGGAACGCGGGATCGATTATGAACGCGTCAGCTTCACGCCGGCTCACTGATTCCAAAAATCCATAGTCAATGCCGGCTGGTCACGCAAATAATTCTGCATCGGCAAGGGTTTTACCTTGCGCATCTTTGGCGGAAAGCACGGGTTCCGCCTCTAACTTCCAGTCAACCGCCAAGGCTGGATCATTCCAGCGGATGCAGCGTTCGTGTTCCTGATACCAATAGTCCGTGGTCTTGTACAGGAATTCCGCCGTATCCGACAGCACGACAAAACCGTGGGCGAGGCCTTCCGGCAGCCACAACATGCGCTTGTTGATAGTGGACAGTTCCATGGTGACATGCTGCCCGAAAGTCGGCGAGCTGCGGCGAATGTCCACCGCGACATCCAGCACCGCACCTTGCACCACGCGTACCAGCTTGCCTTGCGGGTGTTGTATCTGATAATGCAGGCCGCGCAGCACATTTTTTGCCGAGCGTGAGTGGTTATCCTGGACGAAATCCACCTCACGACCTGTCAACTCGGCAAATTTCCGCCGGTTGAAACTCTCAAAGAAAAACCCGCGCTCATCGCCAAATACTTTGGGCTCGAAAATCAACAGGCCGGGAATGGCGGTTTGAATTGCTTTCACTGTGCCAGATCCTTCTCCTTAAGTACCTGCATCAGGTAATTGCCATAGCCGCTTTTCAGCAGGGGTGCGGCGAGTCGTTCCAACCGTGCGGCATCAATGAATCCCATACGATAGGCAATCTCCTCCGGGCAGGCGATCTTGAGTCCCTGGCGGTGCTCGATGGTCTGGATGAACTGACTGGCTTCGAGCAGCGATTCATGTGTCCCGGTATCCAGCCATGCATAGCCGCGCCCCATCATTTCAACGGACAATCTGCCGCGCTCCAGATAAATGCGGTTGACATCGGTGATTTCCAGTTCGCCGCGCGCGGAGGGCTGGAGATTGGCGGCAATATCCACGATTTCGTTGTCATAGAAATACAGGCCGGTGACGGCATAGCTGGACTTGGGTCGCGCCGGTTTTTCTTCCAGCGAAATGGCGCGCCCGCTGTCGTCGAACTCCACCACCCCATAACGCTCCGGGTCGCGCACATGGTAGGCGAACACTGTCGCGCCGTTGCGTTGCTGCATCGCATTTTTCAGCTGGTTGTGGAGCGAATGCCCGTAGAAAATGTTGTCGCCCAGCACCAGCGCGCAGGGATGATTGCCGATAAATTCCCGCCCGATGATGAAAGCCTGCGCCAGGCCGTCCGGCGAAGGCTGTACCGCATATTGCAGATTCAGCCCCCACGCGCCGCCATCGCCGAGCAATTGTTCGAAACGCGGCGCGTCATGCGGCGTGGAAATGATCAAAATGTCGCGTATCCCCGCCAGCATCAGCGTGGACAGCGGATAGTAGATCATCGGCTTGTCGTACACCGGCAGGAGCTGCTTGGATACCGCCAGCGTGACAGGATGCAGGCGGGTGCCGGAACCGCCGGCGAGAATGATGCCTTTGCGTTGACTCATGATTGTTTGTCCATAATTTCAGTAAGCATGCGTGCCACGCCAGTTTGCCACATTGGCAGGTTTAACTCGAAGGCATGTTGCAGTTTGGCAGTGTTCAGACGGGAGTTGAGCGGGCGTTTGGCAGGTGTCGGAAAAGCGCCGGTTGGTACTGCCTTGATTGTATCCGGCGCAACCTTGAGCGGAACACCGGCGCGTTGTACATGATCGAGCACGAAGCTGGCGTAGCCGTGCCACGAGGTCTCGCCGGCGGCAACCAGATGATACAACCCGGATAACTCCGGCCATTGCCGTGCGGCGCGGATGGCATGGGCAGTAACGTCGGCCAGCAGGTCCGCCCCGGTGGGCGCGCCGACCTGATCGTCGATGACGGTGAGGCTGTCGCGCTCCTGCGCCAGCCGCAGCATGGTTTTGGCAAAGTTGCCGCCGCGCGCGCCGTACACCCAACTGGTGCGAAAGATCAGATGCCGGCAACCTGCTTGCCGGATGAGCTGCTCGCCTTCCAGCTTGGTCGTCCCATAGACGTTGAGCGGCGCTGTAGCATCCGTCTCCCGCCAAGGCCGGTTGCCGCTGCCGTCGAATACATAGTCGGTGGAGTAATGGATCAGCCATGCGTCGCTGCATTTGGCTTCCTGCGCCAGCGCTGCGGGCGCCAGCGCATTGATCGTGCGGACAAGCTCCGGCTCACTCTCGGCCTTGTCCACCGCCGTATGCGCGGCGGCGTTGACGATCACGTCCGGCGCCACGGCGCGGACCGTCCGAATCAATCCCTCAAGATCGGTAAAGTCGCCGCACAACTCCCGGCTGTCGGCATCCAGCGCGATCAGTTCGCCGAGCGGCGCAAGGCTGCGCTGCAGTTCCCAGCCGACCTGGCCGTTCTTGCCGAACAGCAGGATTTTCATCGATCCTGCCCCGCGTAGTTCTTTTCGACCCATTGCCGGTAACTCCCGGACTGCACGTTGCTCACCCAGCCCTGGTTGCCCAGATACCATTGCACGGTCTTGCGGATGCCAGTCTCGAAAGTCTCGGCGGGCTTCCAGCCCAGCTCGCGCTCAATCTTGCGCGCATCGATCGCATAGCGGCGATCATGGCCGGGACGATCGGCGACAAAGGCAATCTGTTCGCAGTAGGATTTGCCGTCTGCGCGCGGGCGCAGTTCGTCGAGCAAGGCACAAATGGTATGCACGATGTCGAGGTTGGCTTTTTCGTTCCAGCCGCCGACGTTGTAGACCTCGCCCACCCTGCCCTTTGCCAGCACGCAACGGATTGCGGCGCAGTGATCCTTGACGTAAAGCCAGTCGCGGATTTGTTGCCCGTCGCCATACACCGGCAGCGGTTTGCCCGCGAGTGCGTTGACGATCATCAACGGGATGAGTTTCTCCGGGAAGTGATACGGCCCGTAGTTGTTGGAACAATTGGTGGTCAGCACCGGCAGGCCATAAGTGTGGTGGTAAGCGCGCACCAGATGGTCGCTGGCGGCCTTGCTCGCCGAATAGGGGCTGTTCGGTTCGTAGCGGTGCGTCTCGCTGAAGGCGGGATCGTCTTTGGCAAGCGAGCCATACACTTCATCGGTGGAAACATGCAGGAAACGGAAACCGGCCTTTTCAGCATCCACCAAACCGGACCAGTAGGCGCGCACTGCCTCCAGCAAATGAAAGGTGCCGACGATGTTGGTCTGGATGAAATCTTCGGGGCCGTGGATGGAACGATCCACATGGCTCTCCGCCGCGAAGTTGAGGATGGCACGCGGTCGATGTTGCGCCAGCAACTTGGCGGCCAACTCTGCATCGCCAATATCGCCGCGCACAAAAAAGTGGCGCGGATCATCCTTCAGCGATGCGAGATTTTCGAGATTCCCCGCGTAAGTAAGCTTGTCGAGGCTGATGACCGGTTCGTCATGTTCGGCCAGCCAATCCAATACGAAATTTGCGCCGATAAAGCCTGCGCTGCCTGTTAGTAGAATCATGATTCCCTGCTCACTCCAATGCTAAATCAAAGCGACAAACATTTTGCGTTATCCTGCCCGCCTTGGCGAGAATGACATGGCAATCTTTTTGATTTTACCGTAAGCAAGCATCATGGCTATTAAGGAAATGCGCCTGGCTCTGCCGATAAACCCGCTGTGCGGTGATTGCCATCTGGCACGGCGGATTGCCCTTCTGCCCTTCAGGCCTGGGACAATCACGCTTGAAGCATGGCGAACAGTTCAGCTCGCTGGTGATGTGCCGGCACGATTTGCCCAGGATGCCGCTATAGGCCGGATCGGTCGGGCCATGCAGCAGCACGCCGGGAATATCGAGCGCGGCGGCCAGATGGCCGATGCCGCTTTCCACGCTGACAAAGGCGCGGGCGTGCAGCAGTACGCCCATCAATTCGGTCAGCGTCAATTTTGGCAGGACATGCGCCAGCTCTCCGCCGGCTATCTGCAGACGTTGTGCGCGCAGACGCTCGTCCTCGTTGCCCCACGGCAGCAGGCAACGCACCCCCTGCCGGGTCAGCAGGCCGGCCAGCTCCATCCACGATGCCTCCGGCCAGTATTTGCTGCTCCACGTCGTGCCATGCAACAGCACGATATACGGCTGGACGGCGATTTCGGCCAGCGCATCCGGCAACGCGGCCCGCATCCGTTCGCGGCGGAATTCATCCAGGCCGAAATCGGCTGGTTGCGTGGCGTCCGCGCCGAAAATCTGTGCCGCCAACTGCCGGTTCTTGTCGATCACATGCAAGCCGTTCGGCACTTTGGCGGTCTGCCGGTAAAACATCGCGGCCAGCGGTTCGCGCGCGCTGCCGCGATGAAAGCCGGACACGCCCACCCCGGCAAGCCGCGCCAGCAAAGCGCTCTTGAGCAGCCCCTGCGCATCCAGCACGATGTCGTAATGTTCCGCTTGCAACTGCCGGCGCAAGCCGCTCAGCAACGCCGGGAGCTTCCACCAGGTCTTCTTATGGGCGCGCAGCGGCGCTGGAATTACTTTCGCCACCGCCGCATGCCAGCCCGCCACTTCGGCAAAGGCAGGTTCAACCAGCCAGTGGATCTCGGCCTGCGGGAAGCGGCGGCGCAAATCGCTGATAGCCGGAAACAGGTGCAATATGTCGCCCAGCGAGGAAAGTTTTACGATGAGGATTTTCATTTATCTCATGCCGGACAAGCCGGAACCAAATGCGGGAGCGCGGGCGCGGACGAGACGCCCGCGTTCCCGGCAACCCAACCTGTCTATTGTTCGCCTGCAAGAATGAACCAGCAGCATTCTAGTGGCCAGACGCAACCGCAACAAATGTTTTTCTTGAGTAGCCCGCCCAACGACACTACCATGCGCAACATCGTCAAAACCCGCGAATGGCATCGGATGAGATTTTTTTACACGGTTGCGCTGTGGCTGCTGCTGCCGTACATTTTTCTGCGCCTGCTATGGCGCGCGCGCAAACAACCGGAATACCTGCGCCATGTCGGCGAGCGCTGCGGTTTTTATTCCGCGCACAGCGACCGCCCGGTCATCTGGCTGCACACCGTTTCGGTAGGCGAGACCCGCGCCGCGCAGACACTCGTCGCCCGGCTGCGCACAACCTATCCAGGCCATCAAATCCTGCTTACCCACACCACGCCGACCGGGCGCGCCGCCGGCGAGCAATTGTACGGCGACGGCGTGCTGCGCGTGTATCTGCCCTACGATTATCCGTTTGCGGTGAACAGATTCCTGCGCTGTTTCAAACCGCAGCTCGGCATCCTGGTGGAGACGGAAATCTGGCTCAACCTGATCCACGCCTGCCGCGAAGCTGGTGTGCCACTGCTGCTGCTGAATGCGCGCCTGTCGGAAAAATCGGCGCGCGGTTATGCGCGGTTTGCGCGATTGACACGCGACGCGCTGGGCGAACTCGCCGCCGTCGCCACACAAACTGCCGCCGATGCCGCGCGCCTGACCAACCTCGGCGCAAAGAATGTCTCCGTGACTGGTAATCTTAAATTCGACATCGAGCCGCCGCCCGCGCTGCTGGAACTGGGCAGGCAGTTGCGCGAACAGTTCGGCGCGACACGCAAGGTGTTTCTTGCTGCCAGCACGCGCGAAGGCGAGGAGGGGCTGCTGCTCGATGCGCTGCGACAGGTGCATATCCCCGGCCTGATGCTGGTCATCGTGCCGCGCCATCCGCAGCGCTTTGCGGAGGTTGCGGCATTACTGGAACAGCGCGACATTCCGTTCCGGCGCAGGAGCGAAATGAGTCCGGCGGGCGAGCCGCGAGGCCGTGCGGTTCCAGCGGAAATTCAGGCAGTGCTGGGCGACAGCATGGGGGAAATGTTCGCCTATTACGCTGCCGCCGATCTCGCCTTCGTCGGCGGCAGCCTGCTGCCGTACGGCGGACAGAATCTGATCGAAGCCTGCGCAGCCGGCACGCCGGTACTGGTTGGCCCACACACCCGCAATTTTGCCGAGGCGACGCGGCTGGCGGTCGCTGCCGGCGCGGCCATGCAGGTGCAGGACAGCGGCGCGCTGGCCATCGAACTGCAGCGCCTGCTGGACAACCCGGATGCTTTGCGCGAGATGCAGCAACGGTGCGCCGGGTTTGTGGAGTCCAATCGCGGCGCGACCGACAAGTCGCTGCAACTCATCGCCCGGTGGTTAATATGAATCAACAGGTTTTGACTCCAGAATCAGCAGATTTCAATCTAACTGGACAGCGGTGATTTGGTATGTCCTGGCTCACCACCAACTTAATTGCCACCTTCCTGCTGCCGCCGCTCAGCCTGCTGCTGGCGCTCGCGCTGGGCATATTTCCGCTCTATCGCCGCCGCAGGTTTGCCAAGCCGCTGCTGCTTGCCATGTTCGGTTTGCTGTGGATTGCCTCCACGCCCTATTTTGCCGAGGGCGCGCTGCACCTGCTGGAGGCGCGCACTACTGCGCTTGGCAACCAGCGCCAGCCGGCCGATGCGATCGTGATCCTTGGCGGCGGAACCTATTTCCATGCGCCGGAGTATGCCGGGCAGGACACAGTCAATGAGGAAACCCTGCTGCGCCTGCGCTATGGCGCGAAACTCCAGCGCGAAACCGGTAAACCGGTGCTGGTGACCGGCGGCAAACCGCTCGGTAACAGCATATCGGAAGCGCAGCAGATGCGCGTTTCGCTGGAACAGGATTTCCGGGTTCCGGTGCGCTGGATCGAAGATGCTTCGGATAACACCTTCGAGAATGCGCGCTATTCATTCCAGACCCTGCAAAAGGCCGGCATCAAAAAAATCTACCTCGTCACCCATGCCTGGCATATACCGCGCTCCGCCGATGTATTCCGCCGCGCCGGATTCGAAGTGGTCGAGGCGCCGACCGCTTTCACCACGCGTTACCGGGCCGGCCTGCTGGCATTTCTGCCGCGTGCCGAATCATTGCGCGACAGCAAGATTTTCATGCATGAAGTTATCGGATTGCTCTGGTATCGGGTAAAGTCTGCACTCTCGTAAACCATCTTCAGGGAAACACTATGAAAGCTCGCGTTAAATGGGTGGAACAAGTCTCTTTTTTGGGTGAAACGGAAAGCAGCCACGCGGTATTGATGGACGGCTCACCGGCCGCAGGCGGGCGCAATCTTGGCCCGCGCCCGATGGAAATGCTGCTGATCGGGGCGGGCGGTTGCACCAGCTTTGACGTGATTTCCATCCTGAAAAAAAGCCGCCAGGCCGTTACCGATTGCTATGTGGAGCTGGACGCGGAGCGCGCCGAAACCGACCCCAAGGTGTTCACCAAAATCCACATGCATTTTGTCGTGACGGGCAAGGGCATCAAGCCGGAGGCGGTTGAAAAAGCCATCAAACTGTCGGCCGAAAAATACTGCTCGGCCTCCATCATGCTCGGCGCGACTGCCGCGATCACGCACGATTTTGAAGTGATTCAGGAATAGAAGCGCGGTGGGAAAACAAAGTGTGCGTTCTTGAAATTTGTGCTTCGCTCGATGCAAATTATCAGAACGCCAACATCCGGTTTCGACACGTTGCAGATACTCAACCTTTCCAGTAAGCAGACATTGATACTGCTACTCATTCGCACACCATGCTGCACATGTCCCGGCCTGCCATGACAGATTACAGGATGACCTTCAGTGTTTATGCACCAAATATCTCTGACAGTAGCCGTTCTGAATCGCCCCTGCCTTCACGCGATCATCAGGCCATAGCAATCATTTTTGTCCCAGCAATCACGAGCACTATGGCTAGAATCTTTTGTATCGTTGGGTTACCCATGCGTTTGCTGCCATATTCAGCACCGGCAAAGCCGCCGATAACAGCGGCGGCTGCCCATAGCGGCAAGGCCGAAGGCAAAACTGGAGCGGATGCCGTAATGCCTAGCAGGGCTGAAATCGAATTGACCAGAATAAATGCGGCAGCTATGCCGGAGATGATTTTTACCTTGGCCCATCGGAAATATAGAAGAAGCGGGCTCAAAAATATTCCGCCCCCGACACCAGTAAGTCCTGAAAGAAGCCCAAGGACAGCCCCAGCAAAAAACAGCACGGAGATATTTGGGCGCCCAGCCAAAATCTGTGCTGATTGATGCGCGGTACGGAAAGAATACCAAGCCGCATAGATGAGAACAGCCCCGACCAATGGTTTATATATTTGCCCAGGCAGTATCAGTGTGCCCCCAATATACGCAAAAGGAATCGATGCAAGCGCAAATGGCCAGAACAAATTCCAGGAGAACGCACCCGCACGGAAATATTTTACCGTTGCGATTGACGCGACCAAAATGTTCAATGTTAACGCAGTTGGTCTCATCACCTCCGGCGATATTCCCACAATCGCCATTGCCGCGAGATAACCGGAGGCCCCGCCGTGTCCTACGGATGAATATAACAGTGCCGCAACAAAAATTAGAACTACAAGGATAATATCTTCAAACTGCATGTTACATCCCTAGTGGAAGGTCTAACGGTAGAGTTTGCAACCGGGTCTTCTATGGAAGCTTTGCGTGCGCCGGACGAAACGCCTTGCATTGTTCCGCATCGGATTCCAGGTACGCGCCTTCGATCAGGTCGATGCAGTACGGAATCGCCGGGAAAACGGCGTTCAGGCAATCGTCGATCGCGGAAGGTTTGCCGGGCAGGTTGACGATCAGACTCTTGCCGCGTATCCCGGCGGTTTGGCGCGACAGGATCGCGGTGGGCACAAACTTCAGCGACGCGCTGCGCATCAGCTCGCCGAAGCCCGGCATCATCTTTTCGCATACCGCTTCGGTCGCTTCCGGCGTAACGTCGCGCAACGCCGGGCCGGTGCCGCCGGTGGTGACGATTAGGCAGCAGTTCTCCGCGTCGCTTAGCTGGCACAATGCTGCTTCGATCTCCGGCTGTTCGTCGGGTATCACTTTCGCCACCGCCTCCCACGGCGCAATCATAAGGGGACGGAGCGCAATCTTTATCCAAACACCTTTTCCAGTTCCGCGCCCGGATCGTCCGCGCGCATGAACGCCTCGCCGACCAGGAAGGCGTTCACCCGATTGCCGCGCATCAGCCTGACGGCTTCCGCGTTGAGGATGCCGCTTTCGGTGACCACGATGCGTCCGTCCGGAATGTTGGGCAGCAGATCCAGCGTGGTTTGCAGGCTCACCTCAAAGGTGCGCAGGTTGCGGTTGTTCACACCGACCAACGGCGTATTCAGTTGCAGCGCGGCATCCAGTTCCGCGCCGTCATGCACTTCCACCAGCACCGCCATGCCGAGGCTGTGCGCCAGCGCCTCGAATGTTTGCATTTGCTTCACATCCAGCGCGGCGGCGATCAGCAGAATGGCATCCGCGCCCATCGCGCGCGCGTCGTAAATCTGGTATTCGTCCACGATGAAATCCTTGCGCAGCACCGGCAGCGTACAGGCGGCGCGCGCCTGCTTCAGGTACTCCGTGCTGCCCTGGAAGAATTGCGCGTCGGTCAGCACCGACAAACACGCCGCTCCATGTTGCGCATAGCTGGCGGCGATTTCGGCAGGATGGAAATCGGCACGCAACACGCCCTTGCTCGGGCTGGCCTTCTTGATTTCCGCGATCACGGCGGCCTGGCCTGCCGCGATCTTCGCGCGGATCGCACCGGTGAAATCGCGCGGCGCCGCAGCCTGTTCCGCCTCGGCGCGCACGACCGCGAGCGGCTTGACAGCGAGGGCGGCAGCCACTTCCTGCGCCTTGACCGCGAGAATTTTGTTGAGGATGTCGGACATTGCTGCGCCTGCATTCGAGAAAGGTGCGCATTTTAACACCCTGCTTGCGGTAAAATGCGCTCGCCAATTCGTAGGTTGGGTTGAGCGTAGCGATACCCAACAAAAAGCTGCTTTATTCACTGACGATGATGGGTATCGCTACGCTCAACCCATCCTACCGGTTTTTTTAACGAGAAAAACGCGATGGAAAATATCAAGCAATATATGAAGTCCGTCGGCCAAGCGGCACGGGCGGCCTCGCGCGTCATGGCGCAAGCCGACACTGCCGCGAAAAACCGCGCATTGGAAGCCATCGCCGCCGCCATCCTGGACAGCAGCCAAGAACTCCTTGACGCGAATGCTACGGATGTGAAGGACGCAAGAAGAAACGGCCTCGATGCTGCCTCGATCGATCGCCTGACGCTGACTGAAAAGACCATCAAGAGCATGGCCGAAGGGCTGCGCCAGATCGCACAACTGCCCGATTTGATCGGTGCAATCAGCGACCTGAGCTACCGCCCTTCCGGCATCCAGGTCGGCAAGATGCGCGTGCCGCTCGGCGTGATCGGCATCATTTACGAGTCGCGCCCCAACGTCACGGCCGATGCCGCCGGGCTGTGCCTGAAATCCGGCAACGCGGCGATCCTGCGCGGCGGCTCGGAGGCGATCTACTCCAACCAGGCAATCGCCGCCTGCATCCACGACGGCCTGCGCGCCGCCGGGCTACCAAGAACCGCAGTGCAAGTTGTGAGCACCACCGACCGTGCCGCAGTCGGCGAGCTCATCACCATGAAGGAATACGTGGACGTGATCGTGCCGCGCGGCGGCAAGAGCCTGATCGCGCGCATCTCCGAGGAGGCGCGCATCCCGGTCATCAAGCATCTGGATGGCGTCTGCCATGTGTACATCGACGACGAGGCCGATCCCGGCAAGGCGATCCGCATCGCCGACAACGCCAAGACGCACCGCTACGGCGTGTGCAACGCGATGGAGACACTATTGGTCGCGCAAGGCGTGGCCGCCAAAGTGTTGCCGCCGCTGTGCAAAATCTATCTCGACAAAAATGTCGAGCTGCGCGGCGACGCGGCGGCGCGCGCCATCATCCCGCAGATGAAGGCCGCTACCGAAGAAGACTGGCGCAGCGAATATCTTGCGCCTATCCTCGCGGTGCGCGTGGTTGCCGGACTGGACGAGGCCATCGAGCATATCAACACCTACGGCTCGCAGCATACCGACAGCATCGTCACCGAGAACTACACCAGGGCGATGCGCTTCCTGCGCGAGGTGGATTCCAGCTCGGTGATGGTGAATGCGTCGACGCGCTTTGCCGACGGCTTCGAATACGGCCTCGGCGCCGAGATCGGCATCTCCACCGACAAGATTCACGCGCGCGGCCCGGTCGGGCTGGAAGGGTTAACGTCGCAGAAGTTCATCGTGCTGGGCAGCGGGCAGGTGCGTATTTAACGCAACAACACTATCCGCAGCAACCGTAGGATGGGTTGAACGAAGTGATACCCATCAATTCAATTTTTTGTACCCACTTAAGTTGGGTATCGCTACGCTCCACCCAACCTACAATTTCCTGAAATATTGCAGGAGAAAAATATGAGCCAGACCACCGAAGTCAAAGCGAGCGAGAGTATTTCCGTAAGCGGTGCGATCCACGCCGAAGTCGTCGTGCTCGGCGCCGGCCCCGGCGGCTACACCGCCGCGTTCCGCGCTGCCGACCTGGGCAAGCAAGTTATATTGGTAGAACGCCATGCCAGCCTCGGCGGCGTGTGCCTGAATGTCGGCTGCATCCCGTCCAAGGCGTTGTTACATGTCGCCAGGGTCATCAACGAAGCCAAAGAAGCGACGCAACATGGCGTGACTTTCGGCGAACCGCAGATCGACATCGACAAAATCCGTTCCTGGAAAGACAGCGTCGTTACCAAGCTCACCGGCGGCCTGAAACAGCTCGCCAAGCAGCGCAAGGTGCAGGTGGTGCAGGGCGAAGCGAAATTCGCCACCCCCAACAGCCTCGTCGTAACGACCGCCGAAGGCGACAAGACCATCAGCTTCGATCACGCGATCATCGCGGCGGGCTCCAGCGCGGCGCGTATTCCCGGCTTCCCTTATGACGATCCGCGCCTCATCGACTCCACCGGCGCGCTGAAGCTCCAGGATGTGCCGCGGCGCATGCTGATCGTCGGCGGCGGTATCATCGGGCTGGAAATGGCCACGGTATATGACGCGCTCGGCAGCAGGATCAGCGTGGTGGAACTGGCCGACGGCCTGATTCCCGGCGCGGACCGCGACTTGGTGCGCCCGCTGCACAAGCGCATCGAAAAACGCTATGAAGCGATTTATCTGAAGACCAGAGTTGGCAAGATCGAGGCACTGCCGGACGGCCTGAAGGTGACCTTCGAAGGCGAACAGGCGCCCGAGCCAAC
>Ga0209317_1001391_pt1 | contig 21397 bp, 26 predicted proteins | sample RifGroB2_FD_183994 | JGI IMG/M metagenome (GOLD analysis project Ga0209317, IMG submission 183994) | Soil microbial communities from Rifle, Colorado, USA - Groundwater B2 (SPAdes) (version 2) | ecosystem: Environmental > Terrestrial > Soil > Unclassified | place: Rifle, Colorado | collected...
AAGTTAAACAATAAGATCTGAAATTTTATGTCAAAAAAAGAAATAAGGGTGGCGCTGATAGGGCATCAATTTATGGGGATTGCACATTCAAATGCATTCCGCAATGCCGCTATGTGGGCCAACATTCTCGCTACAATTACAATGAAATGCCTATGTGCCAAAATTTCTGCGGATTTATGGACCAAAGGCTTCCGAAAAGCTACAGTAATGATGGATTTTGCAAATATTTGACACTATAAAATGAAATTTTGAATGAGACGATGCGTCATTTTTGATATGGATGGAGTAATCATTGACAGTGAACCCATTCATATGGCTTGTGAAAAGAAAATATTCCAGTTATTGGGAATATCCGTTTCTGAGAAAGAACACAATAACCTTATTGGCACAACAGATGAAATAATGTGGTCTATTATAGGATACTTATATGAATTGCCAATACCAGTTATTGAAATTATTCAGCTTAAAAAATCGCTTTATATGGAATACATAAAAAAAGAAACTAACTTAAGACCAATCCCATATATCTCGGAACTCATAGTCGATTTATATAAAAACAATTTTTCATTGGCACTTGCTTCTTCTTCTCCGCATGAACAAATCAATTACATTCTCGAAAATCTTGGAATCAAGCGTTACTTCCATTCAACTATAAGTGGCGAGGATGTTAAAGAAGGTAAACCTCATCCAGAAATATTTTTGAAAGCTGCTAGATCGGTTGGAATTGACCCGGAATCATGTGTCGTAATTGAAGATTCGCACAATGGAGTGACTGCAGCAAAAAATGCAAATATGAAATGTATTGGATATAAAAATCCGAATTCGGGTAATCAGGATTTAAGCAATGCAGATATAACCGTTCTTTCTTTAAAGAAAATTTCTGGCGCGTTGGTTAAAAACGTACTCAATAATTAAAAAAAGCTTGATGCGGTTTGGATTTTAATATTTAACGATATGGAGAATTCAAGAAGAGACTATATCAAAAAAAACCTTACAGGCACGGCAACGATTGACATCGGAGGAATCTTACCTGAATTTAGCGCTAAAAGTTATAACAGGATTACAGGTTCGAACGAAAAGATACGTGTTTCGATGATGGGTATATATTCACTGGAAGGCGCCTTAACGCAAACGCTTGCCGAACAAACCATTTGCGATGTGGACAGTCGTACCATCGACAAATGCCGGAAATGCTTGAAGGAGTAAAGCAAGGAGTTCAGACTACGCAATTTCAGAACTTCCGAAAATTACTGGAAAGCAAAGATATTGATGCCATGGTGATTGACGCACCTGACCATTGGCATGCTCCGGCAACCCTTTTGGCTATTCAGGCCGGAAAACATGTGTATGTTGAAAAACCTTGCAGCCACAGCTCAAATGAAAGCGAAATTCTTGAAAAAGCTTCTACACGCTACTAAACAGGATGGAAAATGAATTTATAGAAAGCAAGGAACTAGGGAACGGAATCAGGAGGACCTCTCCCTAAGTAGCGGATTGTATCAAAGGGACTAGAATGAACCCGCAACACGTAATACTTAAAAATATATGAGTGCAAGACGAACTTTTATCAAAACCATGTCCCACACCCGTATTGAACCGCGTAGCCATGAAAGCATCTTGACTGAGATTGCCACTCTCAAAGCACTGGAACGGTCGGCAGCAAGAGAAAAGTGGGAAGAAGTGATTCCTGTATAATTCAAAAGATGAAAAGAATATCTAATCAAACAAAGAATCAACAAAAAACAGACTGGACAATAGTCATTTCCGTCAGTATCATTGGCGTGATGTTTTTCATCTTCGGTTTCTTGTCATGGGTCAACTCTATCCTTATCCCATATTTCAAGATTGCCTGTGAACTGACTAACCTCCAGTCGTATTTAGTGGCTTTTGCCTTTTACGTCGCTTATTTTTTTATGTCAGTTCCCTCTTCCTTTTTGCTTGAAAAAGTGGGATTCAAGAAAGGAATGATGCTCGGTTTTTTTGCCATGGCTACTGGTGCATTTTTGTTTGTGCCGGCAGCACTGAGTCGTGCATATCCTATTTTTCTGTGTGGATTGTTCCTTATCGGAACCGGTTTGGCACTGCTTCAAACGGCAGCCAATCCTTATATCACGATTTTGGGTCCTATCGACCGGGCAGCCCAGCGGATGAGCATCATGGGTATTTGCAATAAAGTAGCAGGCATCTTCGCTCCGTTGATTTTTGCAGCTATGGTGCTGAAAATATCCGACAACGAGTTGTTTAAATCGCTTGACAGCGGATTACTCAGCGATATCGAAAGCGACAGATTACTGGATGAGCTCATCCAGCGGGTAATTTTTCCATACAGTATTTTAGGTATTATTCTTTTGCTTGTAGGACTACTGGTCAGATATTCACCACTCCCAGAGCTCAATACAGAGCAATCGAATAAAGAAGACATAACTGAAGGAGAAAGTGGGAAAACCAGTATTTTTCAGTTCCCTTATCTGATTTTGGGTGCTTTGGCCATCTTTTTTCACGTCGGTTCGCAGATTATTGCTATCGACACCATCATTGGATATGCTAAAACAATGGGACTTAACCTTCTTGAGGCCAAGACATTTCCGTCGTACGTTCTAGGAGCAACTATGTGTGGCTATTTCATCGGGGTAATTACTATTCCAAGGTTTATTAGTCAGCAGAATGCTCTGCTGGCTTGCACCATTTTGGGATTGGCACTCTCATTTTGTGTCGTTTTATTCAGTGGATCTGTTGTTGTTTTTGGCCACCATACTGATATATCCATCTGGTTTCTGGTGGCACTTGGACTTCCCAATTCGCTGATTTTTGCCAACATCTGGCCGCTTGCCATCAAGGAACTGGGTCGATTTACCAAAATTGGCTCGTCGATTATGATCATGGGCTTATGTGGAAATGCAGTTACCCCGTTGATTTACGGTCATCTTTCCGATTTGTTTGATGTTCGGACGGCCTACCTCATTTTGATTCCTTGCTACCTGTACCTGATTTTTTTTGCAGTCAGTGGTCATGTTATTAAAAATTGGAGTAGGGTAAGACACTTATAAAAACAGCTAAAAAAAATGAAACGAATAAAAATATTCAATGGACGCCTAATTACTCCATTCAGGTTAGTTGAAAACGGAACCCTCCTTATTGAAGAAGGCCGTATCATTGAAGTAAGTCAAGAAAATATTGATTTTCCAGGGGCTCGACTGATTGATGCTCAAAATAACTATGTTGCACCTGGCTTCATTGATATTCATACGCATGGTGGTGGTGGTCACGATTTTATGGATGGTACTGTAAATGCCTTCCTTGGAGCTGCCAAATTACATGCTTTACATGGTACAACAGCATTAGTTCCTACAATCCTTACCTGCCAGATTGATGAACTATTTCAACTGTTTCGGATTTATCGACAGGCTAAAAAAGAAAATATTGAGGGTTCTCAATTTTTAGGACTACACTTGGAGGGACCTTATTTTTCGATGAACCAGAGAGGAGCACAGGACCCTCGGTATATCCGTTTTCCCCAAAGGGAAGAATATGATTATATATTATCTCAATCGGATGATATCATCCGGTGGAGTGCAGCGCCTGAACTGAAAGGTGCAATGGAATTCGGTCGAGAAGTGACTCAACAAGGGATTCTTGCAGCAATTGCTCATACTGATGCAACTTCCGAAGAAGTTGCTGAAGCTATTGAAAACGGGTATTCTCATATAACCCATCTTTACTCCGGAATGTCGGGAGTGATGCGTCGAAATGCATTTCGTTATGCGGGAGTTATTGAAACTGCCTTTATTTTTGACCAATTAACTGTTGAAATCATCGCTGACGGGGTTCATCTTCCAATGAGCTTGTTGCAATTGATATATAAACAAAAAGGACCTTCGCGTATAGCCATGGTCACTGATTCCATGCGTGCTGCAGGTCAAACAAAAGGACAAAGCATTTTGGGAAGTCTGAAGGATGGCCTGAAAGTTATTATAGAAAATGGAGTAGCCAAACTTTCTGATCGAACTGCTTTTGCCGGAAGTGTTGCAACAGCGGATTTGTTAGTCCGGAATATGGTTCAACTGGTCGAAGTTCCACTTCTGCATGCTGTACAAATGATCACTTCAACGCCTGCACAAATTTGTAAAATAGACCGGTACAAAGGAACACTGACGGCAGGCAAAGATGCTGATGTGATAATTTTCGACGAAAATATTGAGATAAAAACAACAATCATAAATGGAAATATTATTATTAACAGAATATAAAACAAAATAAAACAACAAAAATGACACATACTTTTAAAAAAGATAAACTGATAGTTAAGATTTTCGAATCAAGAGAAGAGTTAGGCATTACATCAGCCAAAGAGGTCGGAAATAAGATAAAAGAACTTCAACTTAACCAGCAATTTATAAATATCATTTTTGCAGCTGCTCCCTCCCAAAATGAATTTTTAAAGAACATAATCAGGCAAGATGGTGTCGCATGGAACCGTATAAATGCATTCCATATGGATGAATATATTGGTTTACCCACAGAAGCTCCTCAAGGGTTTGGCAATTTTCTTAAAGATAGGATTTTTGTCAACAAGCCATTTCATTCTGTGAATTACATTAATGGACAATGTGAATCGAAAGCAATAGAGTGTATCCGATATGGAAAGCTGCTAATTGAAAATCCGGCAGATATTGTTTGTATGGGAATTGGTGAAAACGGACATTTAGCATTTAATGATCCACATGTGCCCAACTTTAATGATAAAGTAAAGGTTAAAGTGGTCGAATTGGATTCTCTTTGTCGTCAACAACAGGTCAATGACGGTTGCTTTACTTCAATTGAACAGGTACCGACTCAAGCTCTGACCCTGACAATTCCAGCATTGCTGAATGGCAAACATCTTTTTTGTATGGTTCCTGGAAAAAATAAGGCTCAGGCTGTGACAAATATGATCAATCAGGAAATAACAGAGCGATTTCCGTCTACAATCCTAAGAGTTCACTCTTCAGCTATACTTTATCTTGATATAAAAAGCGGAGAGCATTTTGGACTTGAAAAAACTTAAAAGATTGGAATTTTATGAGAAATTTGTTAACAGATACATTATAATTGTTTGAAAATTAGATTGATAATGGATAACATTTCTAATTATAACTTATTCTATAATACATAAAATTCGAAATATCAAAATGAAATTGAAAATACTCTTGATTTGTTAAGCTGGTTTAGCTAAGCCTCCTCAAGGAGGTATGCCAAAGAGCATTTCAGTGCATTCGAGGATTTCTGAAAGATATTTAATTGTTCAATTTTGGATGAATTATAAGATAGTTAATGAACTTATGTCAATGAAATAAATCAGATAAAACTTTTAAAATATGAAAATCAAAATTTTTGTAATAGCTCTTTTCCTGTATGTTTCCTGTTTTGCACAGAAAAAGCAAGTGTCAATCAATGTTAGAAATCTGAAAGGATGGACCATTTATGTTCAAGATAAAATGGTTGTTCCTGAAAAATTCTTCACGTAACTGATGGAGTAATCGAACCCGTTGGAGTGCCTGTAGGATACCTGCAGACGATAGAAGATTTTGAAAATTACCTATTGCATGTTGAATGGCGATACCCGGGAAAACCTAAGAATAGTAGGTTATTTCTGCACACTACAGGTCCCGATCTGATTTGGCCAAACCACTATCAATGCCAGTTGAAATATGGTAACGCAGGTGACTTTATTATTCAGGGGGTTGGTTTGAGCGCAAAAGCTGCGGATAGTGTTTATGTTTCGACTGAAAAGGTGAAACCTATCGCAATAAAGTTAACTGAATCTTCAGAAAATAAGGCTGGCGAATGGAATAGTTACGACATTGTTTGCAAAGGAAATACGATTGAAGTAAAAGTAAACGGTGTTCTTCTGAATAGAATCAATAATCGTTCAAACACAAAAGGGCGAATTGGCCTTCAAACTGAAGGTTCAAAAATACAGTTTCGGAATTTGTGGGTTGAAAAGCTTAATTAGGTTGTTCAAATCGAGATATCTTGAGATGCTCAGTGGTACTGATACAAAATTTTGTTTTATGATAATTGCATAATTTCTATATGGATTTGCTTATAAGTGTTCTTTTTTTTAAAGAAAAGACAATTGCCCATTCAAAGAGATTGAGCTCACTTCATTTAAAGAAAAGGTAGATTGGATTGATGGGTTAAGTGAAGATAAGCAAAGATCAATTTTGGATCACCACTTAGATTGTTTTAATAACATAGAAAATAGCAGTGAGTCAATGTTAAAGAACATGATTGATTAATAAAAAAGAGGTTCTTTAGGTTAGTTAGTTAGTTAGAAAAGTTCCTCAGGTTTTTAAGAGGAATGTTCCCGGGGGCATGTTGATGCTCCCGGGATTAAACCATGAAAATGATTTTTACTATATGAAATCGCGGAATAGTTTAATTAAATATTAAACAGTTTAAAGAATATGATTTATAAAAAATGCTTTTGTTTGGTTTTAGTTTGGTTCAGTCTGTCTTCCTTAGGTGAGTAAATAATATTCTAGTATGATGTCAACTTGATATTGTCGTATAATATTAATGTTTTATCAAAAACATCGATGATAAAATATAAAGCAACTCTAACCAAGGATGAACAAGATGAACTCATGGCCATAATCAGTAAAGGGAGCCACAGTTCTCAGCATTTTCGCACTCCTTATATATCTTAATTGCGATGAGGGTGAGTGTGGAGAGAAGATTTATAGCGAACATATTTGCCAAGTTTTAAAGGTAAGTACACAGATGATAGACCGGGTAAAGCAAAGATTTGTTGAAGAAGGTTTCGAAGCCTGCCTTGAGCGCAAACCATTGAGTAGGACAAAAGAGAAAAAGGCAAATTGGGAGCTGGAAGCCCAGCTAATTGCACTAAGTTGCAGTGAAGCCCCAGAGGGTTTTGCCAGATGGTCGCTCCGGTTGCTTGCAGATAAGATGGTGGAAATGGAATATATTGAAAGTATCTCGCACGAAACAATTCGCAGTGTACTAAAAAAAACGAACTCAAGCCGTGGAAGACAAAAGGTTGGATAATTCCACGACATCAGAACAGCCAGTTCGTTGCTGCAATGGTGCAAGTTCTTAATATTTATAAAAGGCCATACGATGAACTTCACCCTGTTATTTGCATGGATGAGTCGCCCAAACAATTGATAAAAGATACCAGGGTTCCTATTCCAATGAAACTGGGACATGAAACAAAGGCTGATTTTGAATATGAAAGATGTGGGGTAGCCAATATCTTTCTCGAATCCGAACCATTGAAAGGTATGAGATATGTGTATGTTACTGAAAGAAAGACAAAAGTTAATTGGGCTGAGTTCATTAAAAAAATACCAGATGAATGGTATAAGGATGTCCAAAAGATCACTTTGGTCATGGCCAACCTGGCCACGCATAAGGCATCTGCCTTGTATGAAACCTATTATCCAAAAGAAGCAAAACGTATATGGGACAGATTTGAATTTACATATACCCCAAAACACGGCAGTTGGCTGGATATGTCAGAGATTGAGTTAAATGTGATAATGGGGCAATGCCTCAAAAGAAGTATTGATAACATCAAGACAATGAAAAAAGAAGCATGTGCTTGGCAAAGCAGAGCCATCGAAAATCAACTCACTCGTTTTTCGTTTAATCTTTCTTTTAATTTCTCCATATCCTCACTCAGCTTCTTCTCAACTACTTTTGCATAGATTTGAGTTGTGGATATTTTTGAATGACCAAGCATTTTGCTGACTGACTCAATTGGGACACCATTTGTTAGAGTTACAGTTGTGGCAAAAGTATGTCGGGCTAAATGAAAAGTAAAATTTTTACTGATTAGACATAGATCTGCAATTTCTTTTAAATAACTGTTTAGTCTCTGGTTTGAGATAGGAGGGAAAAGCCGATTATAAACTAATGCTTTCGGATCAGTTTTGTATTTATTGATAATTTCCATTGCAACCGGAAGAATTGGAATTCGAACCGGATTGTCAGTTTTTTCCCTGCTGGTAAATAACCAATACTTTTTATCAATACCAATTTGGATGTTTTCTGGTGATAATTGTATTAGATCAATGTAAGATAATCCGGTGTAGCAGCTAAAGATAAATAGATCTTTAACGTGTTGTAGTCGGGCAATCGAGAATTCTTTTTCTTCAATAATTTTTAATTCTTCTTCAGAAAGAAAGCCTCTTTCAAAGCGATGAAACTTTTGTTTGAAAGCTATGAATGGATCTTTTTCCAGCCATTCATAGCTTACAGCCATCTTTATCATCTTTCTAAGACGTTCAATGTGTTTCATTACGGTATTGTTTTCCATTGGCCGTTGATGGTCAATCGGCGAGTGTTTTCTGAGAAAATATTCAAAATCAACTAGGAATTTGTAATTCAGACTTTTAAGATAAATGTCGGAAGTCTTGTACTTTTCTTTAAGGAAAAGTATTATATATTTCTGAGTTGTGAAATAATTTTTTAGCGTTCCCCATCTTAGGGTTTCTTTACCGTTTGTGTTATGATAGTCGATCAGTTTACATAGGGTCATATCAGAAATATCCAGACCTAAAAAATTATTTTTAATAGCTTCTGTTGTGATGACTTGTTTGCTCAACACAAGGTCCTGGTAAGATTCGACCATCATCTTTCGAATTTGTTCTAGGTACGAGTTTAATTGCTTATTCTCATTTGTTGAAGGTTTAGCCATCCCTTTCCCGAAGTTCCAGCTATCCAAAGAAATTTTTCGCTTAATTGAGACTTCGCATCGTTTTGAATTGACTGTAATACGGGCATATATTGGAGCTATACCCTTGGTCGCCTTGTTCATACGGAGAACAAAATGAATTCCTAATGTTACTTTTTCCATGGTGATTTAATATAAAATTTTTATACTCTAAAAAGGTTCACATATTTTGAATTGATTTTGTCTCAAAATGAGTCAAAACGAGTCAAAATTGATCAAATTAAATGTTTGCAAATTATTGTTTTGCAAGTAGTTATATTGACATTCGTGAACCAAATATAAAAACTTAAATAGGTCACCGGTTAGTTCACATACGAACTGATTTACATTGGTTTATTTTGATATGATAAAAAACTGGAAAGCCACAAAATCAATGATTTGTGGCTTTTTGATTGGGTTTGGAACCCCATTTAGTCGGGGTGACAAGATTTGAACTTGCGACCCCCCGCCCCCCAGACGGATACGCTACCAGGCTGCGCTACACCCCGAACTTTTGTGCGTGCAAAAGTAGCCATCTTCTTTAGTTATGCAAAAAAAACAGTTGATATTTTAACCTTCAAATTACAGGTTTTCTTTTTACCTGGTTGAAATGAATTGGTTTTTGAATAGTTTTTTCCGATTTCACTTTTCTTTTTTCAGACTTGAGTCTTTGCCTGAAATCTTCCAAAATATTCATGTAGTTGATAAATGCCTCGTATTTCGACTTATAGATTCCTGAATTTGACTCTGTAGTAGCATAGTCGGGGTGATTTTCGTCCATCAGGTGAAAATGATCGGAGGTTTGCAGGTATTGCCAATCGATTTTCAAATTCTGATTTTCAATGCTTTTTACCTTTTCTCTCAACTTAAACAAATGTTTAATGGCTTCTTTTTGCAAATTGTTACCCGGATAATAGGAGGAATGAAAACCTTTCTTCCAACAGACAGGAACCTCGGTTCCGATTTCCGCGACAGGCATGTATCGTTCAAGTATTTCTGAAGGCAAACTCAAGCAGACGGATGGGGCAGAAATAATTTTGGAAACAAATTTTCTAAAAAAGCGATGTTTATTATCCATTCCATATCCACCCAATGAGTTGTAGTTCAAATAGATATTAACCAAGGGTTCTTCCGGTTTTATGGCATACAGATAATTCAGAATCTGTTTAATTGAATCCGGTTTTCCTATTGTATCGGTATCTCCAAGCAATCTTGATAGTTCGTTGCTGACAACTTCATTTCGGAACAATATTTTTAACCTTTTCTGAACTTCACTGAAATACAGGTAATTCGGACTTCTCCATTGCAGCATTTTTTTTGCTCCATTCGTAAAAATTGCAGAATATCCTGCTTTTCCAACACTTGTGGCAATCTGATTGATGAAAAGCAAATCGGAATTTACAAATACCTTAGGGTTTTGTCCAAAGTTTTGCAGAATCCTTTCCTTATTCAGGTAAATCTGGTCAACGAATTCGTCATTATTTTCAGCCAGCGAAGCAATGGAATGAGAGTCAGTCCCTCCTGCAAACTCAACCATGCCGGTATCGGCCAGTTGCCTGAAACTGTTGATCAGTTTGGGCGAGTAGGCCAGAAACTGATCAAGAGCGGTCCCTGAAATGTAAAACGAAAGTTTAAGTTGACCTTTGGATTGATGAATTAGTTTGAGTAAAAAATTGTTGGTTGGTATATAATAGTTGGTTGAAACCTCCTGAATTTCTCTTTCAATGCGTAAATCATCGTAATATGATTTGTGTTCTCCGATATCGAAGAACCGGAAAGTTTGAAAGCTGAAAGGGTGGTGGATTTGGAAATAAAGACAAATATTTTTCATTTTACGAAGCTAAATTAAAAAGTGTTTTCAGATACACTTGTCTGATTTGGTTTGCTGAACGGTTCCAGCTAAGTCGGCTGACTTCTTGTTTCCCTTCAGTAATCATGCTTGTTACCAATGTTTTATTCATCAGGATGCCATGAACAGCATCGGCCATCGCGTGAACATCCCAAAAATCGGTTTTAATCACATTCCGGATTAATTCTGACACGCCCGATTGCAGTGAAATAATAACGGGTACATTGTACTGCATGGCTTCAAGCGGCACTATTCCAAATGGTTCGGATACCGAAGGCATAATGAACAGGTCGCTTTGCCGGAGCATTCGCGTAACTTCCCCATTGTTAAGGAATCCTGTAAAATGAAACTTGTCAGTAATTCCGTATTGGGCACATAATTCAAGAATATGGTCTCTCAATTCACCGTTTCCGGCCATAACAAAATGAACATTCTTCATCCGGTGGATGACCATTCTGGCAACATTAACAAAGTACTCGGGGCCTTTTTGAATGGTTATCCGTCCAAGGAATGTGACTATTTTATGTTTTTGCTTTCGATTCTTTATTGCATGATTGTCATTAATTTCAGGATCAATAGCATTGTATACCGTGGTTATTTTATGAGATGGAATGTGGTATTGTTCGATAAGCCTGTTTTTAATTCGGTTACTGACTGTGATGATATGATCAGCTACTTCAAATCCTTGCTTTTCGATGGCAAAAATATCGGGATTAACAGATCCGCCACTTCGGTCGAAATCAGTTGAATGAACGTGGACTATAAGCGGTTTTCCTGAAATTTGTTTGGCTGCAATACCTGCAGGGAAAGTTAGCCAGTCGTGGGCATGAATGAGCTGAAATTGGTTTTCCGTTGCAATGGTTTTAGCCACAACTGCATAATTGTATATTTCAGAAAAGAGGTTCGGACCGTATCCTCCTGAAAATGGAATTTTTTGACCTTCACGAACCGTTTCTGTTTTTATTTTACCTGACACCTGATATTTTTCCATATAACTTTCAGGAGTTTCATACGGGATCAGTTTTGAATTGACCTCCAATATACTGACTCCTGTAGGATTCCATTCTGCGTGATACTGACTGCCTACAGAAACATGATCCGCACTTAATAATTGTATATTATTGGCAGAGTGTTCGTTTCCATGAGTTTTTGGAACAACAAAAGTGACATCGACATTTTTATCTGATGCTAATCCTTTCACAATACCGAAACAGGCAGTCCCTAAACCTCCTGAAATGTGTGGTGGAAATTCCCAGCCGAACATTAGGACATTCATTGATTACGTTTTTAATTAAGAAAAAACTATCACTCCTGTAAATAATTTTACAAGAGTGAAAATTTGGGTTGTTGGTATTTGCAGGGCTTTTTAATATGGTTTGCTGATCAGAAGGTATCTGACATTTGCCAATCAACAACGAAAGGACATTCCTTCTTGGTTCTGGGTAAACCAGTATTTCCTTGGCCATAACGGGTGTAGTCGTCATTAAAAATACTTGCCCGGTCATTTCTAAATGATCTCTTTTCGGTAGCTTGAGATTGGGTCATCAAACTTTCATCAGTTAAAAACCATAAATTTCTGGTAGGAGGGGCAATCCTGGATTGTTTCCTAATTCTCTGAATTCGTTTCTGAACAACCATAACTTATCGTTTTATATTCTTTTTTACATGAAATACATGATAAATGTTACTAGTTTAAGAACGTAATTTCTCAAATAATATTTCTCTATCATATTAATAATTAATATTTTATGATATTTTAACTATTGAATGTTGTCAGACAATGCGTTATTCAGTTTGCTTTTGTTTGTATTGTTATGAAAGCCAAAATGGACCGGCTTATAAAATATCAAAGTTGAAACGTAAATTCGGCTTTGTCTATAAGCAGATAGCAATTATTGATTATCTGGCTGTTGTTACTGATTACTTGTTTTGTAACTTTGAAAACAAAATCAAATAAAAAAAAGACATGTTTAAAGCAATGAATATTGAGGACACAAAAAGTAATGTTACTTACAAAAAGGATGTTGAAACTGAACGTGTAAAATGTCTGATCATAGGATCTGGTCCTGCTGGTTATACAGCTGCCATTTATGCTGCACGTGCAAACCTGAGTCCGGTGATGTACGAAGGTCTTCAGCCAGGAGGCCAATTAACCACAACTACCGAAGTCGAAAATTTTCCGGGCTATGCCAAAGGTATTACCGGACCTGAAATGATGGAAGATTTAAAAGCTCAGGCTGTCCGGTTTGGTACTGACGTTCGGTGGGGTCTTGCAACCAAAGTCGATTTTTCAGGATCTCCTCATAAAGTGTGGATTGATGACAAAAAAATAATTGAATCAGAAGTTGTTATATTAGCCACCGGTGCAACTGCCAAATATTTGGGAATTGCTGATGAAAAGAAATATGCCGGAAGTGGTGTTTCGGCCTGTGCCACTTGTGACGGTTTTTTCTATCGTGGAAAAGATGTTGCCGTGGTGGGTGGTGGAGATACTGCTGCTGAAGAGGCTATTTATCTGGCAGGCCTTGTTAACAAGGTTTATCTGATTGTTCGCCGTACCGAACTTAGAGCTTCAAAAGTGATGCAGGATCGTGTTTTCCGAACGAAAAATATTGAGGTTTTATGGGAGCATCAAACCAAAGGGTTGGTTGGCGATGGTGTTGTTGAAGGTGCTATATTATGGAAGAAAAAAGGGACACCTGAGGAAGAGGAAGTGACGATTAAAATTGATGGGTTTTTCCTTGCAATTGGACATCAACCAAATTCTGATTTTGTAAAAGACTATATTAATACTGACGAAGTAGGATATATCAAAACTATTCCCGGAACTTCAAAAACCAATATCCCCGGAGTATTTGCCTGCGGCGATGTTCAGGATTCCATTTATCGACAGGCTGTAACTGCAGCAGGTTCTGGTTGTATGGCTGCCATTGACGCCGAAAAATATCTGTCGGAAAAACACAACTAATTATTAAACCATCACACTATGAAACGAATCATACAAACGTCCAATGCTCCGGCAGCAATTGGTCCTTATAGTCAGGCCGTTGAAGTAAACGGAACGCTATATATTTCCGGACAAATCGCGTTAGATCCTGCTACAATGAAAATTGTTGAAGGTGGAATTCAGGAACAAACAGAGCAGATTCTGAAGAATATAGGTGCCATTTTGCACGAAGCCGGGTATGAATACTCTGATGTAGTAAAATCAACTTGTCTGCTTAGCGATATGGCAAATTTTAAAGCAATGAATGAGACGTATGGCAAATTCTACTCCGGAAATCCTCCGGCCAGGGCCGCATTTGCAGTCAAAGAATTGCCTATGGGTGTTTTGATAGAAATTGAGACTATTGCCGCAAAATAGATGTTGAATTAGGCTGAGGATTTAGTCAGTGCGCTGGACTCTTTCCTCATTCCTTTTTCCCTGATTTCAGTTGGGTTTCAATCAAATTTTTTAGCGCGGTAAAATCTTTTTCATCAAATCCGATTGAACTGAAAAGTATTTTACCTTCCGGAGAAATCAGGAAGTTTCGAGGGATATACTGACCTGCAAATTTGGAATATATTTTTCGTTCTGGATCAGGATAAAAGGGCATAGAAAATTTGTTTTCAGTCTTGAATTTATTTACTTCCTCCCAGCTATGTTCACGGCCAAAAATCAGGATTTCGAAATTCGGGTTCTTTTTGTATTTGTTGTAAATATCTGATTGAATGTGTGGCAATTCTTTTCGACAGGGACCGCACCAGGTAGCAAAAAAAGTAATCAATATCGTTTTGCCTTTAAGTTCACTGATGCTTTTAGTTAAACCTGGACTAATTTCATAATTGAAGTCTGGTACAGGTCCTGCAAGTTTTACAAATGTTGTTTCTTCCTGGGCAAAACAACTGTAACCACCAAGTATAAAAAGTATCAGAATTACATTTTGAATGAAGCGTTTCATAGGATAAAATTGATAATAATTCAGATTAAATTTTTATATTCGATTTTAATTATTAACCCCCGCCGGAAAACAACCTCACACCTTACCCGGCGGGTTTTTTATTGGCACATCAAGCTGCAAATCGACTGAAGTTGGGCTTATCCCGGATATTTATTTTACAAGTTTTAATCTTCTTTCAGGCTTAATCGTGTACCACGAGCCATTGAAATAAGGTTGGGATTGGTAATCAAAACCTGACTTACTCCATTTCGCATGGCATTAAATCCGTTGTCAAGTTTCGGAATCATTCCTTCGTTAATTACTCCTTCCTCCTGAAGCAGCTTAAAACGGTCAAAACTTAGTTCTGGAATAACCGAGTTTTCGTCTTCAGCATTTAGCAATACACCTTTCTTTTCGAAGCAATAGAAAAGATTTACGGTAAAATAATTCGATAATTCAATGGCCAAATCTGCCGCAATGGTATCGGCATTGGTATTGAGCAATTGTCCGTGTCCATCGTGGGTGATTGGGGCCATTACCGGAACAACCTCTTCGTTGAGCAGTAATCTCAATTCAGATGTATTTACTCCTAAAATATCACCGACCAAACCATAATCAATGTCTTTTACCGGACGTTTTTTTGCCCGGATTACATTCAAATCGGCTCCGGTTAGTCCAATGGAATTGCAACCTCTGGCTTGTAAGCCGGCTACAATTTTTTTATTTACCAATCCGGCATAAACCATAGTAACCACTTCTAAGGTTGCTTCGTCGGTAATTCGTCTGCCTTCAACCATTTGGGTTTCTATACCCAGTTTCTCTGCCAGGCTTGTTGCAAGTCTTCCTCCGCCGTGAACCAGAATCCGTTTTCCTCTGATTTGAGAAAACTGATTCAATAGAAGATCAAGCGATTCTTTCTCTTCAACGACTTTTCCTCCAACCTTTACAATGGTTAATCTTTCCATAAATAAGTGCCTAAAGTTATGAGTTCGGAGTGCCTAAAGTTATCGGTGCCTGAAGTTTTAACTTCGAACTCTAGGCATTTTAGGCACTTCGAACTATTTTATTTCGTCTAAAATCATTTTTAACACTGCCTGTGCCGAATATAGCCGGTTTTCTGCCTCCTGAATAACAATTGAATTTGGTCCATCAATTACTTCGTCGGTAACAATCATGTTGCGGCGAACGGGTAAGCAATGCATGAATTTGGCATTATTGGTCACTGACATCTGACGTTCCGACACTGTCCATGAGCGGTCTTTCGACAGGATTTGGCCATAATCGGTGTACGATGCCCAGTTTTTGGCGTAAATGAAGTCAGCGCCTTCAAACGCTTTCATCTGGTCATATTCCGGTTTCAGGTCGCCCATAAATTCAGGAGCCAATTCATATCCTTCAGGATGAGTTACCACTAATTCGTAGTCGGTTTGGCGCATCCACTCCACAAACGAATTTGGAACTGCCTGCGGCAATGCCCGTGGATGTGGCGCCCAGCTTAAAACCACTTTCGGACGTTCTTTCGTTTTAAACTCTTCGATGGTCAATTGATCAGCAAAAGATTGCAGAGGGTGACGGGTGGCAGCTTCCATGCTTACCACCGGAACTCCTGAATAATCAACAAATTGCTGAATAATTTTTTCCTCGTAATCGTCTTCTCGGTTTTCGAATTTGGCAAACGAACGTACGCCAATAATATCGCAATAACGACCAATAACAGGAACTGCTTCGCGAATATGTTCGGGTTTGTCGCCATCCATGATCACTCCTAATTCGGTTTCCAGTTTCCAGCCACCTTCGTTGATGTCGAAAACAATCACATTCATTCCCAGATTTAATCCGGCTTTCTGTGTGCTTAAACGGGTGCGGAGACTTGAGTTGAAGAAAACGAGTAAAAGCGTTTTGTTTTTACCCAAATCCTGATATTTGTAAGGGGATTTTTTTAGTTCGAATGCAAGTTTTAACGCTTCGTCCAGATTTTCGAGATCATGGACCGATGTAAAATGTCTCATTTTGGGTTTATTTTTCGGCTTAAAATATTGTTGTTAAATGTTTTGTATGCGAAAATGTGTTTGTATAAAGATACAGCAATTTTCAATTCTGGAAAGGATTTTTATTCATTTTGGACTTTCATTTTAGTAGATGAATCTAGTTTCGTCTGAAAGAAGAACAATGCTTCTACATCATGACCTAACGGACGATTTTTCTTCTTTGATTTTTACTTCTACAAATATTTCAGTCCTCCGGAGTTATTTTTGCGCAGGAACTTTCCTATTTCCTTTTTTCTAATGACCAATGACTTTTTACTGATCTTATTTCGGCCTGACTTGCCCGTTTCCATCGACAATCCATTTGTAGCTGGTCAATTCTTCGAGCGCCATTGGTCCACGGGCATGGAGTTTCTGGGTGGAAATGCCAATTTCGGCACCTAGTCCAAACTGAGCACCATCGGTGAATGCGGTAGAAGCATTGCAATAAACTGCCGCGGCATCGACTGATTTGCGGAATATTTCAAGCGTATCCTGATTTTCAGAAACAATAGCTTCCGAATGTTTTGAGCTAAATTTTGCAATGTGATCCAATGCTTCATCCAGCTCAGAAACCGTTTTTACAGCCATTTTATACGATAGAAATTCAGTTCCAAAAGATTCCTCAGTGGCATGTTCCAAAAGCTCTGATGGATATTTTCCTTCAAGTTTCTGATAGGCTTTTTCGTCGGCATAAATCACAACCTGGCTTTGCGGAAGAAGTTCGGTGAGCAAAGGCAAATCATTCAGCCGGTTTTCGTGAACGATCAGGCAATCGAGCGCATTACAAACGCTTGGTCGCCGCGTTTTTGCATTGTACACAATATCTTTACCCTTGGAAACATCGCCAAACTCATCAAAGTAAGTATGGCAAATTCCGGCACCGGTTTCAATCACCGGAATCGATGAATTTTCGCGTACAAAATTGATCAGGTTTTGTGAACCGCGTGGAATAATCAGGTCAACCAAACCATGCGCATGCAAAAGTTCGGTGGTAGCTTCACGGTCAACCGGAAGTAGCGAAAGAATATTTTCATCCAATTTGTGTTTCCGGAGTACGTCCTGAATAACTTTCACGATAGCGACATTCGAATCGTTGGCATCGCTTCCACCCTTTAAAACACAGGCATTCCCCGACTTCAGGCACAACGAAAATACATCGAAAGTTACATTGGGGCGGGCTTCGTAAATGATGCCAATTACTCCAAAAGGCACACTTATTTTTGTGATATGAAGTCCGTTTGGCCGGCTGGTTTCACTTAAAATCCGGCCAAGAGGTGAGGAGAGCGAAGCCACATTTTGAATGTCGGTTGCGATTCCTTTTATACGATCAGCAGTCAACATCAACCGGTCGTATTTCGGATCGTTTGGATCCATGCGACTCAAATCTTTGGCATTTTCCTGAAGGATAAACGCTGTATTTTTGATTGCAGCTTCTGCCACATCCTGCAAAACCTGATTTATTTTCTCCACTGAAACATGGTTCAGTTTACGGCTGGCTTTCAATACCAGTGTAAGTTGCTCTTTTACTGTCATAATCATTAAATATAAAGCCCCCTTCCAGGGGGAGGAAGGGGGAATATAACTCAGGAATCGTTTGCCGTTGAGAGGCATCAATTAAGGGGTCTATGAAAAGGGTCTATCAGTACACAAATCCCGAGTCAATATTTTTGTTATTCCATGATGTACAAATAGTCATAATGGACCACTGCTTTTTTGTTTTTATTGCCTTTGTATTTTTCAGCTTTCTCCGAATTGTACTCTGATTTTCCAATTCCGATCAGCTTTCCGTCTTCGCCTTTAATTTTTACCAAATCGCCTTTTTCAAAAGTGCCTTCGATTGAAACTACTCCAACAGGCAACAGGCTGGTGGCATGGCTTGAAAGAAGTGCATCGCTTGCTCCCTGATTCACAACTAATTCACCCTTGGCAAAACTTTCAGAATACGAAATCCATTTCTTCACATTCGATGACTTCTTGATTTCCGACAAAAATGTGGTGTGAACAAAATCTTCTGCCGGATTCATAATTTTCAAGAGTGTATTTTCTTTCATGCCATTGGCAATGTGAACGTTAATACCACCTTTGGCTACTTTTTTGGCAATGTGATATTTGGTCAGCATTCCGCCACGTCCGAAACTTGATTTGCTGGTCGAAATGGCCTCGTTCAGCGGTTTGCTTTTGGAGGTGATTTCGCGAATCACTTTTGATTCAAGCAATTCGGGCGAACCATCATAAATTCCGTCAATGTTGCTCAGGATAATTAAAGCTTCTGAATCTTCCATCGAGGCGATTAATCCTGAAAGTTCATCATTGTCGGTAAACATCAGCTCGGTGACTGAAATCGTATCGTTCTCATTCACAATCGGAATAACCTTATTCTCAATCAGCGTCGAAATACAGTTTTTCATGTTCAGGTAATGAACCCGGTCGCTGAAATTTTCTTTGGTGGTGAGTACCTGCGCGCACACAATCCCGTAATTATTGAACGCTTCAGCCCACTTGTTAATCATTTTCACCTGACCAACAGCCGACCACAACTGGCGTGCAGAAACCGTATCGAGTTTCCGGCCATTCCCAATTTCTCCGCGACCTGCAGCTACAGCTCCTGACGATACCAGTACGACTTCAACACCTTTTTGGCGTAAAAATGCGATCTGGTCAACCAAATGCGAAATGTTGGCATCATTCAATGTTCCATCAGACTTGGTTAGAACGTTACTGCCCACTTTGACAGTTATTTTTTTATAGCGTAAATGTGTCTTCAAAATCAGCATTTATTGTAAGAGGCAATCAGTCCTTGTATCAGCGAAGAACTGAACCCTTTATGCTCCATTTCATTCAATCCGGTTATGGTGATTCCGCGTGGTGTCGTGACCTTGTCAATTTCCTGCTCCGGATGTCTGCCCGATTCCATGATTAAGCCTGTTGCGCCTTTTACTGTTTGTGCGGTAATCAACTGCGCCATTTCGGCACTAAATCCCATTTCAATTCCGCCCTGCATGGCTGCCCTGATGTAACGCAATGCAAAAGCAATTCCACACGAGCCCAGAACTGTTGCAGCCGCCATTAAATCTTCAGTAATAATGAGCGCTTTACCTAATTGATCGAAAATATGAACAACCAAATTTTGCAATTCCTCTGATTTTACATTGGTCGAAATCAAGGTCATTGATTCTTGTATGGCTATGGCTGTATTTGGCATTATTCTAAATGTGCTGACACCTGATCCGCTAACAGCTTCCTCAAGTTTTAAAAGTCCGAGTCCCGCAACTGCTGAAATCAGAATTTGATTTGCGTTCAAAACAGGTTTGATTTCTGCAAGGATATCGTTTGCCTGATAAGGTTTTATCGCCAGAATAATGATATCGGCGTTTCGGACAGCTTCAATATTGTTATCCGTCGTTATTGCGCCTTGCTCCTGAAATTTTTTCAGAACACTGGTATATCGGTCGGAAACTGTTAATGCCGATGGTTGGATTTGCTTCGATTTAATCAAACCAAAAGCAACAGCACCTCCAAGATTTCCTCCGCCAATAATGGTAATTTTCTGGTCAATCATAATTTTGAAATTAACTATCCGATTGTTTGGGCCAAGGCTTCAAGGAAGACATCGGCTTGTTCTTTGGTCAAAGTTAGCGGAGAAAGTAATCGGATGGTATTTGCTCCACTTACGCCGGTAAAAATATGATGTTTTTTTAATAAAACATGACGAATGTCATTAATTTGTTGATCAAATTCGAGTCCAATCATCAAACCGAGTCCTCTGACCTCTTTTATTTGTGGAAATCCTTTCAGTTTATTAATCAGATATTCACCAACTTCGGCTGCATTTTCGACCAGTTTTTCGTTCTCCATAATTTCCAAAACAGCCAGACTTGCAGCACATGCCAGGTAATTTCCACCAAAAGTGGTTCCAAGCATTCCATGCCAAGGCTTGATTTCAGGTGCAATAAGTAGCGCACCAACCGGAAATCCGTTGCCCATTCCTTTAGCTACGGTAATTAAATCTGGTTTTATAGTTGTGTACTGATGGGCGAAGAATTTTCCGCTACGGCCGTATCCCGATTGTATTTCGTCCAAAATCAACAATGCTCCGTATTGTTTGCACAGTTTATCAGCCTGAACCAAAAAGCCTTCAGCAGGAACATGAATACCGCCAATTCCCTGAATGCCTTCGATGATTACACCTGCAATTTCATTGGTTTTGAGCTGTTCTTCGAGCAATTCCAGATTATTGAATGGAATAATAATGGCATTCGAAGTTTCATTCACCGGAGCAACTAGTTTAGGATTGTCGGTTACTGCGACAGCGGCAGAAGTACGCCCGTGGAATCCTTTTTTGAAGCTCACGATTTTTTTTCGGCCGGTAACAAACGAGGCCAATTTCAGCGCGTTTTCATTGGCTTCTGCTCCTGAATTAACCAGGAAAAGCTGGTAATCCGGATAACCGGAAACTTGCCCAAGCTTCTCAGCCAGTTCCTGTTGTTGCGGAACCTGCACCGAATTGGAGTAAAAACCAATTTCGTTTAATTGGCTGGTCAAACGTTTGATGTAATGCGGGTGCGAATGCCCTACTGAAATTACAGCATGACCACCATATAAATCAAGGTATTTGGTTCCGTTCTCATCCCACATATAACACCCTTCTCCCTTAACCGGAGTGATGTCGAGTAACGGATATACGTCGAATAGATTCATTTCTTAATAGTTTCAAGTTACAAATTTCAAGTTTCAAGAAGTCATTTATAGTCATTAAGTCACTAGTGTTGCGTTGTTTTTAAATTAATCGTTGTAACTAAATAAAATTCAATAAGATATAGACGTTCTTTGATTTTTTGATTTCAATTCATGGTAGTTTCGAAAGAAAAACCGTGAATAAAGGAAA
>Ga0209317_1001393_pt1 | contig 21366 bp, 19 predicted proteins | sample RifGroB2_FD_183994 | JGI IMG/M metagenome (GOLD analysis project Ga0209317, IMG submission 183994) | Soil microbial communities from Rifle, Colorado, USA - Groundwater B2 (SPAdes) (version 2) | ecosystem: Environmental > Terrestrial > Soil > Unclassified | place: Rifle, Colorado | collected...
TGAGGGTCAGGTTGTAGTTGCCGTTTGCCAGCGGGATGTTGTAGGAGGAGGCGCCCCAGCGCTCGGCCTGGTACAGGAGGTCGTCGGTCGTGCCGTTGATCGCCACGCCGGAAGTCCCTGCGTTGCCCCCTGTGAAGTTTGCATCGGCCTGGTAGATCACCCCTGCCGCGTCGGTGTACTGGGAGCCGCCGCTGTTAGCCGCGTAGACCAGTTTGCCTGCGGTCGTTACAGTGGCAGCTGCGAAGGTCGCCTGAATGGTATGGTTGGCCGTCACGTTGCTGAAGCTGTAGCTCGCCACCTTTCCGACCGAGACGCCGTCCACCTTGACGTCGCTTATGCCGTAACCGGCTGCTGGCGCGATGGCGTAGGATTTACTTGCGCCGGAAGTGAGGGTGGTGCTTCCTGCCGGGGTGATGCTTCCGCCTGTCCCTGCCGAAGCGGAGATGCTGAAGCTGCTGGTGGCGCTTGCGGAGGTTACCTTTATGGCGCAGATCTTGGCGTTGTCCACCTTGTTGACGAATTTGATGCTGAGGGTGCCGTTGGTTACGCTTACCGGGAGCACGACGTCGTAGGCTGCGTTCTGGCCGGCTTTCGCGAAGATGTCCAGGTTGCTGATCACGGTCGCTCCGCCGACGGTGACGTCGAAGAGACGCTTGCCGGCAGCCGACCAGTAGGTCTCGGCGAACTTCAGGGTCAGGTTGTAGTTGCCGTTTGGCAGCGGGATGTTGTAGGAGGAGGCGCCCCAGCGCTCGGTCTGGTACATAATGTCGTCGGTCGTGCCGCTGATCGCCACGCTGGTCGTCCCTGCGTTGCCGCCTGTGAAGTTGGCATCGGCACTGTAGATCCCACCTGCCGCGTCGGTGAACTGGGAGCCGCCGCTGTTAGCCCCGTAGACCAGTTTGCCGGCGGTCGTTACTGTGGCAGCTGCGAAGGTCGCCTGGATGGTACGGTTGGCTGTAAGGTTGCTGAAGGTGTAGCTCGCGACCTTTCCGACCGAGACGCCGTCCACCTTCACGTCGCTTATGGCGTAACCGGCCGCGGGCGCGATGCTGAAGGCCTGGCTGGCGGCGTGGGTCACCGTAACGCTGGTGATCGTTGTCGTGCCGCTGGTCGCCGTGTTTATCCTGGTGTTGTTAAGTGCGGTAATTCCCCCGCCGCTTCCCGAGCTCGCCGTTATCACGTGGGTAGTCGTCACCGCGGGGAACGCCTTGCTCGCCTCGGCGGAATAGGCGCTTTCCTCCCCGGCGCCGTTGTACGCGGTGAGCGCGAAATAGTAGGTGCTGCCGTCGGTCAGGTTGGCGACCGAGTAGTTGGTGAGCTTCCCCACGTCGATCTTCTGCTGGTAGCTGCGGGAGGCGTTGCCGATGTAGAGTTTGTATCCGGCCAGATCCGTAATAGGCGTTCCGTTGGTGTTGGTGGTCGGGGCGGTCCAGGACAGGCCGGCTTGGGCAGCCTGGGCGTTCTCGGCTCCGATATGCAGCGTTGCCGCCACCATGGTGATCAATAACAGCGCGAAGAACGCGATGCGCGAATATGCTGCCGGTATCTTTCCTGCAATGGTTTTTCCCATAAATGTTGCTTCCTCCGCTGTTTTTTTGCCGGGACTGGATGTGGCTGTCCCTGTTTGCTCCGGCTCGGGGCTTCCCTTGCTCCCTCGCTGACGCCATCTCTGGCTCTTTGCCGTTGCTGCTGGGTTAGTCATCTAATCTCCTTTTTCTGACGCTCATCTTGCCGCGCCGTATTTTCCTTCTGAACGCAAAAAAGCCGGGACCGATATCGTGGTGATATTTCGGCGACCCGGCTGTCTGCGTGAGACCCTTAGGCTTTCCGTCACTTCCTCGCGGAAGTTTTAGTATTGTCGTGTATCGATTCCTGCCATTTTCGTTTCGAGGACAATAACACAGTTTGTAAAAAACCCTTGTGACGGTCATCACACCAATGAAGGTTCCTGTTCGGTGAGCCCGGAGCTGCTGCCGCGATACCACGGCGGGCATTTCCTGGTTGTCGGGGATGGGGTAGGCCGGATTTGCCGGATCCCGCCTTCGCAGCTGCCGGCGGCTTGATTGACCCGCTAAATCTGCGGGTGGGGGGCGCGGCGGTTGCGTCGAATTCGCCGCGGTTTCTGTGCCAGCAGGCATACCGTGCCAACGGGCGGTCCCTTCCGCTCAGGCCGCGAGAAAGTGACGCTCGGGGTTTGATTTGAGGGGAGTGCATGGGTATAATCTAATGTGTTTCCCGGCGCGGGCTGCATCGTGGCAGACCTTCGGTGCCGGGATCGCATAAAGGCAGATCCATTCCCACCTGTTTCTGAAACTGTGGCGGCATCGGGAGGAGAGATCGGTGTGCGGAATTGCAGGTATAGTCAATATCGCAGCTAATGAGCCGCCCGGCCTGGCTCGCATAACCTCCATGATTTCACCCCTGCGCTATCGGGGGCCTGACGAATCGGGGGTGTACCTGGACGACGACATAGCCCTGGGACATCTGCGTCTGAGCATCATCGGCATAGACGGCGGGACCCAACCGATCTGCAACGAAAACGGCAAGCTTTGGATCATATATAACGGCGAGGCCTTCAACTACATCGAGCTGAAGCAGGACCTTGTCAAGAAAGGGCACCGGTTCGGCACCGAGACCGATACCGAGGTGCTCCTGCATCTCTACGAGGAATACGGGACCGGCTGCCTGGAGAGGATCAACGGCCAGTTCTCCCTGGCGATCTGGGATTCCCTGAAAAAGGAGCTTTTCCTGGCCAGGGACCGGGTCGGGATTCGCCCCCTGTATTATGCCTGGTCGGCGGGGAGGCTCTTCTTCGCCTCGGAGATCAAGGCGATCCTCGCCGTCGATGGGGCGCGGCAACTGGATCTTGAAGCGCTGTCCCAGGTCTTCATCTTCTGGGCCACCCTGCCGGGGAGGACGGTATTCCAGGGGGTCCAGGAACTTAAGCCCGGGCATTTCATGCTGGTTAAAAACGGCAAGGCCGATCCACAGCCTTACTGGCGCATACCGTTTCATCCCCCCGAAGCGGGCGGCACCCTCTGCTTTGCCGACGCGGCCGAGCAGTTGCGGGAACTGCTAGACGACGCGGTGCGACTCAGGTTGCGGGCGGACGTCCCGGTGGGAGCCTACCTGAGCGGCGGGCTCGACTCGTCGATCATCGCCATGCTGATCTCCCGGCATTGCAGCAGTCACCTGAAGACCTTCTCCCTGGGGTTCCAGACCGGCTCCTTCGACGAGAGCCCGTACCAGCAGGAGCTGATCCGTTTCCTGCGCACCGATAACCGCCAGGTAATGATAAGCAACGCCGAGATCAGGAAACAGTTCCCGGAAACCATCTGGCACTGCGAGAAGCCCGTGCTGCGCACCTCGCCGGTCCCGATGTTCATGCTGGCCAACCTGGTCCGCTCCGAGGGGTACAAGGTGGTCCTCTCCGGTGAGGGTGCCGACGAAATCCTGGGGGGGTACAACATCTTCAAGGAGGCGAAGATCCGCGACTACTGGGGGAAGGAGCCGGGATCGACGCGTCGTCCGCTGCTCCTGGAGCGGCTTTATTCCTACGTTTTCAGCAATCCTTCCAGGGGACGCTCCTTCCTGCAAAATTTCTTCGCCGTGAAACAGGAAGAGCTCAAGGATCCTTTCTTCTCCCACACCGTGCGCTGGGAAAGCGGCAGGAGAAATCTCGGCTTCTTCTCCGACGACTCTATCGCCGCACTGTCGGCCTACGACCCCGTGCAGGAGTTGGCCGGATTGCTGCCGGAAGGCTTTGCCGGTCGCGACCTGCTGTCGAGGGCACAGGTGCTGGAGATGGAGATATTTCTGGCCAACTTTCTGCTCTCCTCCCAGGGGGACCGGGTCGGCATGGCCCACTCCATCGAGATGCGTCATCCGTTTCTGGACTACCGGGTGATCGATTTCGCCTTCCGGCTCCCGGCCAAGTGGAAGATCAGGGGGCTGAACGAAAAGTACCTGCTGAAGCAGGCCTTCAGGGGGCTGATCCCGGAGAGCATCTCCAGCAGGGCCAAGCAGCCGTACCGCGCTCCCATTCGCGAACTGTTTTTCCCGGAGGCGCCTGCCGATTATGTCGATGATCTGCTGTCGGAGCAGCGCCTGAGGGAGAGCGGTTACTTCAATGCCAGGAAGGTGAGCCGCCTTTATGAGAAATTCCGCGCCTCGCAGCTCCAGTTTGCCAGCGAGTTCCAGAACATGGCCCTGATCGGGGCACTTTCCACCCAGATACTGCACCAGCAGTTCCTGGCGGCCCCGGCTTCCCCCGCCACCTTGCTGCAGCCGGATCGGGTGATCTGCCGCCTGGGCGGAAAAAAGTGACGGCAGCCGCGGTCGGTCCCGGGGGCGGCACTCCCGCTTTACACCAAACGGCAGCTCAACAGAGGAGCCTGACATGATTCTGTCCCAGGGATCGGCAGTGCACGGTTTTTTGGAAGCCTCTGCGCAACTTCTACCCGACAAGATCGCCTGCGTCCAGGACGAGGAGCGGGTAAGCTACCGGCAGATCAACGACATGGCCAACCGGCTGGCCGCCCGTCTGCTGCAACAGGGGGTGGCCGCAGGCGACAGGGTCGTCATGCTGCTGGAAAACAGCGTCGATTACATCGTGAGCTACTACGGCGTGCTGAAGAGCGGTGCCGTTGCCGTTCCGCTCAACTGCGAGGTCAAAGCCGACACCCTGGCGCCGCTTCTGGGGGAACTTCAGCCCCGGGCTCTGATCGCCTGCTGCAAATCGGAACAGCTGCTGCGGGGTGTCGACCCCGACACCCTGGGAATCCCGCTGCTGGTGATCAAGAATCCGTCCGCTCCCTGGAACTCCTGCCGGTGCCGTGTCCTTGCCTGGAACGATGTGGTGCGGCAAGGGGAGCTGCCAAACCCCGGGGCCGCCGGCGAGGCATCGGCCCTGGCGAGCATCATTTACACCTCGGGCTCGACCGGCAAACCGAAGGGGGTGATGCTGTCCCACCGCAATATCGTGTCCAACACCCGATCCATCGTGCAGTATCTGAACCTGACGGAAAACGACATCCAGATGGTAGTGCTCCCTTTTTTCTACGTGATGGGGAAGTCCCTTCTCAACACCCATGTTGCCGTGGGGGGGACGGTCGTCATCAACAACAGCTTCGCCTACCCGGCCTCCGTGGTCCGGCAGATGGCCGCTGAAGGGGTCACCGGCTTTTCGGGCGTCCCTTCCACCTACGCCTACCTGCTGCATCGCTCCCCCCTGCAGGCCTACCGCGACAGGCTTGGTTCTCTGCGCTACTGCACGCAGGCCGGCGGCCACATGGCGCGCCAGATCAAGGAAAAGCTGCTCCTGGCGCTTCCCCCCCACACCAGGCTCTACATCATGTACGGCGCCACCGAGGCTGCCGCCAGGCTGACCTACGTGGAGCCCGAGCGCCTCACCAGCAAGCTCGATTCCATCGGCAAGGCGATCCCGGGTGTGACGGTGAGGGTCCTGGATGAGAAGGGGGATGAGGTGCCAAACGGGGAGCCGGGAGAACTGGTTGCTTCCGGAGCCAACATCATGCTGGGGTACTGGAGGGATGCCGCCGCAACGGCGCGCGTCCTGGACGAACACGGCTATCACACCGGCGATCTGGGATATCAGGACGAGGAGGGCTACCTCTATGTGACCGGTCGCAAGGATGACCTTCTCAAGGTGGGTGGGCATCGCGTCGACCCGCAGGAGATCGAGGACGCCATGATGGCAACCGGCCTGCTGCTGGAGGCTGCGGTGGTCGGAGTGGATGACGAACTGCTCGGCAAAAAAGTGGTGGCACTGGCGGTGCCGCTCAGCGCGGGGTGCAGCCAGAGCGAGATCCTGGCGCTTTGCCTCGCCAAATTGCCCAGGCACAAGCTGCCGGGGGAAATCCGGTTCGTCGCCTCGCTCCCCAAGTATGCCAACAGCAAGATCGACCGCCCCGCCTGCCTGGCGCTTTTTCAGGACCAGACCGATAAAGGGGTGGAGCAATCGGGTCCCCGGCTGCTGCCGGCGGCAGGCTGCCCGACGGCAGAGCCGGCCTCGGCTGCCGGAGTTCGAGATGGCCATGGAATCGGGAGCCTGTCCTGAGAACGCCTGAGCGGCACGGTTGCTGCCAGATTAGATACCACCCCGGCCGCTTGACATGTGAAGGTTTTAATGTATTGTCAAGGCTGCCGGCAGCGCACGATGAACCTGTCAGGGAAAGGAAGGTGACGGTATGGGGGTGACAGCAGATTTTTCCGCAGAGGTGCTCAGACTGGACCCGGAAAGGGAGATCGCCAGGATCTGCCTCAGGATCCGTGAGCTCATGCTGACCCGGGTGAAAAGACGAGGGCTTGTGGTCGGCCTGTCCGGCGGCATTGACAGCAGCGTGACGGCGGCCCTTGCCGTCAGGGCGCTGGGACGGGAAAGGGTCCTCGGATTGGAGATGCCGGAGCGGCATTCGGCGCAGGAATCCCTGCAGCTAAGCGGCATGGTGGCCGCTTCTCTGGGGATGGACACGGTCCGGGAGGAGATCTCCGGGATACTCGAGTCGGTCGGTTTTTATCAAAGATACGACGACGCGGTACGGATGCTCTTTCCCGAATACGGGGCGGGATGGAAGTCCAAAATTGCCATCTCGGATGTCGTGGCGGGAGCGGAGCTCACCTCCTTCTACCTCGTGGTTGAAAGTCCGGATGCGGCCGTTACCAGGATGCGGCTACCCTTCAAGCCGTACCTGGAGATCGTCGCGGCCACCAATTTCAAGCAGCGCATACGCAAGATGCTGGAATACTATCACGCGGACCGTCTTCATTTCGCCGTGGCGGGGACCCCGAACCGGCTGGAGTACGATCAGGGATTCTTCGTCAAACTGGGCGACGGTGCGGCCGATATCAAGCCGATCGCCCATCTCTACAAATCGCAGGTTTACCAGCTCGCCGAATCCCTGGGCATCCCGGAGCAGATCCGGAACAGGAAGCCTACCACCGATACCTACTCCCTGGCACAGGGACAGGACGAATTCTACTTCTCGCTCCCCTACGACCAGATGGATCTCTGTCTGCTGGCCAAAAACAGGGCTGTCCCGGCAGAGCTCGTGGCCCCTTTGCTCGGGCTCAAGCCGGAACAGGTTCAGATGGTGTTCCGCGATATCGACGCCAAGCGCGCAACTACGCGGTATCTGCATCTTCCCCCCCTGCTTGTGGAGGAAATAGACTGGGGAAACGGAGCAGGCCGAAAGGACATGAAAAACGGAGGTACACCAACATGAGCTTACAGGAAGATATCAGGGAGTTTATCGTCGAAAATTTTCTTTTTGGCGACGAAGGAGGACTTCATGATGACAGTTCCTTTCTGGAAGAGGGGATCGTCGATTCGACCGGGATCATGCAACTGGTCTCTTTTTTACAGGAGCAGTATCTGATCGCCATCGAAGACGAGGAGCTCATCCCGGACAACCTGGATTCCATCAAGAAGGTCACCAATTTCATAGAAGACAAAAAGCGGGCGCTCATGCTGGGGTCGACGGGCTCCCATTGACGGTCCGGCGAGAACCGCCTCTTTTGGAGCTCGATGATGAAAATGCGCATCCTGCAACGCTTGCTCGGCAAACTAGCCATGATTGCACCCGGCGGTTATTCCCTGAGGCCGTGGCTGCACAAGATGCGGGGGGTACAGATGGGAGAGCGCGTCTGGATCGGGCAGTACGTCTATATCGACGAACTCCATCCCGAGAAGGTCAGCATCGAAGATAACGCCGTGATAGGGTTCAGATGCACGATTTTCGCCCATTTCTACACCGGAGCATACTCCCCGGGCGCCAGGGTAGGGAAGGTGCAGATAAAAAGCGGCGCCTTTCTGGGCCCCAACTGCACCGTGCTAAACGACGTGGTCATCGGCGAGGGATCGGTGGTGGTGGCCGGAAGCGTGGTGACCAGAAACGTCCCGGCGGGGGTGGTCTACGGCCCGCCCCCGCCGGGTCCGCTGGCAAGAATCACCCATCCCCTCATCAAGGCCGGCCAGGTCGAGTACGGAAAGTTTCTCTGCGGCCTGAAAAAAATCGGCGCTGATCCCGACCCGTCGCCTCGGTCCGCTCTCCCGGCTGACTACCGGCAGGTCGATTCGGAGGCACCGGGTGGGGAGAAAAGCGGAGCAAAGGAGGCCCGGTGGTCATAGATCACATAGGCGTAGCGGTAATGTCCCTGGAAGAAGGGATACAACATTGGGAGCAGGCCTTTGGATACCGGCAGATGACGGCCATCGTCATCAACACGCGTCAGAAGGTGAGGGTCGCCTTTCTCGGCAAGGAAGATTCGCTGACGGTCAAGCTGATTGAACCGACAGATCCCGCTTCACCCGTTTATGCTTTCGCCAAACGTGGAGGCGGGCTGCATCATCTCTGCTTCAAATGCTCCAGGCTAGCCAACGAAATAGCCAAGCTCGGTGCGCTGGGGCTCAGGGTTCTGGTAAAACCCCAGCCCGGGGAGGCGTTCGACAACGAAGAGATCGCTTTTCTTTTCGATAAGCAGGGGCTCAACATCGAGCTTATCGACACCGACAAGAAGGCCGGCCTGCTGTGTCAGCCCGCCGAATAGCCCTTCCCCTGCTTCCTCACGAAATCAGGGAGCACCAAGCACCGCTTACTAGGGAATCATATGAAATCAGCCAAAGCCCTCACGGAAATCCTTTACGTCGCCAGGGAGCTGGGGCCGCGCTCCTCCCTGGAATTGCTCACCTCCAGAATCTTTTCCATCAATCATTACTACATCCTCTGCAAAAGCCTATCTGATGCACGAGGTTCTGCGGCAGCGGGCAAAACCGAACTCTTCCCGATATCCGAGGGTGACGTCAGGGAGATCGAAAACAGCCTCACTGCATGTAGCGCTGCCGATAGAAGAGAAATCTTGTCCCGCTTGATCTTCTACCAAAGCGGCTTCGGCAATTGCTATGTCATGAGGCGTGACAACAAGGTAACCTTCATGCAGTGGATCATTTACCCGACGGAAAACGGTCTCATCAGGGAGAAATACGCCAACTATTATTGTCCCTTGGGAGAGAAGCAGGTCATGATCGAGAACGCCTTCACCTTTCCCGCCTACCGGGGGCTGGGGTGCCTGGCGTCAGGGACGCGGCAGTTGATGGAACTGGCACGAGCCCAGGGTTACCGCTCCGCTGTCTGCTATATCAGGAAGGATAGGATCGCGGCGGTCAACGAATTCGTCAGGATGGGGTTCACCATCACCAGGATGATCCCGGAATACAAGGTTCTCGGCGGGATATGGCGCTCTTTTTGACCCTGCCTTTGCCTTTCATCGGCTGCCGCTGCTTGGGATGCAGCGGCAGCCGATCACGGCTCAGTCATAGCTCTTTTTCAGCCGGTGCAGCAGCACCGCCACGAGCAGCATGAAGCAAACCGCTATACCTCCCGCCACCCTCCGCTTCGCGCGCGCCTGCTCGATCACCCTCAGATCGTCGTCAAGCTTTGCCAGTTCCGCGTTGATCTGCGTCGACTCGGCCTTCACCCGTTCCACGTCCACATCGTGGAACAAGGTGTGGAAGCGGTTTCTCACCGCAAAGAGCGCTTTGCCGAGCCGGTCGGTATCGACCCCGATCGACTCGAAGCCGCTGATCCTCTGCTCGATACCGATGATGGAGCCTTCGGTCTGCTGCATGGCGTCCCTGATCGCCTTGGCCCGCTCGAAGCTGTGGCAGCGGGTGCAGCTTTTCTCGTTGATCAGATCCAGAGAGGCCTTCACGATCTGGTGATTGCCGTGGCAGGTGACGCAGGTCGGGCCGCCGCTTCCCAGCGCCCTGCCGTGCGCGCTCGCCAGGTAATCCTTGAGGACTCCGGGATGGCAGCGTCCGCAGAAGACGGGGATCTCCTGCTCTTTGGGGACGCCGAGGAACCCCCGCATCCTGTTCATGGCGTCCGCCGCATTCTTGGGATCACCGCCGTGGCAGCTGTTGCAGGAGATGCCGTTCACCGCGTGGATGCTTTTGCGCCAGAGCTCGACCGGCGCACCGAGCTTCCCCGGCAGCGGCGCGTGGCACTGGATGCAGACGGTTTCCGGCTGTTCGGCCGGGAGCGCCGGGGCGGGGTGCAGGGTTGCCACTGCGCTAAGGAGGGCGCCGAGTGCGGCCCGTTGCCAGCTCCCCCGCGATGTCAGGGTCATTTTCATCATGAGTAGTGCCCCCATACCGTAAGTCCGACCCAGAGCAGGATCCCTCCGATGGAACAGACCAGGAACAGCGGCCGCTTCAGTGGGTGCCGCTCCGGCGAGCGATCGATGAAGGGAAGCAGCGCCACGAAGGTCATGGCGGCCGCCTGAACGGTGAGACCCAGCAGCTCGCTCGGGAAGATCTTGAGGATCTGGTAGTTGGCCAGGAAGTACCATTCCGGCTTGATGTGGGCCGGCGTCTTGAAGGGGTCGGCCGGGACGAAGGCGTCCGGTGTGAACGGGAGGTCCGGCCCGAAGAAGACCACCCCGAAGAAAACGGCGAAGTAGATGGCGATCGAGGTCAGGTCCTGCAGCGCGAAGTTCGGGAAAAACGGGATGCCGCCGGGATGGCTCTGGTAGCGGTAGCTGTCGCCGGGCCAGTGCCTGACGGGCTCGTCCCCTCCAAAGGGAGGCGACGAGATGCCGGTTCGCTTCAAGACGAACAGGTGTGCGCCGATCAGCAAGGCTATGATGACCGGGATCACCGCCACATGCAGCGCGAAGAAGCGTCCCAGCGTCGGCGGGCCGACCATCTTGCCGCCGCGCAGGAACTCCACCAGATACTGGCCGATAAGCGGAATCGCGCTGACGCTGTTGGTGGCGACCGTGGTGGCCCAGAAGGACAACTGGCTCCAGGGGAGCAGGTAGCCGGTCAGGGAGATCCCCTGGACGATGGCGAAAAGCGTAAAGCCGGTGAGCCAGTTCAACTCGCGCGGCCCCTTGTAGCTTCCCATCATCAGGGTCGAAATCATGTGCATGAAGAGCACCGCCACCATCATGTTGCTGCCGACCGCATGGCAAAGCCGCATCAGCCAGCCGTAGGGGAGCTCGTTCATGATGTAGGTGACGCTCTTGAACGCCTTGTCCGCATCCGGCACGTAGTAGACCAGCAGCAGCATGCCGGTCACCACCTGCATGGCGAAGATGACCAGGAGCACGCTCCCCAGCGAATACCACTCGTTGATGTTGCGCGGCAGCAGGTAGCCGGTCAGCTCCTTTTTCACCAGCTCCCGGGCGCCGATGCGCACGTCGATCCAGTCGTAAACCCGTTTGAACAAGGGCATGAAACCTCCATATGCGGGAACAGCCTTACCCGACTGTTATCTTTCCCTCTGCCACGCTAACGGGGATTTTGGCGAGCGGTTTGGGCGGCGGTCCGGACAGGACGGTTCCGTCGGCTGTGAACTGGCCGGCGTGGCAGGGACAGAGGAAGTCCTGGCTCTGCTTCACCCACTGCACGATGCAGCCCAGATGGGTGCAGACCGCGGAAAGGGCGACGGTCTCGCCCGTTTTGGTTCTTACCAGGACCGCGGCCGAGCCTGCGTACTCGAAGAACTTCGCCTCCCCCTCGGGGAGCTCGCTTGAGGCGAAGACCAGCTTCTCCGCGCCCGAGGGCCCCGATGCGGGCGCCAGGTATCGAAATACCGGATAGGCGGCGGCAGCGGTGGCCACGACCGTTGCCCCAGCCAGGCAGATCCCGAGAAATTTTCTCCTGCCGTCGTTCTCCATACGTCCTCCCGGGCATTGCGTCTAGGTTCGGGCTCAAGTATAATAATAGTTTCTGTCATTTCAAGTGCTAATTTTTCACATCTGCTGGCGGTGGCTGGATTCAGGCAATATGTGAATGAGCGATGGATCTATCTAGCTGTTTTATCGCAGGCAATAACCGGGACTGGTACTGGTTGAAAATAAAATGGAGCTTTATTCCATTTCCGAGTGTGTTATTGCATCCATCAAGAATGCTCTGAGTTAAATGCTGCTTAGATTGTGGAGAAAGCAATTGCCAGTAATTCTCTTTGCAGGTCCGGTTAGCGCAGCGTAACCCGACATTGTTTCGGATGCGCATCGACGGCGCGTCGGGTTACGCCCTGCGGGCTAACCCGACCTACGGCTACGGTTACGGCTACATTTACAGCTATTTTTCTCGTTCCCAAGCTCCAGCTTGGGAACGAAGCCTTTACCCCGGCCTGCAAATTATGTATCCTGACGGCGCCGCTGTCGGCTCGCTGGCGCCGACGCGGTCGTTCCGATTTTGCCAGGTTCAGCCATGACGGGATAAAGGAGAGGCAATGGAAACCTATTACGACCCGACGGATCTGGGTAAATTTTCCGAGATCGGCAAGGATGCCCCGGAGCTTGCCGCCAAGTTCTTCGACTACTACGGAGCGGTCTTCGCCGAGGGGGAATTGACCGAAAGGGAGAAGGCGCTGATAGCGCTGGCGGTAGCCCACACCGTGCAGTGCCCATACTGCATCGATGCCTACACCCGTGCCTGTCTCGAGAAGGGGTCCAGCTTGGGGGAGATGACGGAGGCGGTCCATGTGGTTACCGCCATCCGCGGCGGTGCATCGCTTGTCCACGGTCTGCAGATGCGCAAGATTGCCGAGAAGCTCTCGCTTTAAAAAGAAGAGGAAGGTTATGACGGAGAGAGCAACGGGTGAGTATGGCACCGAGCCGTTTCGCGAGATCCTGATGCGGCACGGGCTGCAGCTTTGCCGCGACCGGACCACGGCCCTGCAGGTGAACGTCGGGCTGAACTGCGACCTTTCCTGCCGGCACTGCCATCTGGAGGCCGGCCCGGGCCGGGACGAGATGATGGAGCGCGTCACCATGGACGCGGTGATCGACTGCGCCCGGCGCTTTCGCTTTTCCAGCATCGACATCACCGGAGGGGCGCCGGAACTGGTCCCAGGGATCGATTACCTGGCGAGGGCCCTGGCAGAGCTGACGCCGAGAGTGGTGCTGCGCAGCAACCTGATCGCCCTGAGCCGGGGGAGGGGGGCGGAGCTCTGCGAGCTGTACCGGGATCTCAAGGCGGTGCTGGTCGTCTCGCTTCCGGCGACCAACGCCGCGCAGACCGAGGCACAGCGCGGCGCCGGCGTCTGGGAGCGGAGCATCGCCGCACTGAAAATGCTGAACGGTCTGGGTTATGGCATGGAGGGGAGTTCACTGGAACTGGACCTGGTTTCCAATCCGGCGGGCGCCTTCCTCCCGGCCTCCCAGCAGCAGGCGGAAAAGAAGTTCCGCGGCGACCTGATGCGCAAGTACGGCATCAGCTTCAACGCGCTCTACACCTTCGCCAACGTGCCGCTGGGGCGCTTCCTGAGTTTCCTGGAGCGCTCAGGAAATCTCGAAGGGTATCGGTCCAAACTTGCCGCCGGTTTCAATCCCTGCACGGTAGAGGGTCTCATGTGCCGCACGCAACTCTCGGTCGACTGGCTGGGACGGTTGCACGACTGCGACTTCAACCTTGCGGCGGGACTTTTCCACGGCGGGCAGCTGAAGTTGATCTCCGCTCTATCGGAGCTGCCGGCGCCGGGTACGCCGATACCGGTCGGTGACCACTGCTATGCCTGCACCGTCGGCTCCGGCTTCACCTGAGGCGGCAGCATCGTGGCCTAGTTCGGGTCACCTCAGTCGTCTCTCACCTCAGTCGTCTTACCTCGTATCCCTCATCCCCACCCCGGCCCTCCCCTTGAAGGGGAGGGAGCCTTTCTTCTCGTTCCCAAGCTCCAGCTTTTCCCTGGTTACCAAGCTCCAGCTTGGGAACCACTAGCCGCCAAAGCTCCAGCTTTGCATCTTGTCGGACCTCCCTGACCTCTCAGGGTCCCTTTTTCAGCGGCGCCGGCGTTCCAGGTTCGTCGTCAGGCCGGAAATATCTCCCCTGGTAGTGATCCCTGTTTTTCCAGAAGTCGGCGAACTCCCGGTTCCTCAATTCACGGATCCTGGCGATCTTGTGCTTGCGAAGCTCGGGTGGCACCCGGCTGAATCCCTGCAGCATCCAGGGGCCCCGGTACGAGGCTGAACGGTACCAGGTGCCGCTTTTCAGGAAATAAAAGTTGTCGGATAGGTAGAACATGTCGTAAGGGACCCCTACCGCCACGCCGAATCCCAATTCCGCCGGGAACAGGAATTCCGGAGGCTGGGTCAGCGTTATCGGCTGCTCAGGCCGCTGGGGCTTGACCTCTTTTGGGGGCTGCGGTTGCGGGGCTGGCGGCTGGCTGGGTGGAGGTTCCGGCGAGGTAATTTCCCTGTGGTACTGATCGTAGGTCTGATACGGATAGTAGATGCCGTTGGCATAGAAGGTATCCTGGGCAAGCCCGGTGAAGGCATTGGTTGACAGCAGCATCAAGCTCGCAAGGGCAGTACAGGCGATCTTCTTCATGTGACCCCCATTTGGGAAGTTCCCATTTTTGTTGCTGGTTTGCGCCAATCTGGAGCAGCTCATGGCTTTCCATGGTTCTTGCCGGAATCCAGCAGATCGGCGCGCGTCCAGGGGACCCGGTTGTTGCCGCGGCGCGAGAACAGCACCTGGAACAGCTCCAAGGACCCTGTGGTGAAGTTGGCAATGGAACCGCATAGGTAAAGGCGCCAGGCCCTGACGAAGCTCTCGTCGAACATCTGCGCCACCTGGCCCGAGTGCAGCTCGAAACGCTCCAGCCAGTGTTCCAGGGTTCTCGCGTAATGGAGGCGGAGATTCTCCAGGTCGATGACGTTGAAGGCATACGGCTCGAAGATCTCCATCATCTCCCTGACCGTTGGGGTATAGCTTCCGGGGAAGATCCTTTTCTGCAGCCAGTCGCTCATCGGCTCGGCAATATTCTGGCCGATGCTGTGGATCAGCCCCAGCCCGGTCTCCGAGAGGGTCCGGTCGATGACTTCGCCGAGTTTGCGGTAGTTGTTGGGGCCCACGTGCTCCAGCATCCCGATCGAGACGAAGACGTCGCACTCCCCGGTGATGTTGCGGTAGTCGTCCTCGATGTACTCGACCCCTGCGATCCCCTCCTCGCCGGCCCGCTGCCGCGCGTAAGCCACCTGTTCACTGGAGATGTTGAAGGCCCTGACCTTGGCGCCGTACTGCTTCGCCATGTACCGGGCCAGGGCGCCCCAGCCGCAGCCGGCCTCGATCACCCTTTCGCCCCCCTTCAGGCGCAGCTTGCGGCAGACCAGCTCCATCTTGGCGACCTGGGCCTCTTCCAGGGAGATGTCGCGGCTGGGAAAGTAGGCGCAGGTATAGAGCATCTCGCGGTCCAGCCAGAGCCGGTAAAAGTCGTTGCCGATGTCGTAGTGGTGGTGGATGTTCTTGCGCGATTCGGGAGGAGAGTTCACCGTTTGCCGCTGCCAGTTGGGCACCGGCTTCGAGCGGCGCCGTACATCCCCCCGCCGAGCCATGGCGCGATAAACCGTTTCCAGAAACGGCACCATCTCCCCCTCGATCTCGATATTGCCGGCGCTGTAATCGTCGCCGAAGTAAAGGAGCGGGTTCGCAATCAGCCGCAGCAAGGTCGCCCTGTTTTGTATGGTCATCCGGAAAGGCGCTGCACTCCCGGGGAGCGCGTCTTTGCCGTCCCAAAGCGCCGCTCCGATGTCGGGAGATCCGACGCCGTTCAAGAGGGTGCGTAAAAGCCACCTGTCGATTTCGAGGACCCTGCCGGATGCTCTGGCCCCGACCGTGAACAGCGTCGTCGGGCAAACTGCATAGGCTTTCGAAGTCTTCATGGGAACACCTCGCCGAGATTGATGCACATTAATGATTTTGTGGGGTATTGACAAAAAGTCAAGAAGGAAAGTCCGCGAGGTTGGGGAGTTCGGACAGGTTGCTAGGGTCGAGGATGCGCTCCTTAGGAACCGTTGAGCGTTGAGCGTTGAGACCCCTCATCTCTCATCTCTCATCCGGGATGGCTTGGGACAGCGCAGATCTGATGATCGGATTCACCAGTTCCGGGTCTGTTACCGGTCCCATATGCCCGGTATCCACCAGGTGGAGCCTGCAGTCGGGGAGGGTTTCGGAGAGCTTATGTGACACCCGGAGCGCCGGCAGCCTGCTCGATCTTCCCGCTATCAGCGTCACCGGCAGCCGCAGTTGCCGATAGTCGTCCAGGGTGAGCTGCGTGCGCGTCAGCGCGCTGAAATCAAGGGCCAGTTTTTCCGTCCGGAGGGCGAACTCCTTTTGTACCCGTGGCGGGAAATTGCCGAAGCTTCCCGCGCCGTTCCAGTAGTCCAGAAAGGTCGCGGCAGCCTCCTCGCGCAGCCCCGCCGCCATGAGCCTGCCAAGTTCCTGCATCATGGCAAGGACCGGCTCAAGCCCCGGATCTCCACGCTCAAGGAGGTGAAAGGCAACCGGTTCGAAGAGCGTGAGCGTCTTGACCCGTCCCGGGAAGCGGTGGCAGAAGCGGAGCGCCACGGCCCCGCCGTAAGAGTGGCCCACCAGGTGGATAGGCTCATCCGGGAGCAGGATCTCGTCAAGGAGCGACTGCACCAGTTCCACCTCGTCCAGCAGGGTAAACCGGTCCTTTTTTACCGGAAGCGCCGTCTCGCCGTAGCCGTAGAGATCGACGGCGATGACCCGGAACTCGCCTTCCAGCATGCTGCACAATGCCCTCCACTGGTTCTTCGAGCTCAGGGTACAGTGCAGAAGAACGACCGGCGGACCATCGCCGGCGCTGTAGTAGGCGGGAAGGGTTGTCGTCATCACTAGATCTCCTTACCTGGTTGGCATCTCCGCAGCTGCGGCCGGCGTCGGAACACAGGGCGAACACAAGGTTCGCCCCTATCCATAAACCGTAGGGGCGAACCTTGTTCGCCCTTGTGTTCGCCCGGCCGTACGCGATCAGCCGATGAAAGATAACCCGGGCGGTTCGCCAGGTCAAGGGTGTCGACGGGCGGGGTAGGGGGGCCGCGCCCACCAAAGCCTTGCCGGCGGCGCGCTCGGCCCCCCCCCGCTCCTCGCCGCAGCGAAACGGCAGTGCCGCTCATGCAGCGGGGGCGATTTTTCATTGTCAACAACATGGCGATTTGCTGTATAGTGTCTGGTGCTGTATACGACAAAGCCGAAAAGGGCAATGAAAAGGGGAGAATAAGTGGCAAAGAAACCATGGGTGGACAAGGATCAATGCATCAGTTGCGGGATTTGCGAGAACAACTGCCCGCAGGTGTTCCGTCTCGATTCGCACGGCAAGTCCGAGTGTTACGACCCCGATGGCGCACCCGAAGAGGTGATACAGAGCATGGCTATCGATCTCTGCCCGGTGTCGTGCATAATGTGGGCGGAGTGATTTGCCGGAAAGAAAGGTTCAACCAGGTATCGAAGAACAGGCTTAACTTATCTGACTGCCGAAGGCGGATGGTCCATGTGCGGGGAAGTGTCGTGACGCAGCCAGCAGGCGTCGCAATACTTCCCCGTTACCTTATCCTTCCGGGATTGCTGCAAAAATCGCTTAAAAAACTGGATCATGGTACCGATAAGCTGTATATAAGGGGTCGTGCAGTCGTTTGAACTGTCCGATCTTTTCTCGTTCCCAAGCTCCAGCTTGGGAACGCAATCGCTGTCAAAGCTCCAGCTTTGAGGCGTTGAAGCGGAGCTTCCTATATCAATTTGCGTTCCCAAGCTGGAGCTTGGGAACGAGATGACAGCTGGAGCTTGGGAACGAGATGAAAAATGGGACCTTCCACCTTTAGCAAAGGGGGATCGAGGGGGATTTAGTCGGCTCAGGTGGGCAAAATCCCCCCTTGCCCCCCTTTGCAAAGGGGGGTAAAGGCACCGCCTTTGTTTCGGAGATAGTTCCGTATTTTTCTGCCGGGGAGCTGTATGAAGCGAACGGACATGGTGAAAGGCGGGGCGCTTCTGACCTGCGTCATTGGCATAAGCCTTCTGCACTACCTGACTCCGCTCAGGCTCGCCATGCTGCACGACATCTTTCAGCGTCTCTATTACATACCGATCATCCTGTCGGCCTACTGGTTCGGGTTCCGGGGCGGCATCGGCTGTGCCATCCTCGTCACCATCGCCTACGCGCCGCACATCCTGTTCCAGTGGGGCGGGCACCTGATCATGGAGATGGAGAAGTACCTGGAGGTCCTGCTCTACAACGTGGTCGGCGGGATCACCGGTTTTCTCTCCCAGCAGGAGCGCTCGCGCAGGGAGCAGCTCGAGGAGACCGCAAAGGGGCTGGAAGAGTCGTACCAGCAGCTGCAGAGCCAGTCGGAGCTGATCATCAGGATAGAGGAGCAGTTGCGGCGCGCCGAGCGACTGTCGGCCTTGGGGGAGCTCTCGGCAATCCTCGCCCACGAGATCCGCAACCCGCTCGCCTCGATCCGCGGCACCGCGGAAATACTGATGGAGGACGGCACCTCCGCTGCCAACAGGGGGGAATTCCTCGGCATCCTGGTGAAGGAGTCGGACCGCCTGAACCGCGTGGTGGAGGACTTCCTCAGGATGGCCCGCCCCGAGCCGATCACCAAGGAGGGGTGTGACATCAATGAGGAACTGGCCAACATGGTCACGCTCCTCTCCGCCGAGGCCAGGGCCGGCAGGATAACCCTGCAATTGCAACCCTCGCCGCTGCCTCAATTCGTAGGCGACGGTCAGAAACTGCGCCAGGCCTTCATGAATATTATTCTGAACGGGATACAGGCCTCGCCGGCGGGGGGGAGGGTGGTCGTCTCCACCCTGTTTAACCGGGAGAGCGGCTGCATCGAGATCCGTTTCTCCGATACCGGCCCCGGGATCTCCAGTGAGGCGATCGGGAAGATCTTCGAGCCGTTTTTCACCACCAAGGGGAGCGGTACCGGGCTCGGGCTCCCCATCACGAAAAAGATCATCGAGGGGCATGGCGGCACCCTGAGGGTCGAGAGCGAGCCGGGCAATGGCGCCATCTTCGAGGTGCTGCTGCCGGTTTCCCGGGTGGTGCCGTCCTGAACGGGCGAACTTGTCAGGCAGGCGCAGCTGTTGTAGAGTATTCCACGGTGCCGGCAGGGTATTCCGCTCTTTCTCGCCGCCGTTACCCCCCTGCCCCCCCCGCATTTGGCCGGATAAACTGCTGCCACGCTGGCTGCCGGGTAGCCGGCTGATTGATCTATAATTTCAGGAGTCGCCATGCACGCCAGGTTCACCCCTGCTTTTCTCCTGTTGGTAATCCTTTTCTCAGCTCCATCTCTCCACGCCGGCCAGGCCGCGCCCTCGGAAGATCTCGCGAAGCTGGTCGATACCGCCCTCGCCGCCAACCCGGAGCTGAAGGCCTCCGCCTCGCGCTGGGCCGGTTTTAAAAGCCGCGTCAAGCAGGCCGGCAGCCTGGAAGATCCCATGCTGATGCTGAAGATTCAAAACGGCATCGTCACCGACCCGCTCAGTTTCACCAGGGATTCCATGACCCAGAAGGTGGTCGGGATCTCCCAGCAGCTCCCCTATTTCGGCAAGCGGGCCCTGCGCGGGGAGGTAGCGGCACGGGAGGCGGAGAGCTACCATTACGGGCACGAGGAGAGGAGACTGGAGCTGATCCGGATGGTGAAGGAGGCCTATTACCAGATCTTTTTCACCGACCGCTCCATCGCGATCCTCAACAGGAACATCAGCGTGATTGATACCTTCATCACCCTTGCCGAGACCAAGTACTCGGTCGGGCAGGGCGCGCAGCAGGATATCTTCAAGGCGCAACTGGAGCGATCGAAGATGCTCGACATGCAGATATCCCTGGAACAGCAGAGAAAGAGCCTGGCGATCGGGCTGAACGCGCTGCTGTACCGTCCGGCAACCACAGCGGTGGGAGAAATCGCCGAGTTCGGACTAGGCGCGGCACCCCCTGCCGCTGAAAAGCTCATGGAGATCGCCGAGGAGAGCCGCCCGTCCCTGAAGAGCCTGAGGGCGCAGGTGCAGAAGGGGAAGGGGGGCTACGCGCTGGCGCAGAAGGATTATTATCCGGATTTCAACGTCTCATTTGAATACATGCAGCGGCAGCGCGCCATGGAAAGTGACGGCGCCGACATGTACTCGCTGGGGGTCACCTTCAACCTTCCGGTGCGAAGGGAGAGAAGGGAGGCGATGCTGGCCGAGTCCTCCTCCGAGATAGCCATGGCGTCCGAGGAACTGAACGCCACCAGAAACGCCATCGCCGCCGGAATCGCCGATCTGCTGGCCCAGATGGAGCGGCGCAGGAGGCTTGCCGAGCTGTACCAGAGCGGGATCATCCCGCAGGCCGAGCAGTCGCTTGAGTCGGCCGCCATCGGGTACCGGGTCAACAAGGTCGATTTCCTCACCCTGCTGGACAGCAGGGTCACCCTGTTCAACTACGAGCGGGAGTACTACGACTCGCTGGCGGACTACCAGATGAAGAAGGCCCAGTTGGAGGCGCTGGTCGGCAAGGGGCTCGATTGAGGCGTAAGGCAAAGGCCTTGCGCCTGCGATGATGCCGCTAACAACCCTGCGGTATCCGCCACAAGCGATTATCAAACGTCCAGCAGACAATAAAGGAGATCAAGATGAAAAAGATGACCGGTGTGCTTGCCGCAGCAATTTTTGCCCTTTCTGTGCCGACGTGGGCCGTTGCCGCGATGGATCATAAGATGGATCATGGCGCCATGAAGGGTAATGTGGCCCACGCAGAGGTGGTTGAAGGCGTCAAGGCGACCTTCAAGATCACTACCATGAAAGAGGCCATGAAAGAGATGAAAATGGAGATGCCGAAGGGAATGAAGGAAACCCACCACCTCTCTGTCGACTTCACCGATGCCAAAACCGGCAAGGCGCTTACTGAGGGCCAGGTAAGGGTGAAGGTGATGGGGCCGGACAGGGCGGAGCAGACTAAGGACCTGATGGCTATGGACGGGCATTTCGGCGGCGACTTCGAAATGCCCAAGAAGGGTAAATACGGCGTGATGTCGAAGTTCGTCCTGAAGGACGGCAAGACCCGGTCCGCCAAGTTCTGGTACACGGTGAAGTAACGGGGAGCAAGCTCCGCAGCTCTTTGTATGGTTTCTTCCGCAGCAGCCTCAGCGTATCGGAGGGCGGGTCAGCGACCCGCCCCTGCGCCGTCGCCCCGGTTCGGTCAGTTCGTATCTAATATTCCCCCCCTTCAACGAACCTAACACTTCTTACACAAGCACCCTCTCCCCCACGGCCCCACTGCCATTTTAAGTAAACTGATTAGCACCGATCTTCCGCTGTTCAGGTACCTCCCCCTTCAAGGGGGAGGTCAGGAGGGGGATGGGGGGGTGTTTTTTGCGCCGGAGCTACCCCATCCCCACCCCGACCCTCCCCTTGAAGGGGAGGGAGGTTTACAGCGGAAGATGAGACAAGTAGGTCGGGTTAGCCTGCAAGGCGTAACCCGACGTGCAGACGATGTGGCACCAGAGGTTGTCGGGTTACGCTACGCTAACCCGACCTACGCCTGTAACTTTCTC
>Ga0209317_1001396_pt1 | contig 21341 bp, 17 predicted proteins | sample RifGroB2_FD_183994 | JGI IMG/M metagenome (GOLD analysis project Ga0209317, IMG submission 183994) | Soil microbial communities from Rifle, Colorado, USA - Groundwater B2 (SPAdes) (version 2) | ecosystem: Environmental > Terrestrial > Soil > Unclassified | place: Rifle, Colorado | collected...
CGTAGATCTGCCACCATCGGCGTCGGATTCTTGGCGACGTCGGCTTTTTTGAGGGGGACGGAGGCCACGCCCAGTCGCACGCTAAAACAAAAGCTGCTTCCCTTCCCTGCTTCGCTTTCGAAGCTTAGGCTCCCTCCCATCCGCTCGACGATCTCCTTGCTGATGGCGAGCCCCAGTCCGGCGCCGCCGTAACTGCGGCTGTGGGAGTCGTCGACCTGGCTGAAGGATTTGAAGAGCAGGTGTGTCTTATCAAATGGAATACCGATACCGGTGTCGATCACGGAAAAGCAAAGCTCCACTGCTGCCTCTTGCGGCTGGTTCCCTCCCCTGACCCGAACCTCGACCCGTCCCCGATCGGTGAATTTCACCGCGTTTCCGATCAGGTTGGTGAGCACCTGTCGCAACCGGATTTGATCACCGAGCACCTGCTCCGGCAAATCGTCTGCTAGCTGAAGCTCGAGATCAATCCCCTTGCGTCGTGACTCGGGAATAAGCATCTCTACAGTCTCGACCACGCAGTCACGCAGGTCAAACGGCTTGTCGTGCAGCGAGAACTTTCCCGCCTCCACCTTGGTCAGATCGAGGATATCGTTGAGAATGCGCAAAAGAGAGCGGCCGGAGCTGTGGGCGGTTTCGATGTACTCGGTTTGCCGCGAGTCCGAAGGGGATTGCATGGCAAGTTCCAGCATGCCGAGTACACCGGTCATCGGAGTGCGCAGTTCATGGCTCATATTGGCGAGGAACTGGCTCTTGGTCCTGCTCGCCGCCTCTGCCGCCTGCTTTGACTGACGCAGCTTTTCCTCCATGAGCTTGCGCTCCATGGCGATAGCGACCTGGTCGGCCACCGCGTTCATCAGAGAAAGATCGTCGTCGCTGAACTTACTCCGGGTTCGGGTACCAAAGGAGAGGGTTCCCAGCACCCGCCCCTGGGCCAGCAGCGGGTGGCAGGCGTAAGCCAGTATCCCAAGCGATTGGACCAGTTCGGTGCGCGGGTCAGGGGTATTGGGGATGTCCTCTGCCACAATACGACAGGCGTCTCTGGCGGCGCAGCCGCAGACGGCCCCCCCGTAATCGAGCCATTCTATGCTGCGAGCCTCTGCGTCACTGACCCCGGCGCAGGCGTTTAGCTGCAGGCGCCCTTCCTTTTCGTCAACCAGGAAGTTGAAGAAGGCCTGACAATCTAGAAAGGACATGACCTTCTGGCAGAGCGCATCAACCAGGCGCTGCGGCGCATCGCTTTGCAGCAGCTTGCTCGCGCTATCGGCCAGAAGGTCCAGGCGTTGGTTGCTCCTTTGCAGCGCAGCTTCACCCGCTTTGACCTCTTGCATCATGTCAAGGGCGGCCTGGCGGGAATCGAGCAGCATCGCATTAGCAGCCAGCAACTCCGCGGTCCGGCCGGCAACACGCTGCTCCAGGGTTTCATTGATCCCCCTCAGCAGGGTCTCGGCGTCCTTGAGTTCCCTGGTCCGTGCCTCAACTCGTGCCTCAAGCTCGTCGTGGGCTTCCCGCAGCTTGAGCTCGGCCCTGTGCTTGTAGAGCGCCATCTCGATATGGGTTTCCAGGCTGAACTGGTCGAACGGTTTGAGCAGGTAGCCAAACGGTTCGGTCAGCTTGGCCCGCTCCACTGTAGCGCGGTCCGAATGGGCCGTCAGAAAGATCACCGGCAGGTCGAATTCCTGGCGCACGATCTGCGCCGTTTCAATGCCGTCCATGTTTCCCGACAGGCGGATGTCCATCAGGACCAGGTCCGGGCGCCAGTTGCGCGCCATAGCGATTGCCTCTGCACCGACCCCTGTGGTGCCGCTGATCCGGTAGCCGAGCCGCCCCAGCTTGCTGGCCAGGTCTGCAGCGACAATCGCCTCGTCTTCAACGATAAGCAAGGTTGCCTTACTCATGCCCGGCTCCTCCGTTTTAGCTGCTTCTTTGTTTAAAAATGATCTCAAATTCGGTCCCTTCCAAGCTGTTCACCTGCACGGTTGCGCTCAACTGCCCGGCCAGCATCTGCACCAGGCGCAGCCCCAAAGATCCCGTCTCTCGCCAGTCCAGCCCAGGGGGAAGACCAACCCCATCGTCGCGCACCCCCAACCGGACCGTACGCTCACCGATACTCCCTAGCGACACGGTCACTTCTCCCTGGTTCCGCCCCCGGAAAGCGTGCTTGAGAGCGTTGCCGGCCAACTCGTTCAGGATGAGCCCGCAAGGCACCGCGCTGTCCACCGGCAGCGACAACGGCTCCGTTTCGAGGGTGAGCCGGACCGTGGCAGCGGCGGCTCCGTGCGCTTGCCAGAGGTAATTTAGCAGACTCTCGGAATATTCCGCGAAATCGATCCGGGCCAAGTCTGCGGACTGATACAGCTTCTCGTGCACCAGCGCCATGGAACGAACCCGGTACATCACATCCTGCAGCCCATCACGCACCGTCTCGTCCGTCGAGCCGTCAGCCTGCAGGCTAACCAGGCTGGAGATCACCTGCAAGTTGTTCTTCACCCGGTGATGGATTTCCTTGAGCAGCACTTCCTTCTCGCGCAATTCCCCGGTACGTTGCTCAATCTGCTTCGCCAGCTCATTGTGTGCCTTTTGCAGCGCCTCCTCGGCCCGTTTCCGTTCGGTAATATCCTGAATCAGGCCGGTCATGCCGCGCAATCCTCCTGACTCAGTGCTCCGATACCTTCCGGCGGCCCAGATCCAGCGCAGCTCACCGTCCGTGCGCCGGATGCGGCACTCGAAACTCCAGTCGGCCTGCCGGTCCGTGCCAAGAGAGAATTTCCGTTGCACCTCAGGACGGTCCTCCGGCACCACGTGGTCCAGGAAGATCTCGTAATTCCACTTTGGTTGCGGTTCTGCATAGCCGAAGATGCGGTCATGCTCCGCCGAGCGAAACGCGGTGTGCTCCAAGAGATCGACGTCCCAGGCGCCGATGTGACTGGTTTCCAAGGCGAAGTGCAGACGCTCCTCGCTGTTTTTCAGCGCCTGCTGGCTCAGTTCCAGGTTGCGGAACAAAAGAGTTGCAGGCTCCCTGATTCCGGTAACCACAATGGCCCGGTAGGTCAGGAAGGCCGAGAGAAATAGGAAGAGATGGCCCAGAAGGTTCGCCGGTCCGTAGACGCTTATGTACTTGGTAAATGCGGCATCCGCAGCCATGGCGCTCACGATCGCCAGGATCAGCGTGTTCAGAACGCGCGGATGGAACGCTTTCCGGTTCAAACGCAGCAGTGCTATGGAGACTAACAGGAAGGCAATAATGAGGTACTCACTGAAGACCTTGAAAGGGGTCAACCCCCTGCCTTCGATGAAGCAGTCCGGGAAATACCCGGCGAATATGGCTGCGATAAGAAGCGCAGTAACGACTGTAAAAGCGGTCAGCGTCGCTGCAACGTTAACTTTTCGGGTGATGAAAATCGGAGCGGCGAGGAAAGAGAGGCTGAAGACGTACCTGAAAGCGATCCAGAATTGAGTAGGGAGATTGGCGTCATAGCCGGGGAATATGCCGATACCCTTGTAGGTAAAGGTATGCAAAACCTCGAGAGCACCCGAGGTGATAAAAGATAGGGCGATAAACAGGAAATAGTGATTGTCCAGCAGCCTGCGAGAGTTCCAGGAGAGCAGGAACACGGCCAGCATGACGAAGACGCAGAAAATTTCCACCAGGGTGTGAAATAAGAGATAGGAATACAGACTGCTTGCGTAAAGGCCGCATCCCGCGAGGGCAAAGGTGGCAAAAGAGAGCAGTTGCTCCGGCTGTTTAAGATGGTCTTCTGCGCATTGGGGCTTTTCACTCACAAGGCGCCTCCTCGTAGGGGTGGAATCTTCGGCTTAGTGAAACAACAAACCAGAGATGTTAATGAATTAAGTAGCACACACTCTTTTACCAGCTGATCCAGGCGCAAAATTTCGTCGCACATTAAAGCATGCAAAATGAAAAGTCAAAGAATACTAAAGGCATCTGGCATCCAGAGTCAGCTGGATTCCCGCTCTCCCTAGCCGAGCGGCGATTAATGACTTGGGTAGAGCTGATCATCAGTAAACAGTTGTGCAGCAAAGTCCCGCCCCGCCCGGTGCCGCACAAACTAACCCGTAGGGGCGAACCTTGTGTTCGCCCAGATTTCGTCGTTCACCATTGCATCGGGATTTTGCTGGACCCAGGCGAACACAAGGTTCGCCCCTACCTTGGAAGGAAGAGGTATTGAAAAAAGCGTTGAAGATCAACCATGAATGGGAGAGGAATTCGAAGCTCATCTCTCCGGATAGGAGAGGGGTTAAAAGCTCTCTTCTCCACATAGGAGAGGGATTAAAAGCTCTCGTCTCCACATAGGAAAGGGTTTAAAAGCACCGCTCCCTTGATCGGAGAGCAATTAAAAGCCCCCCTCACTTGATGGGAGGGGCTGGGGGAGGGTGAAGCATGCCGAAAATTTAACAACAGCTACCAGCGTAAACTGCCGCCCCCTCTCCCTAACCCTCTCCCACGAGGGGAGAGGGGACTTTTAGGGGCTTCTATGAGGGGGGGCAGGTTTCCCTCCCCCCTCGGGTCACAGATCACTTCCCAGCAAAGGGGTCCTTGATTTCATGCTCAGCTTTGAACATGAGTTTTTTCGTCCCACGGTTGTTGAGGTACTTGGCCAGTTCCAGATCGACCTGGACCGGGACGGTAACTCCTGCCTGGTTCAGCGCCTGGCGCAATAAAGCATCGGCCTTGCCGGCATGGCTGGCAGCATCGGCGAGGATGCGCAGCGCCTCCTCTGGGTTATGGAATCCGGTTGAGTTCTCGGCACCGATAAACACCACGCGGTAGAAAGCCTCCTCGTAGTGGTCCCGCGCCCGGACGTAGAGACCCTTGTCAATCTGCTTGGCTCCTGACGGGATTTTATTAGCCAACTCGAACAGTTTGGCCACGGTAGCGGTCGCGTAGCCGGAGCGGATGAACTGGGACATGGTCCGGTCCTGGATAGCGTAAATCTTGCTGCGCAGCGCTTCCGGCGACTCGGTGTGACACTGCCGGCAAGCCTTCAGCTCATTCTTCAACGGGCTCATGATCCGGTGATCCGAAACATCCTGGTTCCCCACCTTGGTGGAGGGCATATGACAGTCGGCACAAGAGACCCCAGCCTGCCAGTGCACGCTGTTATTGGAGAAGAACTCGAATTCCGGATGCCTAATGAAAGCGAGCTTGAAGCCGGTGACGCTCTGGGTCCACTCGCCGCTGGCCGGATTGCTGCGGAGCTTCTTGATGACGTTCTCGATGGTGATGCCGCCCCATTTGCTCTCATCCCACGGAAAGAAGACATCAGTCGACTTCATAGCCGCATCTTTTGGGATGCTGTAGGTGACGTGGCACTGGGCGCAAACCAGGGTCCGCTTCTCCTGCTGGGTCAGTTTGGCCTCGTCAACCCCGAGCTTTTGCAGCGCTTTGCCAAGGGTAAAGCCGCGGGAGATTTTCAGGGACAGGTCCCGGTTGTTATGACAGTCGATACAAGCGACCCCTAACGTCCGATACTGTTTAGGAATTTTTGCCAGCACCTCTTTGTAAGGTTTCGAGTAGTAATCCTTCCCCATCTGCCGCTCAAGGATCGGCGCATAGGGAGTCTTGCAGGTCAGACATGAGCCCCCCGCCTTGTAACGACCGGGATCCACCTCCAACTGCCCGCGCGGTTCCTTATACTCCGAGCCGAAGGCCCAGCCGTTGTAAAGGAGCGCCAAAAACGGGAACTCGTCAAGCTTGTCGGGAAGTTCCTCGCCGACATCCTCCCCCTTCTTGTACCTACTCTTACCTGCCGGAGTCGGCTCGCCGGTTTTTTTCCAGAGATCATACTGCGCCGGATAGAGTTTGCCCCATTGAGCGGGATCGATAGCACCGTCTGGAATCTCGGAAGATTTCAGCGGCTCAACTTTTTTGGGGGTGCAACCCGCGCCCATTGCCATAACGGCTACCAGCGCCAGTGCAGCGCAACTTTTCAGCATCTTCATTCCACTCTCCCCTCCTGGTTATTTATCTCACGGCGACACCGGTGCACCCTTGGCGCAATGGTCGTTAGGGAACCTGCATTGCCGGAGCATTTCATGGTAGAACATTTCGGGACGTGACAGCGGGGTAGTTGCATTGCCTGACGGCGGGCATAGTTGCATTGCCTGACGGCGGGATAGTTGCCTTGCTTGGCGATTGCCGGCTCAGGAAAGGGTGGCCAGTTCCGGCACCACCCTCTAGTTAACACCACCACATCCTGTTGCCAAACTAGCAGGTAATTCGGGATTATCTTTGACGCGGATCAAGTAAACGACAATAAAAACGACGATGATTTCTTTATCGTTCAACCATTGCTCTACCCATTTGGCGCTAGTTTTATCCTCGCTGCGTTTTCAACACCTCTTCCTTCCAGCGTAGGGGCGAACCTCGTGTTCGCCCAGGCACAGCTGAACCCAGGTGGAAATCGTGAACCACAGAATCAGGGCGAACACAAGGTTCGCCCCTACGGAAATTTGGTGAGAGGGGGACTTTCCAGCTACATGTATATTGAAGACCAAGCGTCAATCCAAAAAGTGCTTGCCTCGCTTGACAACCGGGCAAAAGTGAGGCATCTCCAATATTCAAGTTTCGTCATTTGGACCTTTGGCAATCACGACCTTACTCGGAGAACTCCTATGACTGAATTACGTACCGAGATAGTGCTGCAGGCGCCGCCTGAGCGGATTTGGGGACTGTTGACCGACGTGACGCTTTATGGTGAGTGGAACCCGCTTTTTGTGCGGGGTGAGGGGAAGGTGATAGCGGGGGAGCGGCTGGAGCTTACAGTGCAACTGCCGGCGATTCCGCCCTTCCCTATCAAACCGGAACTGTTGTGCGCAGAGCCGCAGGCGCGCTTTCAATGGCGCCATGCCATGAGCTTTACCGGATTGATGTGCTGGACCTACGGGATTGAACTGGAGCCTCTTGCTGCGGGGCGGCTGAGATTTGTGCAGAATTCAGCCTTCGGCGGATTGCTCGGACCGCTTTTCAGCTTCGCCTTGGGGGCATCCGTCGAGGGGGGCATGAGTGAGCTGAATCAGGCGGTGACGCGCTGGGGTGAGCAGGGGAATATTGGCTCGCCGGGGTGCCGAGAGGGAGGGAGGAGGGAAACGGATTTAGCTCGGGGCGCCATAATGGCGGAGCTAGGTAAAGGAATTAAAGAGCGTCGAGGGGAGCAGAAATAAAAAAAAGGCCAGGTCAAAAGACCTGGCCGTAATTTTTATCTGGAGCGGGAAACGGGATTCGAACCCGCGACTTCGACCTTGGCAAGGTCGCACTCTACCACTGAGTTATTCCCGCTCAACGAGTTCCTGTTTATAGCAAATGCCGTTCTCTCAGTCAACCTCTTTTTTAATAAACAACGAATTTTATCTTCTCGCTTCCTCGCCAAATGTCGTATCATATCGGGCGCTAGCAGCTATACTCATCATCATGAGAAAAGACGACAAGATACGCGGCATGATCGCCTACGAGGCAGCGCGCCTCATGTACGAGGACGGTGTCAGGGAATACCGGGACGCCAAGCGAAAGGCGGCCAAACGTTTCGGCCCGGAAAAAGCACTCTCCCTCGGCTCGCACCTCCCGACCAACGCGGAGATCCACGAGGAGCTGGCCAAACTGATCGCGACCAAGGAGGAGTATCTCCTTCCGGAGCGGCTTTTGCGGCTGAGAGTCACCGCCCTCGCCTACCTGGAGCTCTTCAGCGACTTCTCCCCCTATCTGGTGGGATCGGTCCTGTCTGGCGCGGTGACTAGCCGCAGCGACATCGACATCCATCTCTTCTCCGATTCGATTGAGGCGGTGGAAGACCTCCTGGAGCGGCGCGGTATCCCGTTTGAGACGGAGACGGTGCCGATCAGAAAAGGGGGCGTGATCAAGGATTACACCCACGTCTATCTGGAGGACGAGGGGACGATGATCGAATGCTCGGTCTATCCGGTCGAGGAGAGACGAAACCGCACGCTCAGCAGCATCACCGGGAAACCGATGGAGCGGGCCGGAGCGGCACAGCTAAAAAAATTAATCGCCAGGAATCTGGGCGAGGAGGAACTAAATGGAGAACCGTAAGGCAGAATTGATCGAGACTCTGCTCCCTAAGGACACCAACGGCTACGGCAATATCTTCGGTGGCGTTATCATGAGCATCATGGACAAAACCGCCGGTGTTGCCTGCTGGCGCTATTCCAGAAAGCGCGTGGTCACTGCCTGCGCTCAGCGCATCAGCTTTCATGCCCCGATCAACATGGGCGAGGTAGTTTACTCGCGCGCCACCATTATCCACGTGGGACGGACCTCCATGGAAGTGGAGGTCGAGGTCGAGGTGGAAAACGTGATGGAGGGAACCATGCGGCGCGGGGCCAGCGGCCTGTTCACCATGGTGGCGCTCGACGAGAACTGGCACCCGTCCCCGGTACCGCCCTGGCAACCGGTGACCGAGGCAGAACTGGAAAAATGGCGCGAGGTGGAAAAGCGGAGAAAGGAGAAGTGAGAAGTTTGCTGGCGTTACTTCTGGCGCTCCCGTTTCTTTCCGGGTGCGAAACGATCAACGAGGCCTTGGTGCGGCAGATACACAAGGAACCGGGATTGAGCCGGAGGATGCATAACCAGATCAGGGAAGGGTTGGAGAGGAGAAAGGCTGCACCGCCGGGAAGTATTCCCAAGAGAACCGCTCCGGGTAATATGGATCAGGCTGTTTTCAGGAACATGGGGCAAATCGCCATTGATCGCAGCAGCGGCAGATTGGATAGTTAGATAACTGCAGTTTCACTTTTTGGGCTTAATCAACTGCGTCACCCTCCCCCAGCCCCTCCCATTAAGGGAGGGGAGCTAAACGTCCCCCATCTCACCTTAAATCCATTTCTATCCAATTAAAGTTACTACGCAGGGGAGGAGCTTAGGCCGCATCTTACGCGCGGCAAGAGCTTAAAGGTCCCCTCGAGAGGGTTAGGGAGAGGGGGGATTGCACTGACGGCAAGAGTGTAAGCGAACAAAGTGCCTAAGTCCCCTTTGCCAAGAGGGACTTTCTGCTGCACCTTGTGTCACTCAAGATTGTGCTACTCGGGAAAGCTAAACGGGGCAGAATCCTTTGGGATTGCGGATTGATCGAAGTTCGAGGTAGCCCACTGGAGGACCTCGGCAGAGGGCGCGCCTTGCAACTCCGGCGGCGGGCTTTGCCCCAGAAAGCGCAGCGCCGATACGAGCAGCGCCCCTCCCTCTTTGACAAGGTCGCGACCGGCGGCGAGGGAGACGGCATGATCCCTTTTGCTGAGCTTGGTCCCTTCTGGTCCGGTCACCAGCGGTAAGTGACTGTAGCTAGGGGTTGCGTACTCAAAGACGCGTTGCAGGTAAATCTGACGCGGGGTAGAACTCAAAAGATCTGCGCCACGCACCACCTGGTTCACACCGGCCGCGGCGTCATCGACGACCACGGCCAGGTGATAGGCGTAGGGCCCATCGGCCCGGTGGATGACAAAATCCCCGCAGGACGCGGTCAAATGCTGACTATAGCGTCCCATGATCCCATCCATGAAAGAAATCACCTCATCATAGACCTTCACCCTGAGCGCCCGCTCCACCTTTTCCGCCGGCAGTCCGTTTCGGCAGATGCCTGGATAAACGACAACTTCCTCGTGGGGCGCGGAGGCTAACTGGGCGATCTCGCGCCTGGTGCAACCGCAGGCGTAGGCCAGCCCGCGCTGCACCAACAGCTCCGCAGCCGCCCGGTAATATTCGCTACGCCTGCTCTGGTAGACCACCTCGCCGTCCCATCGGAACCCCAGGATTTCCAGCGTCCTCAGCATATCGTCGGCGATCCCGGGAACCACGCGCGGCAGGTCCAGGTCCTCCATACGCAAGAGCCAGCGCCCGCCTGAACTCCTGGCTATCAGATAGCTGCCAAGAGCTGCAACCAGGGAGCCGACATGGAGCGGGCCGGTGGGAGATGGCGCAAAGCGGCCGATGATGATCGGATTATCGGAAACAGTAGCGTTCACGTGACACCCTTGGAGAATGCAGGAACTCCCCCTTGGAAAAAAAGGCGGGGGGAGTCTGAGTCCTGTGGCCACACCGCGTCGTGTGGTCACAGGGTCAAATCCCCCCCAGCTCCCCTTTTCAAAGGGAGAGCGTCTGCGAATTATCAGCAATTACAGAAACGAGCAGCAGTAGTCGGTGACCGTAGTGACCTTCAGTTTGAAGCTGGCGTTCTCCGGGACTTCAAATGCCTCGCCGCCTTTAACGGCGACCCACTCGGAGGAGCCGGGCAGCAGCACAGTAAGCTCGCCGGACAGGATCTCCATCAGTTCGGCCGAACCGGTATTGAAGCCGTACTCGCCAGGCATCATGATCCCGAGGGTTTTGCGGGAGTCATCCGGGAAGATAATGGTACGGCTAGTCACCCCACCGTCGAAATAGATATTGGCCTCTTTGACCACAGCTACGTTTTTGAACTCAGACACTACACACCTCCTGGGTTTAATTACAGCTAGTAATAAAACAGTCATTTACAGCAAATGCTATCCAATCTTTACAGCATTAGACTCTTTTTGCGTCTTTTGTGCCTTTTCGTGGCGAGAAAGTTTCCGCTGTTCCTTACCGCGGCCACTCCCCGGACTCCCAACGGTCCAAAGCGGCCTGCGCCCGAAAGCCCATGAGGCCCGGTATTTTAGCGATTCTCACCAACACGGCAACGCAGCGTTGCGACGCCTCCCGCATGGCGTACACGGCAGCCATGCCGGCTACCGCGGGCTCCTCATGATCAAGCAGAGCGAGAAACTGCTCGATGCCCCCTTCGCGCTGCAGCGCCGCGTAAAACCTGTTCAGCGACTCCACCTGCACCGAAGCTTCCTGATCCTGCATTGCTGCAATCGCCTCAGCGTGCCTTAGCGCCGCCTTGACGAACCAGCTGATTAGTTTTGTCACCTTCTCCTGCTGCTCCAAGCGTCGCCCCCCGCATGACGCAAGCCCCCTCTTTCAACCAGGGCAGCCGTGCATGCCATCAAATTGGAAACATTATCAGTTTTGAGAGAGCCGTTCAAGCTGAAACATTTACAGCGGATTCTGGATAAAAAAAGGCGGGGTTGCCCCCGCCTTTTCTACTGCGTTTATGCCTGCTGCTATTAAATGTCGAAGTAAAGTTCGAACTCCATCGGTACCGGACGCATACGGACGGGGTTGACTTCGGCTTCCATCTTGTACTCGACCCACTTCTCGATGACGTCAGGGGTGAAAACGTCGCCTTTGAGAAGGAAGTCGTGATCGTCCTGCAGCGCCTTGAGAGCTTCTTCGAGGCTGGAAGGAGCGGACGGGATGGTGGCCAGTTCCTCAGGGGAAAGACCGTAGATGTCCTTGTCGAGCGGCTGGCCCGGATCGATTTTGTTCTCGATGCCGTCAAGGCCTGCCATCAACAGTGCTGCGAAGGCAAGGTAGCCGTTGCAGGAAGGATCCGGCGTACGGTACTCGATCCTTTTTGCTTTCGGGTTCGAGGAGAACATCGGGATACGCAGCGCTGCTGAACGGTTACGGCTGGAGTAAGCCATGTTAACCGGAGCTTCGTAGCCCGGGACCAGACGCTTGTAGGAGTTGGTGGTCGGGTTGGTGAATGCGCAGAGTGCGCGAGCATGCTTGATGATGCCGCCGATGTAGTACAGCGCCATCTGGGAAAGCCCGCCGTATTTGTCGCCTGCAAACAGGTTGGTGCCGTCTTTCCAAAGCGACATGTGGCAATGCATACCGGAACCGTTGTCCCCGTAAAGCGGCTTCGGCATGAAGGTTACCGTCTTGCCGTTTCTGTTGGCCACGTTGCGGATGATGTACTTGAACCACTGCAGCTGGTCAGCCATGTCGACCAGCGAGGAGAAACGCATGTCGATCTCTGCCTGGCCGCCGGTGGCGACTTCGTGGTGCTGGCACTCGACGCGGATACCGACTTTCTGAAGCTCCATTACCATCTCGTTTCTGAGATCGTTCTGGGAATCAGTCGGTGCTACCGGGAAGTAGCCTTCCTTGTGGCGCGGCTTGTAGCCGAGGTTGGGGAATTCTTCACGGCCGGAGTTCCAAGCGCCTTCCGAGGAGTCAACGGAGTAGAAGGAAGCGTTGTTCGAGGAATCGTAACGAACGTCGTCGAAGATGAAGAATTCAGCTTCCGGTCCAAAGAACGCGGTGTCGGCCAGGGAGGTCGACTTCAGGTAGCTCTCAGCCTTTTTCGCGATGTTACGCGGGTCGCGGCTGTAGTCTTCCTTGGTGATCGGGTCGAATATATCGCAGATAAGCGAAAGGGTCGGGATCGCGGGGAACGGGTCCATCTTAGCGGTGGTCGGGTCCGGAATGATGATCATGTCGGAAGCGTGAATCGGCTGCCAGCCGCGGATGGAGGAGCCGTCAAAGCCCTGCCCTTCCTCGAAGGTGTCCTCGCCGAACTCGCTCATCGGCACGGTGAAGTGCTGCCAGATACCGACGAAATCCATGAATTTGAAATCGACCATCAGCACGCCGTTTTCTTTGGCAAATTCCACTACTTGTTTAGGTGTCATCGACATTCTCCTTTTCCTTTCTTTTAAGTAAAAAAACCAGCCGACTATAGGGCGTCTTCGCCCCGTTCACCGGTCCTGATACGAACTACTTCTTCCACGGGTGTCACGAATATCTTGCCGTCGCCGATTCGACCGGTCTTAGCTGCCTGCTCGATGGCGTCAACCACCTTGACGACCATTTCATCGGAAACGATGATCTCCATCTTGATCTTGGGTATGAAATCCACCACGTACTCGGCGCCACGGTAGAGTTCGGTGTGCCCCTTCTGGCGCCCGAATCCCTTTACCTCACCAATAGTGATCCCTTGGATACCGATTTCGTTGAGGGCCTCTTTAACTTCATCAAGCTTGAACGGCTTTATGATTGCTTCGACTTTTTTCAAGGCAGGTTCCTCCGCTTGTAGTTCAGTGCGCGCAAATTATAAGTAGCTTGCCATGAAATTGCAAGACTTAATAAATGTGGACTGAAGGTTAGTGACTTTATTTAATGCAAGATTGCCGCCAAACGCCGGCGATCATTAGCTGCACAATATTCCGGTAACTTAGCTGAAACAGAACGTCTCCCGAAAGTGGAGCGGGCAAAACTATTGCCTAAAAGTTAGGCAAGACAAGCAGCAGCCTATAGTTTTTCGGATGAGCGCTGATCTTCAGCAGCAGGTTGTCAGGACTGGTTTATTAGCGTGTTTTTTTGCCTACTGCCCCAACTAAATCATGTCTTGACTGTGGCGAAGCTAAAATAGGAGCCCCGTCAGGAGGCTCCTATTTTAGGCAAACAAAGCAAAAATCCGGGATTACAGGATGAAAAGCATTTCCCTGTAAGTCGGCAGCGGCCAGTATTTGGCAGCTATGATTTTTTCCAGCACATCACCGGTGGTGCGCAGTTCAAGCATTTTGGTAAACACGCTTTCCCTGAAGGCAACGGCCTGCTTATCAGCATCGGCAATGTTCAGCGCGCTCTCCAGTGCTTTCTCCAGCGCTTTGGTATTGGCGCTCATCGCGGCCAGCTTGTCGCAGAGCTCTTCCAACAATTCCCTCTGGGTCGTGACGTTCAGCTTGCCGGATACGGCGGTGACCGCATTGATGGACGCTGCTACCGTTGTGGCATATTCCATGGCGGTGGGGATTATGCTGTGGTTCGCCATGTCAATCATGGTCAGGGCTTCGATGTTCAAGGTCTTGATGTACTGCTCGACCACGATTTCGTAGCGTGCATGAACTTCTTTTTCGGTAAAGACCTTGTGAGCCGCAAACAGCTCGACGGCTTCTTTGGTTATCAGCTCCTTAAGTGCATCAGGAGTGCTGGGGATATTCGGCAGGCCGCGCTCTTTGGCTTCCTGAACCCACTCGTCGGAGTAGTTGTTGCCGTTAAACACCACGCGTTTGTGTTTCTTTGCGGTCTCCTGAAGCAGCTTCTCAAGGTCGGCGTCAAAGTTATTCGATTTTTCCAGCACATCGGCAAAACCCTTCAGCGTCTCGGCGATGATGGTATTGATGATAATGTTGGGACCGGAGATGGAGAAGGATGAACCGAGCATCCTGAATTCAAACTTGTTACCGGTAAAAGCGAACGGTGAGGTTCTGTTTCTGTCGGTGGCATCCTTGGGGAGTGCGGGAAGGGTAGTTACGCCGATCTTCATGTCAGCGTTCATGGAGGATGATTTTTCAGCGCCGGCCACGATCTGATCGATGATATCGGCAAGCTGGTCGCCAAGGAAGATCGAAATGATTGCCGGAGGTGCTTCGTTGGCGCCCAGGCGGTGGTCATTGCCGGCGTTGGCGCAGGAGCAGCGCAGGAGCCCGGCGTAGGTGTCCACAGCTTTGATGGTTGCCATAAGGAAGGTCAGGAACTGGGCATTTTCATGCGGTGTGTGGCCCGGCTCAAGCAGGTTCTGACCGTCATTGGAGCTCAAGGACCAGTTGTTGTGCTTGCCGGAACCGTTCACGCCGGCAAACGGTTTTTCGTGCAGCAGGCAGACCAGGTCATGCCTGAGGGCAACCCGCTTGAGAACTTCCATAACGACCTGATTGTGGTCGGTGGCAATGTTGGTGTTCTCGAAAATCGGGGCGAGTTCGAACTGTCCGGGTGCTACTTCGTTGTGCTGGGTTTTAGCGGAAACGCCCAGTTTCCAGAGCTCTTCATTTACTTCCTTCATGTAACAGAGCACTCTTTCCTTGATAGTGCCGAAGTAGTGGTCTTCCATCTCCTGGCCTTTTGAGCACATGGCGCCGAAAAGCGTTCTGCCGGCCATCATCAGGTCGGGTCTTTTCAGGTAGAAAGACTTGTCCACCAGGAAGTATTCCTGCTCGGCTCCTACAGTTGAGGTTACCCTGCTGGCACTGGTATTTCCGAATAATTTAAGAATGCGCACTGCCTGTATGGAAAGCGCTTCCATGGAGCGAAGCAGAGGGGTCTTCTTGTCGAGAGCCTCACCGGTGTAAGAGCAGAAGGCGCTGGGGATACAGAGAGTGATGACGTCAGCCTCTTCTTTCAGGAAGGCGGGCGAGGTGCAGTCCCAGGCGGTATAACCCCTGGCTTCAAAGGTTGCTCTCAAGCCACCATTGGGGAAAGAGGAAGCATCGGGCTCCCCCTTGACCAGCTCTTTTCCGGAGAACTCCATCAGTGCCCCGTCCTCGGTCGGTGTAAGGAAGGAGTCGTGTTTTTCCGCGGTGATATTAGTCATCGGCTGGAACCAATGGGTGAAATGTGTTGCGCCTCTTTCGACGGCCCACTCTTTCATTGCCGTTGCGACAACATCTGCGATGGAGGGATCCAGCGCCAGCCCCTCGTCTATGGTTTTTTTCAGGTTTTTGAAGACAGCCTTCGGCAGTCTTTCTCTCATTACTGACTGGTTAAATACGTTTTGCCCAAACATCTCCACGATACAGCCTCCTTTTTAGACAGCGGTGCGTAAAAAATAAGCAGCTTTTTTTTCATACAAACGAACTTATCAGGGTTTAGGGTACTATTGCGTCAAAGCACCGAACATACAGCAAGAGAAATGCCCATCCCGGCATCAACTGGATTAATCTTTGCAAACGAAGGACAACCCCCCCTGTACGACCGCTGGCGCAGCTGATGTCTGGTCCGCAGGCTCGTCTCGGGGACTGGCTCCGCAGGGGCCTGCCCCCCTGATGGCACTGCATTTATTCTGTAGGGGCGAACCTTGTGTTCGCCCAGATTTGTTGCTGCCATTTCCATCGAAATATCGCTGGACCCGGGCGAACACAAGGTTCGCCCCTACTTTAGAAGGAAGAGTTGTTGAAAAACGCGCTGAAGATTAGCGCCGACTGGGTTAGCTTAATCGCTATCCCCCAGAAAGTTCCGGGACCGGAGCCTGCCAGGTAATACGCAGCGACCGGGCCAACCCTAGTCGCCACTTGCCAAGCGCCTGCCGTCAGACTATAGTACGGGCTGCTGCAAGCGCGGCATCAGGCGGGCCCGGAATTTGGGCGAAGGATGAATGATGAAGAAACAGGCAATGGCACAACAGAGGAACGGAAGGTCACTGCTGGCGCGTACACTCCTGCCGGCAGTGGTGCTTTGCGCGCTCTCGGTCTCGCTGGCGCAGGCCGACTTCTTCCGCTACACAGGAGAGGACGGGGTGGTGACCTTCACCAACACCCCGACCAGCCGCGGCGCAGTCAGGGTGCTTCGGGAAGCAAAGCTGAAAAAACAAAGCACGAAGGGATATAAAGCAGAGCTAAAGGGGGCGCTAAAGAGCGAGCCGCAGTTTGGGACGCAGGAGCCCCTGCTGCCGGTGAACGGAACCGTCAGTTCCAATTACGGCTGGCGCCACGATCCGATCGACGGCGGCATGAGGCATCATAACGGCGTCGACATCGCGGTTCCGACCGGCACCAGTGTCAAGGCGATTGCAGCAGGAAGAGTTGTCCAGAGCGCGGCACGCGGCGGATACGGCAACCTGGTGAGCATCGATCACGGCGACGGCATGGTTTCTATCTACGGGCATAACGCACAGTTGAACGTCAGCGTCGGGGATCAGGTGGAGGCAGGGCAGACCATCGCCCTCTCCGGCTCCACCGGCAGATCAACCGGGCCGCACCTCCACTTCGAGCTCTGGAAAAGCGGGACCAACGTGACCCAGTCGTATCTCAAGGATGGAGCAGGCATCCCAGAGGTGGCCGGAGGCGGAAGCATCAGGAGCTACGTGCATAACGACGGCTCCATTGTTTTTACCAATTTGAACTAGGCCTTCCCCCTCTCCCCAACCCTCTCCCACCAGGGGAGAGGGGGCTTAACCTTCCGTCGATATCATTTTTTGCTAAGTTTCGCCGCTATTCATTCCGACCCTACCGCTATTCATTCCGACTCTACCCAGCCTCCCACTCTATCCAGCTCCCCCCAACTTCCCCCCTCCCTTTATGGGAGGGGCTGGGGGAGGGTGCACACCGCCACAACCTCCCAACACTCTCTCCAACTCACGACTGCCTTTTCTTAACATGCCTGGTCGCCTGCGCCTCCCATGGGTCGTCGGGCCAGGGGTGCCGCGGATAGCGCCCCTTCAGCTCCTTGCAAACCTCGCGATAGGCGCCGTTCCAGAAACTACGCAGGTCGGCGGTCACTTGAATGGGACGGCGCGCGGGCGATAGCAGGTGAATCAGCACGGGCACCCTGCCAAAACCGACCCTGGGCGTCTCGGCCAGCCCGAACATCTCCTGAAGCTTCACGGAAAGATACGGGGTACCATCGGGCGGATAGCTCAGCCTGACTCGCGATCCGCTGGGGACGGCCAAGTGGGTCGGCGCCCCGTCGTCCACGAGCTTCTGCTCGCGCCAACTAAGCATCGCCTTGAGCGGCGCCAAAAGGTCGACCCGCTCCAGTTGCGCGAGCGTCCTGACACCGGTCAAATACGGCAGGAGCCAGTGTTCCAAATCCCGGGCCAGCGCCTGGTCCGACAGATCGGGAAGCTCCTCTTCCGGGAGCACGCGGACCAGAAAGTTCACCCGATTGCGGAACTCCTGCGCCTCGGCGCTCCAGTTCAGGCCGCCAATTCCGGGACCAGAGAGGATTCCCTGCAGCAAGGCGGCACTCACCTCCTCTTTGGTCGGAGTTGCCGAACGCTCCGACAGCAGTATCGCCCCGAGCCGCTCCTCTTCGCGGGCCACCACCCTCCCCTCGCGTTCGTCCCAAAACACCCTCTTGCCGCGGGTGATCGCCGCGGCACAGGCCGCACGCACGGCTTCCAGCGTCACTGCGCTGGCCAGATGAATCTCGCCCTCGGCAGAGCCCCCCTCCACCTCGACTGCAACAACAAAGGGCTGAGCCCTGAGATTGCTGCGCGTGGAGAGCCGGGCACCGCTCCCGTTTGCCATCAGGTAGCGCCCGGAACCTGGGCTTCTCTCCCTTGCCACCCGGTCCGGATAGGCTTTCATGAGGAGTTCTCCAACCAGCGCGGCGTCCACGGAAAGCTCACCACCCTTGAAATCGATACCCGGGGCTGGACTGGAGGAAGTCGCAGCAGATGCAGCCGCCGTCCCCCTTCTATCCCCTTTGAAACCGGAGTTGCTCCCGCCTTGCTCGGTTATTCCGAGCGCTCTCCTGAAATAGCTCGCCAGCCTCTCCACGGTGCGGCACCCCTGCGGGTCCCGACGCTCCTGGAGGGCGTCCACCCGGTCCAGCAGATCGCTCTCGGAAAGGCTTCCGGTGCCGCGCGGCAGGATGTCGCGCTCGGAAAGGATGGCGGCAAGGGTGCAGGCCAGCTCCCCTGCCCCGATAGATTTGGCTGCGATCAGCATGGCTGACAAGCGCGGGTGCATCGGAAGCGCCGCCATCTTCTTGCCGAGCTCTGTGATCAGGCCGCGGGCATCCAAGGCCCCGAGTCTCGCGAGCAGCGCCCTCCCTTCGGCCAGATGTGCGGCGGGCGGAGCATCCAGGAAACTCAGGGAAGCGGGATCGCCCACGCCCCAAAGGGCCAGGTCGAGCGCCAGGGGGGTGAGGTCGGATACCCGGATCTCGGGCGAAGGGAAGGGAAGCAGTGTCGCCTGGGTGTGCTCGGTCCAGAGACGGAAGCAGACGCCGGGCGCCACCCTGCCGGCACGCCCCGCGCGCTGCTCGGCTGAAGCGGCAGAGATGCGCATGATCTCCAGGCGGTTCAGCCCGGTCGACGGGTCATAACGCAGCTGCCGGGAAAATCCGGTGTCGATCACTACCCGCACTCCCTCAATGGTGAGGCTGGTCTCAGCGATATTGGTCGCCAGCACGACCTTCCTCTTGTCTGCGGTAAGGATCGCCTGTTCCTGCGCCGCAAAGGGAAGATCGCCATAGAGAACCGCTATCATGATTTCGGCGCCGACCTTCTCCTTCAGAAGCCTCTCGCAGCGCCGGATCTCGCCGGCACCGGGTAAAAACACAAGGATGTCGCCGCTGGCCTGGGAGAGCGCTTTTAGAACTGCGGAACAAGCCAACTCCGGCAGCCTCATGGAAGGCTCCACCTTCAGATAGTCGAGCTGGACCGGAAATAGCCTGCCGGGGCTGGAGATGAGCGGCGCGCCGCCAAGGAGCTTCGCTACCGGCGCAGCGTCGAGCGTCGCCGACATGACCAGGATACGCAGGTCCTCGCGCAGCCCTTGTTGCACGTCGCGGCAAAGGGCGAGGGAAAGGTCGCAGGTCAGGCTTCTTTCGTGGAATTCATCGAAGATCACGGCGGCCACCCCCTCGAGGAGCGGATCGTTCTGGAGCCTGCGCGCCAGGATTCCCTCGGTCACCACCTCGATTCTGGTAGCCTGAGAGACCTTGCGCTCGAAGCGGATGCTGTAGCCTACGCGCCGGCCGACCTCTTCGACCAGGCACGACGCCATATAGCGCGCGGCATTGACCGCCGCCAGCCGGCGCGGCTCCAGCATGATGATCTTCCCTGCTTTGAGAAAGGGGGCGTTCAGGAGCGCCAAGGGGACGCGGGTGGTCTTTCCGGCGCCCGGTGGAGCTTGGAGCACAGCAACGTTGCCGTGCTCCAGCAGCGCCAGGAGTTCCGGGAGGATTTCCTCAATAGGGGTTTTGAGCATGGCTGGCATCAAGGGAGCAGGCGAAGCGCCTCCAGATTGATGCCGGCAAGGGAGTCGACCACCCGGCAGGCCCCGGTAAGCCGGGCTCCGGGGTAACTGTTGGTCACCGCCAGCACTTTGAGCCCCGCGCCGGTCGCCGAAGCGATACCCGCAGGTGTGTCTTCGATGGCTATGGAGGCCGCGGGATCGATCTGGCCCGGGAAAATCTCCTGGAGGCGCTGCAAGGTAAGGCGGTAGCTCTCGGGATCTGGCTTGCTCGCCGCGACCTCTTCGGCTGTCACCAGCGCATCGAAGGCGTTGGTGAGACCTAGCTGGATTAGAATCGGGTCGATGTCGCTGCGCAGGGCGCCGCTGCAAAGGCCAAGCGGCAGGTTGCCGGAAATGGAGCGGATCAGCTCAACGACGCCGGGATAAGGGGCAACCCCTACGGAAACGATGGTCAGGAAGGCCTGGGCCTTCTCCTCGATTCGCTCTTTCAACTCCTGGTCCGAGAGCGACCGACCGCCGGCACTGAACGCCTCCCTAAAAGCGTCCCGATCGTCGAAGCCCATGTAGCGTTCCTGGTATTCCTGCCAGGAATAGCCCAGGCCAAGCGGTTCCAGTATCTCCTGAAACGCCTGGTAGTGAAGCGGCTCGGTATCCACGATGATGCCGTCGAAATCGAATATAACTGCGTTAAGCATGCAAAGGCTCCTTGTGAAGTCCTAGAATTTTCCCATCAATGCCAGCGAAGGTACCCCGCCAATGGAAAGCGGTGCTATGGTAAACTCCCCTTTTTTCGAGGCATAGTATCTGGTAACCGCATCCCCGGCCAGCTCGCCGATAGCAGCGCCAAGCACCACATCGCTCAGCCAGTGTTTATCCTGATAAAGCCGGGAAAAACCTGCAAAGCCGGCCGCCGCGTAGCAAAGAACCTTCACCGGGAAACTTTGCGTCTTCGAAGCGAGGACATGGGCTACGGCAAAAGAGCTTGCGGTATGCATCGAGGGGAGCGAGCCGTAACCACTTTTGAACTGGAAAGGCCTATAGCGGGAATTGCTCTCCCCGGTATGAGGTCGCCCCCGGCCGATTGCTTCTTTGAGCACGAAACTCGCTCCGTCGGCAAGAAACAGCGCCTCACCCAATTCCTCGCCAAGCCGCATGAACTCCGGCTCGTCGGCTACCGCCCCGGCGCCGTACAGCGCAGCAGCCACACCGATGTGCAGGAAAGGATTGCTGGCCAGATTCCCGAAATCGGTCAGGCCGGTGAGAGTCCCGCTACGTGCATCGGCGAGCTCCGACCTGGCGTCCTTGTCTAACAGGTAGCTCAAGGCGAAAATTCCTGCCAGCGCCGCGCTCTCCCGGAGATAGGGATCGACCGGTGCGGCAACAAAGAGCTTCCCTTGTTCCGATACCCTGGTCATCTCCCTTTTGATGGCTGCGCCGCTGTTGAAGAGGTTCTCCGCCGCCTGAGCTTGCGTGGCCAGATAATCGCAGAAAAAAAGTGACAGCACCAGACAAAAAAGCATCCTGAGCAGAGTCGCGGAGGCCGACCTTCCGCTCACCACGCCCGCACGCTTGAAGTGAGCGGAAAGAAGCTGGAAGCATTGTTGCTGCGGCATAAATTCACTCCAACTCACCAACTAGTCCCCTCTTCCTTCCAACGTAGGTTCGAACCTTGTGTTCGCCCGGGTTCGCCCATTGGGGACCGATTAGCGGTAGTTTGCCACAAGTCCCCTCTCCCGGAGGGGGAGGGTTAGGGAGGGGGAAAGCTTGATCAGACCGCCCCCGCTTCCAGCAAAACCGACTCCGAT
>Ga0209317_1001398_pt1 | contig 21323 bp, 14 predicted proteins | sample RifGroB2_FD_183994 | JGI IMG/M metagenome (GOLD analysis project Ga0209317, IMG submission 183994) | Soil microbial communities from Rifle, Colorado, USA - Groundwater B2 (SPAdes) (version 2) | ecosystem: Environmental > Terrestrial > Soil > Unclassified | place: Rifle, Colorado | collected...
TGCAAATGCATTAATCTTATTGCTGACAAGTTGGTCTCCACCAGAGCATGTTTCCCCTTCAGATTAACAGCGTGGAGTTTACTAATTATTTTCCTGAAAATCACCAACCATTTTTGACCACATTACCGGCAATAAAAAATCCCGAAATCTGAAGAAGGTTTCGGGATTTTTTGTTTGAAGTCTGTTCAATTTATTTGTTTTTCAAAACTTCCATTTTACACTCTAATCCACTCCACTCTTTAATCTTTCCAACGAATTCATTCTTCATATTTTCCGGCAGGTTTTTAATTCGTGCTGTTCCATGGCTAGCTCCTGGAATTAAGAACGATTTGGAATTGACTTGCCTGGAGACCAAAACCCGGGGTGCCGACCAGGTATCGATTCCTCCATAAATGTAGAGGATGTTGTTTCCTTTTTCGTCGAGCCATTTTTGAAAATTCTGATACAATTCAGGTGAAAATACATTGGGTTTAGCCGATTTAGGAGGGAAAATGGCTGAAGGATTTGAGGTGAAATGCTGGATGTATTTTTTGAATGGGGCAATGTTGTAGCTGTAATACCCGGTTTGTGTTGCCTGGTAATAATGCGACGCAAACAAGTCGATATCTTTATCTGAAAAGAATGAGATATTGGACGTCTTCAGTAATTCGCTGAGGTAATCATCGAGCTTTTTGTTGGTTGGTATACTGTCGCATGATCGCCCCCACTGCCAAAACGAAAAGGAGTATTCAAGTACTGCCAGTTCGTATGATTTTCCAATATTCCCGGTCCTGTTGAATTTCAACCGGGCTCCTTTAGCGTACCAATTCAGTTTTTCAATGGCTTTATCTTCATTTTTTAGCAAAAATTCCTGAAAATCAAAAATTCTTTTCCGGCATTCCGGAGTTCCTATCGTATCCAAAAAGGTATAAATCCGTGTGTCTTCCAGAGCGTTGTCAATTGGAGCTACATAGGGAATGGCTACATCCACATCCTCCGGATAGAAATACTTGTAATAAAGGGTGGTTTGCCCGCCTTTGCTGATGCCTGTACTAAACCATTTCCCTTTGTATAACTGCTTAAAAAGTTGATTGACGGCATGGAGATCGGCTGCAGCCTGTTCTATTGTTAGGTATTCCCATTGCAGCGAATCGGGTACTGATTTGCCAAAATAGCGATATTCAACTCCAATGTTGTTGGCATTCAGTATCTGCTCCACTTCATTTCGTCCGCGTCCCATTCCATAGCCATGCGTTTCCATCACAGTAGGATTTCCAAATCCCCGATGTTTCAATTGCACCCATTGATTAAAATATCCTTTTTCCGGATGTTTGTGATCGATGGGTTGTTTAATGAACAGATCGTAAGTCAGAAATGCATCGCCAGACTTGGTAACATTGGTAAACGAAACATTGGGAAGGTTGAATAGTTCGCGTTCCAAAAGTTGTTGGTCGGCTTGCCCGAAGGAACTCAAAACTATCAGGCAGAAAAAAATAAGTAGTGTCGGTTTCATTGCGTGTATTTCAAAGTTATTTGGCCTGCAAAATACGTATTGCCATTGGAAAGTCAAAGGGTAAAAGTCAGAAGTCAGGAGTCAGAAGAAAGAAGCCCGAAGCGTCTAATCCACATGGCAATGCTCCCTGAGCGCTGATTGGCAGTCAAAATGAGCATTCTACTAGATTCTGATATAATGCAGTTGAACCAAACCTTTTTCAAACGATTTCGAACTGACCAATTGTAATTTTTGTTCCGGAAAATTTTTGCCGAATAACCTGATTCCATCGCCCAGCAAAACAGGAATAATTGAAATGATCAGTTCATCAAACAGATTTTCCAGAAGAAATAAATTAACTGTTTCAGCGCCACCATCACAATAAATGTGTTTTCCCGTCTGACCTTTCAACGAAGAAATTAACTCAGGCAAGTTTCCGGAATAAAAAGTGATTTTATCAGTTGCTGAATGTGGGCTTCGGGTTAGTACAAATACACTTCGGTCACCATAATACGCATCAAAACCCATTGAAAGTATTTTGTCATAGGTTTTTCGTCCCAGAATGATGGTATCAACTCTTTCTGTAAAGGCCGAATAGCCGTAATCTTCGCCTTTCTGTTCAACCTGAGACAAAAAACTGATATCGCCATCCGATTTGGCAATATATCCATCAAGGCTCATGGCGATGTAGAGAATTACTTTGCGATTGGTTGTCATGTGTAAAGTTTTTTTTTGTTACGAGTTGCGGGCTCCGAGATACAAGTTACCAAAACCTGCAACTCGTAACACGCAACATTTTATTCTTTAAGAATATCTGCTAAAATATTTATTGCTATTTCAAACGGAGCAACTCTATTGCTTCCTTCACCGTTTCCACTGGTAGCTGGCAGCTATTGTCCTGACAAATATAGATCAGCGTTTTCCCTGAAGCGAATCTATTTTGTAGCAAAGGCAAATCATTTTCAGTTATTCCGGCACAGAAAATAACATGGGGCAAATAGTTTTTCTGAAGTTCCTTAAGTTGGATGATTGCATTCTCACCCACAATTGCCACTTCAAAACGATTGCCGGTCAGGCTAAGCATGAGTTGCGACCAGTTGCTGTAGCCGGATGGATAATCAGCCATATTTCTACTAACCAGTTCGAACATCTGTTGTGCAGTTTTCAGGTAATCAGGCTGATCAAGTAAATAAGAGAGGCGAAACAGATTTTTGGCCATCACTGAGTTTGACGAAGGAATCACGTTGTCGTGGACTTCAATAGTTCGGGTAATTAAGTCAGTTTGTTGCTTTGCAGTAAAATAGAAAATGTTTTTCTGCTCATCGAAGAAATCAGGGAAAACTATTTCTGTTAAATGTTGAGCTCTATCGAGCCATTCTTTTTGACCGGTGGATTCGAAGATCGAAATAAATGCCTCAATTACAAAAGCATAATCTTCCAGAAATCCGGAAATTTTTGCTTGGTTGTTTTTGTACGAATGGAGCATCTTCTCGTCTCTATCCATCATTTTTTGTTTCAGGAAATTAGCATTTGTTAATGCCAATTCCAGATATTCCTGATCGCCAAAAGCTTTGTAACAACTCACTAATCCTGAAATAGTCATGGCATTCCACGAAGCCAAAATCTTGTCATCCAGACCCGGACGGACACGTTTTTCGCGTTCATTAAGCAAAAGTTTTTTCCAGTTGTTAACCCTAAATTCCAAATCAGTTATTCGTAATTGGTGCTTTTTGGCAAACGAACGATCATCTTCATTCCGCATCAAAATATATTGATTGTGTTCCCAAAATCCCAGTGAATTGATGTTGTAATAATTACTGAAAAGATCAAAATCATTACCCAAAAGTTGCTGCAATTCTGGTTTTGTCCAGGTGTAGAATTTCCCTTCTTCTCCTTCGCTGTCAGCATCAAGGGCCGAATAAAATCCGTTTTCAGGAGAAAGCAGTTCCCGTTTCAGGAATTCAACAGTTTCTGAAATCACTTGCCGGTAAAGCGGATTTGGATCGATTTTAAATACTTCGGAATACAGTAGAAGAAGCTGTGCATTGTCGTAAAGCATCTTTTCGAAGTGCGGAACTTTCCAGATTTCATCAGTCGAATAGCGTGCAAAACCACCGCCAATTTGGTCGTAAAGTCCGCCAAAAGCCATTTTTTGAAGGGTTAGTTTTACCTGCTCAACTAACTTTTGATCCTGAAATTGATGTCCTGCCCGCAATAAAAACTGCCAGTTGTTCGGAAGCATAAATTTGGGTGCACCTTTGGTACCACCATTTTTCGTGTCGAAATAGCTTTGCCATTTTTTCAAAAGTTGAGGTAAAAGCAAAGGATCGATCCCTGCATTTTCACCTGAAATCGGAACCAGCGAATTTTGCTCAATTCCCTCTTGCAGTTTTGCTGCGTATTCTGAAGTTTCATTTGGGTTTTCAGCATAAAATTTGAAAACGGCTTCCAAGGCCTGCATCCAGTTCTCTTTCTGAAAATAAGTTCCGCCCCAGATTGGTCGTCCATCGGGCAGAGCAATGCAGTTCAGTGGCCAGCCTCCACGACCGGTTAAAAGTTGCACTGCAGTCATGTAAATGTGGTCGATATCGGGTCGTTCTTCGCGGTCAACCTTGATGCTGATGAAATGATTGTTCATGATTTTAGCCACTTCCGGATCTTCGAACGACTCGTGCTCCATCACGTGGCACCAGTGACAAGCTGAGTAGCCAATGCTGATGAGCAAAAGTTTATTTTCAGACTTAGCCTGATTCAAAGCTTTTTCATCCCACGATTGCCAGTTCACCGGATTATGCGCATGTTGCAGCAAATACGGTGAGGTTTCGTGAATAAGTTCGTTAGTATGATCGAATTGTTCCATGTTTCTCTTTCAGATTCGATAAGGGAAACAAGTGGGTAGGGAAGAAAGTTCTGAATTTAAACCGTCAGCTAAAGCCAGACGGCAAAGGATATTAGCACTGACTAATTAAGATTTCAATCTCGCCCCTCAAATAAGTCACAGCTTTTCCGGCAATTAAAACCCGGTCGCCGTTGAGGGTGCACCACAATTGGCCGCCACGTTCTGACAATTGAAGTGCGGTCATTTCGGTTTTATTCAATCTTTTCGACCAAAATGGAATTAAAGTGGTGTGTGCTGATCCGGTAACCGGATCTTCGTTTACGCCAACTGCAGGAGCAAAAAAGCGGCTTACAAAATCGACCGTTGTTCCTTTAGCTGTGACGATAATCCCGCGTGCATTGGTAGACAGTAATAATGAAATGTCTGGCTGGAATCTTTGAATTGTTTCTTCTGAATCAAACAGCAAAAGGTAATCGGTTCTACCTTTGAATGTTGCTAAAGGATGAGTACCGAAAGCTTCAGCAAAAACCGGAATCGGTTCTACCGGTTGAGCAAAATCGGCCGGAAAGTCGAGTTGCAGATTATCTCCGACTTTTTTGACTGCAAGGATGCCGCTTTTGCTATTGAATTCGATTTGTTCACCCTGAAAATCCAGTTCGTTGAACAGAATGTGCGCTGTTGCCAGTGTGGCATGGCCGCAAAGTCTGACCTCGGCTTTGGGCGTAAACCAGCGAATGTGAAAATGATCACCTTCAGGAATGAAAAAAGCGGTTTCCGATAAATTATTTTCCATCGCAATTTGTTGCATGGTTTCATCATTCAGCCATTTGGTTAATGGCACCACCGCTGCCGGATTTCCTTTGAATAAGCCGGCAGCAAAAGCATCGGCCTGATAAATCTGAAGTTTCATCGCTTTAGAATTTTACAGTCAGTTTCAAATTTAGCTTACGCTTGGTCAGATAATTGGGTACGGCAAACATATCGTCCGAGTTATTGGCTACCCATAAATACGAAATCGTGTTGTTGATGCCCAGAAGATTGAACACTTCAAGGCTCAGCCACATATCTTTGATTTGATCAAACGCCTTATACTTATATTTTCTGTGGTCCTGATTGATCAGCACTTTTGAGAAACCGAGGTCGATACGACGGTATGGCGGGATTCTGAAAACATCCATGTAACGTTGCGATTGGGGTGGTCCGGTAGGTAACCGCGAGCCATAGAAGGCCGTCAGGTGCATTTTCCAAGTTGGGTTTCCGGGGAAATAATCCTGAAAGAAGATACTGAAATTAAACCGCTGATCGGTTGGTCGCGGAATGTATCCGTGATTGTCTCCCAAAACATCCTCTTCAGTTTTCATGATGGAAAGACTGGCCCACGACTCAATACCACTTACAAATTCACCATTCACTTTCATATCTAAACCGGTTGCATAACCAAATGCCTCCTGATCAGGCAAATACCTGATTCTTACATTATCGATCTGGTAGGGAGTCAGGTTCGAGAACGATTTGAAATACAATTCAGACGAAAACTTAAACGGACGTTCCCATGCGCGAAAAACATAGTCAGTCCCGAAAACAACCTGGGCCGACCGCTGGGCTTTTGTCTTCGGGTAGATGATGCCTTTCCTGTCTTTCAGTTCTTTGTAAAAAGGTGGCTGGTCATAAATTCCTCCTGAAAGATGAAATTCGAAATTGGCATCCCAGTCGGGATAATAGCGTAAAGTTGCCCGGGGACTCAGAAGAAATTCGTTGTTGTAACTCCAGTATTGCGACCGGATTCCGGCAGTGGCATACAACGCCCCTTTGTTAATGGGTATTTGGTATGTATCCTGAAACCAGGCTGTCAGTCGGGTCGAATTCATGCTGAAATCAGTGGTTGTTGTACTGAAAAGCTCAATCTTGTCACCCTGATAGGGAATCGCATAGCCAGTTGAGTCGCGCAAAATCCACTCGCTCATACGGTCATCAATTTTTTCGGATTGAGCTTTTATGCCCCAATTCAACAGGTGATGTTCAGAATTGTAGGCTCCTTTGTGTTCAAGGCTATAAACTGTTGCATCGAGATAATTACGGGCGTGATTCAAAAAGGTACCAACACCGAGATTAAGCACACTGTCGCCAAGTTCTTCAGAACCGAGGTCACGTTCCAATTCGTTTAGATAATAATCTCCCCTGATATCGTATGTTTCTTCTTCTCTGGAATGGTATGCTGAAGCAATAAACTTCAGGTTAAGACGCTCGCCGGGATGATAATTGGCCACCAAAGCGCCGGTTGAGGTAACAAACTTATCCACTTCCTGTCCTTCAAAATAAACGGTAGCGCTGTAGGCCTGGTTCCAGGTTCCGAAACTGGTTTTGCGGGTTTGTGGAATAAAGCCATATTGGTTTTTGGCCATGTTTCCCAGAAAGGAAATATCAAATGCCTGATTGAATTTGTAGGTCAGATAAGTTTGAGCATCAATAAAGCGAGGATCGTATTCGCCTTTTTCGTCCAGCGATCCCAACAGGTAACGATTGGTTTTATAACGAATTCCGGTGATGTGTGTGAATTTCCCATTTTTGCTGGCGTCTTCCAGTTGAAGCGAACCGCCCAGGAAACTGGCTGACGCCGAGCCTGCAAATTCAGTTGGCTTCCGGTATTTGATGTCGAGAACAGATGACATCTTATCGCCATACTTAACATCGAAGCCCCCTGCCGAAAATTCAATCGACGAAACCATATCCGAATTAATAAAGCTCATTCCTTCCTGCTGACCGGCACGGATCAATAGAGGACGGTAAACCTCAATATCATTTACATAGACCAGGTTTTCGTCAAAATTTCCACCCCGAACCGAATATTGCGAACTCAGTTCGTTGTTGGTAGATACGCCGGGCAATGTTTTAATCAGCGCTTCAACCCCCCCAGTTCCGGCATCCGTCATGTTGGTCAGGTATTTGGAGTCGATCCGGTCCATATTGGCTTTATTTCTGCGAAGGCGGGTAATCTGGACTTCACCGATTTCCTGATCGATTTGCTCCAGGGTCATGTTCAATTGTATCCGTTGCTCTTCCGAAGCAGTAAGGTTTTTTTCAACCTTACGGTAACCAATCATCGAGAACACAATAACGACAGGTTTTTTCGCCGGAATTCGAAGCAGGTATTCACCTTTTCGGTCCGAAACAGTTCCTATAGTTGAGTTTTTGAGTGAAATATTAGCAAATTCGACGGGGTTACCGGCATTGTCGGTCACTTTACCAAATAAAGTGGCATTGTTGCTTTGCGCCTGCATGCCCGTGGAACAATGAAACAGGATGAAAAGGACTAAAAGTGATTGTATTGACCTCATGCCGGCAAAAATAATATTTCTGCTATAATTAACTGTTCAGTGGTCTATAAATTGTTTTTACGCCAAGTATTTATCAAAAAATCTTAACTCAATCTTATTTCCCATAACTAAAAGGAAAAAGTCAATAGTCATTAGAAAAGCTATTTTTAATTTTTCCCTAATGACTATTGACTTTTTCCTTTTTCCTAATTTTTAGTATTTCCAAACCAGTACATCAGCAGTCTTCATGGATTTGGTCCCGATCAGGATTTCAGCATTCGCCGGAAGGTTCATTTCATAAACCTTATCCGAATAATTTACTGCAATCCCAAATCCATCACGATATTCGACCATGATTCCTTCAGGATAATTCTCAACCGGAATGCCCTGTTGTTTGTACAGTTTGGTTAACACTTGTTTTTCCAGTTCTCCCGATTTTGAATCGACACCGATATAAGTTACCGTTCCTTTGCCCAATTTGCGCGAAATTACCGCAGGGGTTGCGGCATAAAAATCGCCTTCGTAAGTGGCCCAGGTTTCGGTGCCAACGTTTGGTTTTAGCAAATCGCCCCAACTGGTCCATGCGTAATCCTGTTTGTTGAATTTAATTTTATCGGGCGAATGAGGCATGAGCAAATCGTACGATTCAACTTCAGCTCCAAACAATTTCCACATGGGCTCATAGAATTTGGCCTCCCAGAGGTGACCATTTCTGTCCTGAATTCCGGTGCGGCAACTCATAACCAGGTTTCCGCCATTTTCGGCATAGCGTGTCAGTTTGTCGATCATGGCTTGGTCAATCATTTGATAGGCAGGAACAACCAGAACCGGATAATTGGCAAAATTTGTGGTGTCGCGGACAAAATCAACCGGAGCACCAAACGATTTTATGGCTTTGTAGTATTTCAGGAAATGATTTTCAGTATTCCACTCTGTTGTCTGCTTGTTCAGGTTAATGCCCATCACATTGTCGGCATTAAACAGGATTCCTGTTTTGCGTTGAAGATATGGCGCAGGTAATTTTGCTTTGGCATCGTACTTTTTGCGCAGTTGATTTATTTCCTGAATAAACTTAGAGAATTCCAATCCACCGGGCGTTGGGGTAACTCCGTCGGTTCCAACAATTCCATAGTGGTACTGTTCGTAACCGTATAATGGCGCGCGGAAACGGTATGTGCAGGTAAATTTGCTTCCTCCGGCAAATACATGCCACAGCCACATGCGGATGGCTCCCGGAAGTGGTTGCGGATTAATACTGCCCCAGTTGACTTGTCCGGGCTGAAGTTCCATCACGCCATAGGTTCCTTTCAACGGGCGGAAAAAATCGTTGGCCATGGCAATACGCGAATATTCACCCACACGGTAGCCTTTAGGTCCAATTCCACGATCTCCGCCATAAACCATATAACGGGTGTACGCAACAAAATCAAGTTCCTTGCTCATTCCAACATAACCCACATCGTACATCGGAATATAATTGGAGGTAATGTACTGGAAGGATGCAGTGTATTTCCGCAGAACCTTTGCCTGTTCATCCAGAAAAGTTGCTGTTTCGGTATCGGCAAAACGGTAGTGGTCGAGTTGCTGGTGAAGGTTCATTCCCCATTGTTTGTGAAGCGGAATATTTATCTCCTGAAAATCGGAGTATGTTCCGCTCCAGAAATTGGTTCCCCATGCCTTATTCACAGCATCAATGGTTTTATATTTCTGTTTTACCCAATCGCGAAAACGCTGTTGTGCATCTTTCCCGAAATCCAGAAAACGACGAGGCTCATTGTCGAGTTGCCAGCCAATTACCCGGGAGTCTTTGCCATAGCGTTTGGCAAGCTCTTCAATCATTTTCATGGAGTATTGCCGGTAATAATTGCTCGAGAAAGAGGCATGTTGACGACTCCCATGATCCATTTTTGTGCCATCTTCTTCGGTTGCCAGCACATCAGGGTGCTCACGGACCAGCCAAACAGGAGGTGTAGCCGTTGATGTGCATAAAATGACTTTAAGCTTATATTTATCAGCCAGTTGCAATGACCGATCGAGCCATTTGAAATCATACTTTCCTTCCTGAGGTTCGAGCTGGGCCCAGGCAAATTCGGCAAAGTGGGTATATTCGAAGCCCAGTTTAGCCATGTTCTGAAAATCGCGTTCCCATTGGGTCGAATCCCAATGTTCAGGATAATAATAAACACCAACACTGGTTAAATCTTTAGCTGGGAAAAATTTTTCGGTGTTTTGGGCAATTGTCTGAAAACAAAAGAAGGCTACGGATAGGCCCAGTAGCACTACTTTTTTTAGGGTAACATGAATTATTCGCATAATGGATGTAATAAAATTAGGTTAAAATAAATTGGCGTTACAATAATAGTTCATTTCAAAGACATGTACAGATGTTCTTTTAAAATATCCGATTCAAATCGTTTTTTAGAATTTTTCGTTGTGCTCCCTTAGTCATTCAACGGTTAAAACACGTCATTCAAGTCAAATTCCTTTATTTTTTGAAAGATTGACAATATCTTCACAACAAATAATAATTTCTGAACCCGATGGAACAAGATTGTTCAGCAAATAAGCACCTTCCGGAGAATTTGGAGCTTTTCTTCGATATGGTTGAAAATGCTCGCGATGGAATCAATATCACACAAAATGGAGTTTTCAAATACGTAAACAAGGCGTTTTGCGACATGCTTGGATACACCCGTAAAGAATTGTGCTGCACAATTGCTTCCGACTTGCTTGTGGCTTCAGATAAGGAACGGATGATCAACCAGCATTTCATGCGGATGCAGGGTATCGGTCAGTACGGAATTGATTATACCACTCTGGTTCACAAAAACGGTTCAGAAGTGAATATAGAGTTTAATGTAACGCCAATCACTTACGAGGGAGAGAATGCCTCGTTTATCTCGATCCGCGACATTACCGAGCGTAAACGGATGCAGGAAAAACTGGAATTGAGCGAGCAAAAATACCGCAACCTGGTCGAAAATGCTCATGACGGAATCATCATTACACAGTTCGGGAAATTCAAATTTGTGAACAAGGCTTTTTGCAACATTATAGAATATTCGGAAGAGGAGCTAATCGAGTGCCCGTTCCTTAAAGTGGTTGCCGAAGAAGATCGTGAACGGCTGACCGAATATCACCGGATGCGGATGGCCGGAGAAAAACACCACATGATTTATGAGGCCAAAGGAATTGCCAAATCTGGACGGGTTATTCATTTCGAAATCAATACCAGTTACATCGACTATAATGGGCATCCCGCTACTTTTATCATTTTACGCGACCATACCGAACACAAGGCGCTTGAAGAAACACTCAAAACCAGTGAGAAAAAATACAGAAGGTTGTTTGAAGCCGAATCGGATGCTATTTTCCTGATCGAAAAAGAAACAGGTCAGATTTTAGATGCCAACCCTGCCGCTACTCAAATTTACGGCTATAGTCATGACGAATTTTTAAACCTGAAGAATATTGATATTTCAGCCGAACCTGAAAAAACGAAAGAATCTACTGCCAATGACCATAGTTTTGTGCCGATCAGGTATCACAAAAAGAAGGATGGAAAGGTGTTCGCCGTTGAAATTTCGGCTGGAGTTACGGAATTGGAGGGCCGGCAGGTTCACATCATTACCGCCCGCGACATCACCGAACGCATCCGGATGCAAAACGAATTGGCCGCCAGCGAATCGAAATACCGCACCCTGATTGAAAAATCGCTGGATGGGATTGTGATTTCACAGAATTCGAAAATTATAATGGTAAACAAAGCATTTGCTGATTTGCTTGACTTTTCGGTGGAAGAATGTCTTGAAAAATTTGGTCCTGAATGCATTGATCCAGAGGATAGGGATTGGATAGTCAGATATCATCTCGAAAGGATGAAGGGTAATTTAACCGATCTAACCTTTACCCTGCGATTAATTGGGAAAAACGGAAAACATGTAATTACCGAATGTTCTTCAACTGCCATCGAAATAGATGGCAAGCCCGCCTCATTAATCACTTCCCGCGATATTACCTCACGAATCAGGATGCAGAATGCGCTTGAAGAAAGTGAACGAAAGTACAGGGAACTGGCCGATTTGCTGCCACAAACCGTTTACGAACTTGATCTGCTTGGTAATGTAACTTATGTGAATAAAACGGGACGAAAAACTTTTGGGCTTCCGGAAGGTGAACTTGGTTTCCACTCATCCTCCGTTCTCATTCCTGAGGACCGCGAGAGGATGAGGGAAAATATCAGAAAGGCCATCAGGGAAAAACGTAAAGAAGGAGGGACCGAATACACGGCTTTACGGCGCGATGGTTCAACTTTTCCGGCAATTGTATATAGCAATGCTATGATCGAAAACGGAGAATTGCTTGGTATCCGGGGACTTATGATTGATATCTCAGAACGCAAAGCCATGGAAGAAGCGCTCCGGAAAAGCGAAGAGCATTATCGACATGTGATCCAAAGTCTGCAGGAAGGTCTGTTTGTGCTTCAGGATGATAAATTCATTTTCGTAAACGATGCCATTGTTAATATTTTAGGCTATTCGGTTCAGGAAATGACTGGAAAAACATTTTGGGAGATCATTCCGCCGGAACGAATTGAAGAAATTACACGACAGAATAATGCCCGAAAAGCAGGAAAACAAGGATCTTGGAGTTATGAATTTTCACTTCTTCATAAAGATGGACTCACCAGGGTTCCGGTAATTCTATCGACCAATTTAACCGATTTTGATGGTAGTCCGGCCATTGTTGGAACCGCCAAAGATATTACCGACCGCATTAAAGCCGAAGAAGAAATTAAAACGGCTCACAGAAGGCTCGAAGAAATTAACAGTGATTTGGAACAAACCATCCGCGAACGCACCAAAGAGCTAACCAAGGCCAATACACAACTCCTGAAATTGCAAAAGGAAAACCTTCAGTCGCAGTTTGATGTGTTAAAACAACAGGTGAACCCGCATTTCCTTTTCAACAGCTTGAATGTGTTGACTTCGCTGATCAGGCTTGAACCCGAACTGGCAGAAAAGTTTACCGAGCATCTGGCCAAAGTTTACCGGTATGTACTCGAAAACAAAGATAATGAGTTGGTAAACCTCAGTACCGAAATTAGCTTTTTGGACGCCTATATTTTTCTGATCAACATCCGGTTTATGGACAAAGTGGTGGTGAACATCCGCATTCCGGACGACAAAAAGAACCATCGGATCATTCCGCTGGCGATGCAACTGCTTATTGAAAATGCCATTAAGCACAATTCGATGTCGAAAAAATCGCCGCTGGTGATCGACATTTTCATCGACGAAAATAACCTGTTGAATGTGGTAAACAATCTTCAGGAGCGAGAAGCCCACATGACATCGACCGGCGTAGGTCTGAAGAATATACAAAACCGGTACCGCTTGCTCAACAATACCATACCGGTTTTCGAAAAAACAGAAACGCATTTTTTGGCACGAATTCCTTTGGTGGCTGAATAAAAGGGCAAGCCCCCTCTAGCTCCCCCAAATGGGGAGGACTAAGGATCACGAAATGAGAAAGAAATAAAGAACATAGAACAAGAAATAAGAAAGTATTCATTCCCTGGCGACTTTCTGAAAGTTCCGTAGGAGCGGCATATTGGTAGCCTGGGGCAAGTGAGGAACGAACGACGCCCCGGGTTTGAGAAGAAAAGAAAAAGCCGTCCGCGGGAAAAGATTAAAAAAATCGAAAATCAGATTTCGGACGGAATGGCGAGAACAATAATTTGAAAAAATGATAAAATGCAAGTAGTTATTATTGAGGATGAAGAGTTTGCTGCACGCAGACTGGAGCGTATGATTAATGAGATTGATCCCGACATTCAGATTGTTGCCAAATTGGAATCGGTGGCCGGTTCAGTTGAATGGTTCAAAAACCATGATGCGCCAGACCTGATTTTTATGGACATCCATCTGGAAGACAACCTGAGTTTTGCTATATTCGACAGCATTTCAATTAGTTGTCCGATTGTTTTTACCACGGCTACCGATGAATTGTCGACTCGTGCTTTTAAACTGAAACAGATCGATTATTTGCTGAAACCTATTGTGCAAAACGAATTGGTGAAAATGATCGGGAAATACAAGGATTTTCGAGCCAGCGAACGCCGGATTTTAGATGCAACTCTTTTTGCTGACATTGTGAAGAAGCTTTAGCTGAGCAAAATGCTTGAAACCTGGAATTTGAAACTTTAAACGAATAACCATGAACGTCCTGATTATCGAAGATGAACAACTGGCTGCACGTCGCCTCGAAAGCATGGTGATGGCCTATGACCCAAACATTAAAGTACTGGCAAAACTCGAATCGGTGGAAGATTCGGTTGAATGGTTTAAAAACCATACTCACCCCGACCTGATTTTTCTGGATATTCACCTCGAAGACGACCTCAGCTTTGCCATTTTTGACAAAGTCAAAGTTGATTCTCCCATTATTTTCACCACGGCATTCGACGAATATGCCATTCGGGCATTCAAACTGAAAAGTATCGATTACCTGCTGAAACCCATTATTCAGGAAGAACTGAACAATGCCATCGCCAAGTACAAAGCCTGGAACGGACAGAAAAACGGCATCGACATGTCGGCTTTGTTCGATCTCATCAACAAAAAGGAAGTCAACTACCGCGAGCGATTTTCGGTATCGTATGGACAAAAAATAAAGTCGTTCGGTGTTACCGAAATTGCTTATTTCTATTCGAAAGAAGGCATGACCTACGCCGTTCTGAACGACCAGAAACATTATCCGGTTGATTATTCGCTCGATAACCTGCTGAACGAACTCAATCCAAACGAGTTTTTCCGTATCAACAGACAATATCTTATCAAACATGGGTCTATTAAGCAGGTGCACGTTTTCCCAAAGAGCCACCTGAAACTCGAACTTGCCCCCAAACCCTTGGATGATATTTTCGTTAGCATCGACAAAGTGACGACCTTTAAAAAATGGCTGGGCGAATAAACCTCGCAGATATCATGTTTCTGGATAACTAAAAAAACCGGAACAATGAAAGCTTATCAAAAGCTTATAGTCTATTATTTCTCAGGAACAGGTAATTCGAGAAATGTTGCCTTGTGGTTGGCAAATGTGGCTAAAGAAAATAGTATTGAAAGCCGGTTAATTAATATTGGTCAAATCGAAAGGCTGGCCATTGGGCAACCCGATCCTAATGCGTTGGTCGTATTTGTTTCACCCATCCATGGATTCAATTATCCGCCTGTGATGCTGCATTTCATAATGCGGTTTCCAAAAGGGAAAAACAACATTTTACTAATGAATACCCGCGCCGGAATGCTCATTGGTAAATGGATCACTCCCGGCTTGACCGGTGTCGCGTTTTATTTTTCGGCGCTTATACTGAAGCTGAAGGGCTATTCGATCAAATCTATGTTTCCGGTCGATTTGCCCTCGAACTGGATTTCGGTGCATCCCGGATTAAATGAACGAACCGTGAAATACCTGCACGAGCAAAATCAGGAAAAAGTTTACCGGTTTGCCCGCAAAGTATTAGCTGGCGGAAGTGACTTCAGAGGCATTTACGAAATTATCCAGGATATGTTGGTTGCTCCGATTTCGGTGGGTTACTATTTCATTGGGCGTTTTCTGTTCGCTAAAACGTATTTCACCTCAGCCGATTGCGACAATTGCGGTTTGTGCATCAAAAACTGCCCGGTAAAAGCCATTAAAAAGGTTGATGACCGTCCGTTTTGGACCTTTAACTGCGAAAGTTGTATGCATTGCATGAGCAACTGTCCGAAGAAAGCTATCGAAACCGGTCATGGATACATACTGGTATTTTCACTACTCTTTTCACTTCTGCTTTCCGGCCTGTTTTACACATATTTCGCTGAACTGTTTTTTGATATTGAACATACATTCACGGGCTTTGTAGCGAATTCGGCATTGTTTTTGGCCATATTGGCTGTTTGGTATCGGGTCATTCATTTTTCTATGCGATTCAGGTTTGTTGAGCGAATTATCGTTTACACATCGCTCACTAAATACAAATTTTGGGGACGCCGTTATAAAGCGCTAAAAACGAATAGAACCAGTTAACCCGTTCATCTCTCCTTTCATCGGCAAAAACAAGCCATTCATACCATTTTATTTTTCAGTTTAGATGAATTGGTTCTACTTTCACATTGAAAATTAAAAACCATGAATCAGACTGTTATCATCCGCAAAGAAACTTTGCGTGATTACGACCGTGTAATCGAATTAACCGAAAAAGCCTTTGAAACGCTCGAAATCAGTGACCACAATGAGGGTAAACTCGTTGATAAACTCCGGAAGGCTCCGACCTTTATCCCGGAACTTTCGCTGGTTGCCGAACTCGACGGACAATTAGTTGGACACATCCTGTTTACTCCACTGCAAATTAAAAATGAGCAGAACAGTTATAATTCGCTGGTTTTGGGGCCGGTTTCAGTTCTTCCTGAATTTCAAAAAAGGGGAATCGGCGGAAAACTCATTCGAGCTGGTCATCAAAAAGCCAAAGAATTGGGATTTCAATCGGTAATCCTGATTGGTCACCGGGAATATTATCCGCGTTTAGGTTACAAACCTGCGTCAACATGGGGAATTAAAACCCAGGTCCCGTTGCCTTCCGATGATGTGTTTATGGCTGTTGAAATTGCAGATGGCGGATTGAAAGGTGTCGCAGGGATGGTTATTTTTCCCCCTGAATTTGGAGAATAAAAGTCTAAGCGAGTCCCATTGGTACGACATATTTGTAGCCCCGGCTTTCAAGCCGGGGATCAAAATGGAGAATGATTTTTAGCGTCGGCGAAAAAGAGTGGATAAAAGCAAAAGCCTTATTCTGACGCAATAGCACCGAATCAATTTAAAGTGATTTGTAACGAAAAGTACTCAATAAACGTCTGAAACAGACGAAACCAATTTGACCAAATCAGAAAACAAAAACCATGAACAACAACCCAAAAGCAGTCGTCATTGGAGCCGGAGTGGGCGGATTAGCCACAGCCAATTTTCTGGCAAAGAATGGCTATTCCGTTGAAGTCTTTGAAAAAAACACCAATCCAGGTGGACGATGCGGCCAAATGACCCAGGAGGGGCACCGTTTCGATTTGGGCGCCACCATTTTGCTGATGCCCTCACTTTATAAACAGGTGTTGTCGGAGTTGGGGATTGATCTGGAAAAGGATTTGGAAACCACTTCGCTCGAACCGGTTTACAAACTTTTTTTCGGCAATGGCAACGACTTTGCTTTTACCCGTGATCCCAGCCAAATGAAAATGCAGCTTGAAGCCATTGAGCCTGGCAGTTTTTCGAAATATCAGGAATATGTGAAAGAAGGTTATGAATATTTTAACCTTTCGATGAACGATTTGCTGGGCAAAAACTTCAATCATTTGTTTCAGTTTGTCAACTTTAAAAGCATGCGTTTACTCCTGAAACTGAAAACATACCTCTATCATACTGATTACATCAAACGCTTCTTCAAAGATCCGCACCTGCAAATGGCTTTCACATTTCAGAATATTTATGTGGGACAAAACCCTTACGAAGCTCCGGCCTTTTTCTCGATGTTACCAGGAGCAGAAATTGCCGAAGGAGCGCTGTTTCCCAAAGGCGGAATGCACCGGATTGTGGAAACGCTACTCGCTTTGGCCGACAAGCAGAATGTGAAGATTCATTATAAAACACCGATCGAAAAAATCTTGGTAGATGGTAAAAAAACCTATGGAATCATGCTGGTAGATGGCACCATCGTTCATGCTGATTTGGTGGTTGCCAATGCAGATTTACCCTATGTTTACGATCGGCTTTTGCCCGATAAGCGAAAAGCAAAAAGTCTGAAAAAGAAGAAATATTCCTGTTCGGCTATCGTTTTCCATTGGGGTGTCGATAAAGTTTATCCTGAACTCGAACACCACAGCGTGTTCCTGAATGACCCGTATAAAGAAGGACTTGAAAAGATTTTCAAGGAAAAATCATTATCCGATGATCCTAGTTTTTATATCCATGCCCCGGTTCGCAGTGATAAATCGGCTGCTCCCGAAAACCACGACACGCTTTCGGTGATTGTACCGGTGGCGCATCTCGATGAAAAGTACGATCAGGACTGGAAAAAACTGAAGCAAACAGCCCGGGGGGGAGTGATCCGACGACTGGAAGAAGCAGGCTTGTATGATATTGAAGAACACATTAAATTTGAGATATGTTACCTGCCAAAAACATGGGAAACCAGTTGCAATGTAACCCGTGGTTCGGTATTCGGCAGTTTGTCACATTCCATTTTTCAGATGGGTTATTTCCGTCCGCATAACCAACATAAAAAGTATAAAAATTTGTATTTTGCAGGTGGAAGCACACATCCGGGAAATGGTGTTCCGTTGGTACTTTTAGGTGCCAAACTTACCAGCGAACGCATTCTAAAGGACGCAAAAAAAATGAATTTCAACTAACATGGAAACAACAGTTCAGACCCAAAACGACCTGTACCTCGACATTTTCGATTCCATCGATTTCGAAAAAATTGTCGATCATCCCAATATCCTGATTGCTGCCCATTTCTGGGACAGAGAACGCTATCAGGCGGCTAAAAACTGCTACAAATTTATGCGTGCCATCGACGATCTGATTGACGATTATAAAACCGAACACGTAACCATCGCTCCTGAAAATCAGGCACAGTTTGAGTCCGATGTTTACCGGTGGATCAATACCATTGCTGAAGCTTCGCAGAACAATCCTTTACAGGCGGAACTGCTTGAAACGGTTGAGCGGTTCAGTATTCCGTTCTGGCCACTCGAAGCCTTTGCCAAATCAATGATTTACGACATTTACCACGATGGTTTTCCAACACTTCAAGGTTTTATCGACTATGCCGGCGGCGCATCAGTTGCTCCGGCTTCCATCTTCGTGCATTTGTGCGGTTTGATCCGGAAAGACGGTCAATATCTGCCACCGGTTTTTGATGTCAAACGCGTGGCAACGCCATGCGCTATTTTTAGTTATCTGGTGCATATTATGCGCGATTTCCAGAAAGACCATCTCAACAACCTGAATTATTTTCCGGATGATTTGATTGAAAAAAATGGTCTTGACCGCCAAAAACTTTTAAAGATGGCTAAAGGAATGCCAGTTGACCAAGGTTTCCGTAACCTGATTCGCGAATTGTACGAAGTAGCTGACTTTTACCGACTGAAAACCTACGAAATGATTCAGGAAATCAGGCCATTTGTTGAACCTCGCGGACAACTTAGCCTGGAAATTATATTTGCTCTTTACCTCATGGTTTTTGAACGCATCGACATCGAAAGGGGAAGCTTCACTACCAAAGAATTAAACCCCACCTGGCAGGAAATCAAAGAGCGGGTTGGACAGGTGATAGAAAGATTTGAAGCGGCATAGGTGCGCAAGCGGTAAATGAACCTAATTATATGATTACCTTTTTGTGAAATATTAAGTTATGAAATCGTCATAAGTGATCACCAAAAAAATCAACATGACATCAATCCTTAACTCCGTAGTTGAAACACCAGATGTCAATCAACTTAATGAGGTGGAGAAACCTGAAATCAAAGATTACAAAACCTCAGAATTTTTTACTGAACTTGAACAGGCAGTTCATGTTGCATTGGAAACCTATTCGAATGTTCACCGGGGCAGCGGGCACTACTCGATGGCAACAACGCACTTGTTTGACCATGCACGGGAAATTGTTCTGGAATACCTCGGACTGAATAAGCACAAATATGCAGTTATTTTTTGCACCTCAAGAAGTGCTGAAGCACTCTGCTCTCAGCTAGCTGCAGGTAGTTATCAAAGTCTGTCGAGCAGGGATATAGGCCTCGCCCTGGGTGTGATTGCCCTGGCTGTACGCAAAAATGCGCTGCCAGGTGGCGCTCCCCTTTACACCGGAGGAGGAACAGCCCGACTTATTTCGAAAGACTGGGTGGTCTGGGCGAAAGCTCCCGGCAAATTCGAGGCTGGCACACCTGCCATCATTAACGTCATCGCGTTTGCCAAAACGCTTCGCATGATGCAGCAATCGGGTAACGACATTTTCCTGACTACTGGCAGCAGAATGCTGACAGCTGCCGAAATACTATATCAGGACGAATTGGGAAAATACTCCGGAAGGACATTGTTGGCTGAACTTAGGAAAACCCTGATCGGTAGAGGTGTTCAGGTTCCGACCATGCAAGGAATCAGAACTTTTATTAATCTGGACAACAGCGCCAGCACACCGACCTTCGCCCCAATTTGGGACGCTTTTCGCCAGTCGTTATTCCAGCCTGAACAGGTAAATCAAGAGATTATTCAGGAAGTGAAGTCCATCTGTGCAAAAACATTGGGTGCGCCAATGGCTGAATATGATCTGATTTTTACTTCCAATACCACCGAGACCATCAACCTTGCAGCCGAAAGTTTAAGCCGCGAACCAAATGAAGGAGACAACCTGTTGGTGCTCAACACCATAGCAGAACATTCTTCGAACGATTTGCCGTGGCGTGCGATTCCGGGTTGTTCGCTGATCCGCCTGTCGGTGGATGCTGAAGGTTTTGTCAGTCTTAAAGAATTGGAAATGCTCCTGATGGCATACAATCAGGAAGGCCGGTACGGTAAAAAGCGCATCAAACTGGTAGCTGTGAGCGGCGCTTCGAATGTTTTGGGAGTTTATAACAACATTGCCGAAATAAGCCGGATTGCGCATCAATATGGGGCGCGCCTTTTAGTAGATGCTGCTCAATTGGTTGCCCATCACAAAGTAGATATGCAAGGCTCCGGAATTGATTATCTCGCTTTCTCCGGACATAAAGTTTACGCACCTTTTGGCTGTGGAGCACTGGTGGTCAGAAAAGAACTGCTAAATTTCACTACTCCTGAAATGGAACTGATCCGGTTTTCCGGCGAAGAAAATGTAGGCGGTATTGCTGCATTGGGCAAGGTGCTTGTACTTCTGAATCGAATTGGCATGGACTTGATCAGGGAGGAAGAACAGACATTGACCAGTCGGGCTTTGCATGGCATGGCCCAAATCAATGGTCTCGAAATATACGGGGTTAAAAGCCCTGAATCACCCGGGTTTACAGATAAGATTGGAGTAATTGTATTCGGGTTAAAAAATAAGATGGCCACACAGGTTGGAAAGGAACTGGCTTTGTATGGTGGAATCGGAGTCCGGACAGGTTGCCATTGCGCGCACATAATCATTAAGCACCTCCTACAAGTCGGACCAGGACTGGAGAAATTCCAAAAAATGATCGTTACTCTTTTCCCAAAACTAGCATTGCCCGGGCTGGCCAGGCTGAGCTTCGGCATCGAAAACACAAATGATGATGTTGATACTTTTATTCAGGTATTGGACATCCTAGCAAATAAGCCAAAACTCACAACTGAATCGGCAACAAACGGTACGCCTCTTCTGAAAAAAGCTGAAGTACAAAAGCAGATCGGTGATTTTATCAGGGCCAGGGCTGAGCGGGTTTATAGCTAAATCAATTTAAGAGCGAATAGACCAAAGGATCGGGCACTTTGAAGCGATAAGAAAACAATTTTTTTAGTCAGGGTTTCACTCCAAAAGTGAAACCCTCTATGTTGTAATCCAAATTTTTCCAGAGTTTTTTACATTTTTATTTATTTCAATGTACCTTTATAAACGTAAAGCCTAAGAGGAAACAGGCTCTGCTGGGGAGCAACCTGTTAGCAATAAGCT
>Ga0209317_1001399_pt1 | contig 21322 bp, 18 predicted proteins | sample RifGroB2_FD_183994 | JGI IMG/M metagenome (GOLD analysis project Ga0209317, IMG submission 183994) | Soil microbial communities from Rifle, Colorado, USA - Groundwater B2 (SPAdes) (version 2) | ecosystem: Environmental > Terrestrial > Soil > Unclassified | place: Rifle, Colorado | collected...
GCCGAAGACGGCCGAGACGGGCACCGGTCCCCCCCCAGGCTCCCGGGGCTTCAAACTGCCGGGACCGGGGAGGGAAAAGGTGATGCCGGTGCCGCAGCCGGAGGTCAGCACCGGCCTGAGCGCGGCGGGGAGCTCCCCGCGGATCCGGACGTTGGCGATGCCGTAATCGCTGCAGACGCTGAGCAGCAGGAAGTCCTCCACGGAGCTGACGAAGCCCTGCACCCGCAGGAATCCCGCCACCAGGAACCTCAGGTCGTGGGGCGAGGCGACCAGGGTGACCAGTTCCCTGTCGTTTACCCTGAGCACCAGCGGGAATTCCTGCACGACATCAGCCTCGTCCGGCAGGAGTTTGCCGTCTGCATAAACCTGTACCTGTTCCATGGTCTTTTGCGCTCGCGTTTAAAGCCGCCGGTCAGGGTACCCCGTTGGGGCCGGCACCCATGCCGGGCACAGTGCTACCTCGCCCCCTGGCTACTTCACCCCGCCGATGCAAAGGTACTTCACCTCCAGGTAATCCTCGATGCCGTACTTGGATCCCTCGCGCCCGGTGCCGGACTCCTTCACGCCGCCAAAAGGGGCCACCGTGGTGGAGATCAGGCCGGTGTTGATGCCGACGATGCCGTACTCGATCGCCTCGGCGACCCTCCAGACGCGCGAGATGTCCTGGCTGTAGAAATAGGCCGCAAGACCGAATTCGGTGTCGTTTGCCATGTGGATCGCCTCCGCTTCGGTCCTGAAACGGAACAGCGGGGCCACCGGACCGAAGGTCTCCTCCTTCGCCACCAGCATGCCGGGGGCGACGTCGGCCAGCACCGTCGGCTCGAAGAAGGAACCGCCAAGGGAGTGGCGCTTCCCCCCGGTTACCACGCGCGCCCCCTTGCCCAGCGCATCGCTGATATGCTCCTCGACCTTCTCCACCGCCGCCATGTCGATGAGCGGCCCCTGCTGGGTTTCCCCCTTCAGGCCGTCCCCCACCTTCATCCTGTCGACCGCCTGTGCGAGCTTCTCGGCAAACCGGTCGTAGATGCCGTCTTGGACCAGGAAACGGTTCGTGCAGACGCAGGTCTGGCCGGTGTTGCGGTATTTGGAGATGAGCGCGCCTTCCACGGCGGCGTCCAGGTCGGCGTCGTCGAAAACGATGAAGGGGGCATTGCCACCAAGCTCCATGGAGACCTTCTTTACCGTGCCGGCGCATTCGGCCATCAGTTTCTTGCCGACCTCGGTCGACCCGGTAAAGGTGAGCTTCCTGACCAGCGGGTTTGCAGTCATCTCACCCCCGATCCCGGCGGCGGAGCCGGTCACCACGGAGAAGACGCCGTCGGGCACTCCGGCGCGCCGGGCGAGTTCGGCCAGGGCGAGCGCCGAGTAGGGGGTGGCGGTGGCAGGCTTCACCACCATGGTGCACCCGGCGGCGAGTGCAGGGCCCGCCTTCCTGGTGATCATCGCCGACGGGAAGTTCCAGGGGGTGATGGCGGCGCAGACGCCGATCGGCTCCTTGAGGACCACGATCCGCTTGTCGCTTTGGTGCGGCGGAATCACGTCGCCGTAGATCCTCTTCCCCTCCTCGGCGAACCACTCGATGAACGAGGCTGCGTACACCGTCTCGCCGCGCGACTCGGCCAGGGGCTTCCCCTGCTCCGCCGTCATCAGTACGGCGAGGTCTTCCTGGTGCTCCAAAAGGAGCTCCGACCAGCGTCTCAGTATGACGGAGCGCTCCTGCGCGGTCTTGGCGCGCCACTTGGGATAAGCCGCGTTGGCCGCCTCGATGGCGCGACGCGTCTCGGCTCCCCCCATTTTGGGTATGGTCCCCAGCCTTTCTCCGGTGGCGGGGTTGGTGACATCGATGGTCTCGCCGCTGTCGGCCCCGGTCCAGGTGCCGTTGATGAAACAAAGCTGCCGGAAAAGGTTGCTGTCCTTTAGAACTAACATCTGATCCTCCCCTGGAGTGCGCAGTTGGCTTGAATGTTGACGGCTATGTTGTCGCCGGCTAATGCTGGGTGGATTGTATACCTGATTGTTCATTGCGCGGCAACAGAAAATCCTGGCTGTGCCGCACCTGTCCGCACAGCAGGCGACCTTCCCGGCAGATGGCACCCGTCCCTGCCCCCCTTCACCGTCGCAAACGCAGATGCCCCCTCCGCCTTTTGCCAAGGGGGCATGGATGTCACCTGCTCTGCGTCGTGCCGCGTCAGGGGACCCTCGCCTAGTCGGCACCCTTCTGCTTGCCGGCCTGCTCCTCCATCTGCACCAGGTAATTCGCGGTGAAGATATAGTCGTCGAGGTAGTCGCGCCGGCCGTCCTTGTTCAGGTCGTACCTGGGCGCCGATTCGGTCCCCCTGTCCTTCAGGAACAGTTGGAAATCCGCCTCGCCCACCGGCCGCGGCTTTCCCGGCACCAGCTCGGCCTTCGGGGCCACGGTCAGCGGAAACTCCTGGATGAGGCCGTTGTAGAGCATGCTCGCGCTCGCCTTGACCACGCCTTGGTCCGGCCTTGCCTCGAGCTCCCACCCCTCGGCGCTCCGGTGCAAGGAGACGTAGCGGGATGCGTTGAAGGCGAAGTTGGGGGCCCTGTCACCCGTCTCCATGGCGATGAACAGCGTGACCGTCGCTTTCCCGTCGGCAATCCCTATGGAGGGAACTTGGGTGAAGTTATCGGCGGCGTCCTTCCTGAAAAGAGCGGTGAGGCCCTCGACGGTCCTGGCGCCCTGGTACCCCCTGAAACGCTCGACCACGCTGACGACCGGCTTGGGCGGGGTCACCTTCTCCTGCGGCGCAGAACTCTCGGGGGCCTCCTGTTCGTCCCGGGGCACCGGAGGCGCTTCTTCCCGCTCCAGCTGACGCTCCGGGTCCTCCGCCTGCGCAGGCTCTTCGGCCTGCTGTTTCTGCTCGGGCGGCTGGGCTTCCTCTCCCGGGACGGTCACGCTGCCTCCCAGCACGCGGGGCGCGGCGGTGTCCCTTGTCGTGTCCAAATCCGGTTCGCCGCTGTCCGACTGCGGCTGGCCCGGTGGAGGACTCGAGGTATCCGCACTTGCCGCGGCTTCCGGGTTGGAGACGACCGGTTGGGCCATGGCAACCTTTTTCCCGTTCCCGTCGATCAGCGAAGCTATCAGCGAGGTCACCGACCCCGGCTTACTGCCGGCACGGTCAAAGGTGATGGTGGCGATTGTGCCGCTGCCGCTGCCGGCGATGGGAGTGGTTCCCACGATCGCCAGCCTGATGGGGTTTGCCGGGTTGGCGGCATTCATCATCCCGCTGACCAGGCTCCCCATCGCCACCCGCGGATTTTTGAGCGTCCCGCCGTCGTAGCCGATCCTTATCTCCAGGCCCGCAACCCCTGCCATCTGATCGCCGCGAAGGACGAAGGTGCCGTCGCCGGAAGGTGATGAAATGGAGAGCGTGGGGGCTGCGAAGGCGGGAACGGGAAGCATGGCTAGCGCAGCAAAGATCGGCACACGGGACCACAGACTGTGTCTGGACATGAATAACCTCAAATAATTCAACGGTTGGCCTGCTGGATCGGAGCAAGGTTCACTTTACTAAGCGTCACTTTTGCTGTCAAGGACGATGGCCCGCCTGCTGGAGAGGACCGGCATGCTGCGGGCCGCAAGAGGCGGGGAAAAAAGAAGGGGCAACTGGGTGCCCCTTCTTTTTCCGTCATATTGTTTTTTGTGCCCGGCGCTAGGAGGGAAGTTTCCCCATGGTTTTCAGGATTTCCCACCCCTTCAACAGGTCGAGGGCGCGCAGCACCTGGGAGTCGCTCTTGATCACCTCGTCCGTCTTGTAGGGGGCCGGCTTCGACTTCTTCTCGTCGCTGGACTCCTTCTTGTCTTCGAAGTGGTTCTCCAGATCCTTCTCCCTTATGTGCATCATCTCGCGCTTCTCGGTGCTTGCCACCACTTCCACCTTCTCGGCGACGATGTCCGGCGTTATCCCCTTGGCCTGGATGGAGCGGCCGCTCGGCGTGAAGTACCTGGCGGTGGTGAGCCTAAGGCCGGAGTTGTCCGAAAGGGGTATGATCGTCTGCACGCTCCCTTTGCCGAAGCTCTGGGTCCCCATGACGACGGCGCGCTTGTGGTCCTGGAGGCAGCCGGCGACGATCTCCGAGGCGCTGGCGGAGCCCGAGTTGATCAGCACGACGATCGGGTAGTCCCCCTGCTTGTTCCCCTTCCTGGAGGTGAAGCGCATCTGGGAGTCCTTCTCGCGCCCTTCCGTGTACACGATCAGCTTCCCTTCCTCGACCCAGTGCTCGCTGACCCGGACCGCCTGGTCCAGCAGCCCGCCGGGATCGTTACGCAGGTCGAGCACCAGGCCCTTCAGCCCCTTTTGCTCCGCCTGGAGGGCCTGCAGCGCCTTTTCCAGGTCGTCGTCCGTCTTCTCCTGGAACTGCGAGATGCGGACATACCCGTAGCCGTCGTCGAGGACCTTGTACTTCACGCTCTTCACCTGGATGATGTCGCGCTCCAGCACGAACTCCTTGGTCTTGTCGAATCCTTCGCGCATGATGGTGAGGGTGACCTTGGTCCCCTTGACCCCGCGCATCCTCTTCACCGCCTCGGTGATGGTGAGGTCCTTGGTGAACTTGTCATCGATCTTCAGGATCTGGTCGCCCGCCTTGATCCCCGCCTTGAATGCGGGGGTGTCCTCAATGGGGGAGATGACGGTCAGAATCCCCTCCTTGACGGTGATCTCGATTCCGAGCCCGCCGAAGGCCCCTTTGGTATCGATCTTCATCTCCTTGTAGGTGTCCGGCGGCATGAAGGAGCTGTGCGGGTCGAGCGAGCTGAGCATGCCGTTGATTGCCCCGTACACGAGCTTCTTGGTGTCCACCTCTTCGACGTAGCTCTTCTTCACGATGGAGAGTACATCGGTGAACAGTTCGATCGACTGGTAGTCGTTGCCGCCGCCTTGGGCAGCGCATCTGCGCTGCACGCCAAACGCAATGAAAAGCGTCAGCAGAGAAACGGTTGTGACAAACAGGGTTTTCTTCTTGAAATTGCTGCCCTTGAACATTTTGCCTCCCTAGGATTTGCTTGCGGTACCCTGCTTATCTGAACCAGGGACTGGGGTCGACCGGTCTTCCCTGGTAGCGTATCTCGAAATAAAGCATCGGCCCCTTGGCGGAATCAACATCCCCCACGCTGGCCAGCACGTCGTTTCTGGAGACCTTGGCCCCGACCCTTTTCGCCACGGATGACGCGTGGGCGTAGAGGCTGAAGAAGCCGTCCCCGTGATCGACGATGATCATATTACCATAGCCCTTGAAATAGTCGGCGAAAATCACCTCTCCGTCGTATACCGAGCGGATGGCGGAACCGGCCGGAGCTGCTACGGAAATGCCGTTGCTGACCGTGAAGGAATCGAAGTCCGGATGCTTGTGCCTGCCGAAACGGTCGACGATGGTCCCCTTCACGGGGAGCGATAGCATCCCCTTCTGCGCACCCAGGCCCTGGTTCGGCACCGGTGTCGCCTTGGGGGAGACCACCTGTTTGCCGCCTTGGGATGGTTTGCTGCGGCCCTTGGCACTATACGCTTTTCTACTTCTGGCTTCAAGCCTTTGGATCATGCTCTGCAGCCGCCCCGCGTTGGCCTGCAGCTCCTTCAAGGAGGCCTGGTACTGCTGCTTGTCCTGCCGCACCTTGCCGAGGAAGTTCGCCTTGCGGCTCTTCTCCTGCTCTATCTCGCGCTTTTTGGCCTCGATGTTGCGCCGGATCCCTTCCTTTCTCTCCGCGTCCTGCTCCAGGCGGAGCTTCAGCTGGTTCAGGCGCTCCAGGTTCTCGTTGTACTGCTGGAAGAGCTTCCTGTCGTTCTCGAGGATGCTCCGCATGTAGCGCAGGTTCTCGCTCATCTGGGGAAAGGACTCGGAGGAGAAAAAGACCCTCAGGTTCCCGGTGTCCCCCCCCTTGTACAGCGCCGCCACCCTCCGGTTTATCTGCTCCCGTTTGCGCTCGGCCTCCAGGCGCTCCCGCTCGATGTCGACGAGGGTCTTGTCGATCCCCTTCTCGACGGTGGCCAGATCGCGTCCCAGGGCGGTGAGACTCGACTGCTTCTCGGTAAGCGATTTCTGGATCTGCACCAGTTCGCCCGACACCTTGGTCTCCACCTTCTGGGTCTTGGAGATCAGGAGGCTCTTCTCCTTGATCTGCTTCTTGATGTTCTGCAGCTCTTCCTTCGCGCCGGCGCTGCAAACCGAGGGGACGGCCAGCGACATGGCGAGGCAGGTTATAAGGAGATAGTGGCGCATGCTAGACGTTTACGAACCTCTTCAGGGAGGTGGCGCTGCCGATGAAACCGAGCAGCACCCCGCCAAGGACAATGGCCGCCAGGTGCGTGGCAGGAAGGAAGGAGAGCCCGGCCGACGCGGGGTTCACCCCCAGGAAATTCCCCGCGTTCTTCAGGAAGGCGAAGTAGCACCCCAAAAGCGCCAGCAGCGAGATGACCGCGCCGGCAGCACCCTGCAGCACGCCCTCGATAAGAAAGGGGGCCTTTATGAAGAAGCGGGTGGCGCCTACAAGCCCCAGGAGCTCCAACTCGTCCTTTCTGGCGTAGATGGTCAGCTTGATGGTGTTGGAAACGATGAAGAGCACGGCGACGGTAAGGAAACCACCCAGAAGCATCCCCATCAGGCGGAACAGGTTCATGAACGAGTTGAAGCGCCTGACCCACTCCTCCCCGTACTGCACCTCCGTGATCCCGGGGATCTGCTTGAGCTTCGCCACGTAGGACGCCACGGACTCGTTGTCGCGGTGCTCCTTGTCCAGGCTGATCTCAAGGGACGCGGGGAGCACCTCCGGGGAGATCCCCTCCAAAAGCGCCTCCTGCCCTTTCAGCCTGCTGCGCAACCTCTTCTCGGCCTCCACCTGGCTCACGAACACCACCCTGGCCGTGCCGGCAATGGCCTGCGCCCTTCCCTTGAGAGCGGCCACGGCAAGAGGCGCCGGCTCGGCGTCGAAGTAGGCGGTCACCTGCACCTTGTCGCTCCACCCTTCCGCCATCCCCGCGAGGTTCACGTACACCAAGAGGAACAGGGACGCGATCAGCAGAGCGAGGGCGATGGTTCCCACCGTCACCACGCTCACGAAGACGTTTTGACGCAGGTTGGCGATGGCACGGTTGCAGAAATAGGAGAGGCGACCGAAGAAACCCTCCTGGGCCAGCTTCGGCCGCACCGCTTTATTACCCTTGGACATCGGGCACCTCCACGATCCGTCCCTTCTCGAGCCGGATCACCCTGCGGTGTGAATTCTCGATCACCCGCCGGTCGTGGGTCGCCACCACCACGGTGGTACCGCGGATGTTGGCCTCCTTGAAGATGGAGAGTATCTGTTCCTTGTTCTCGTCATCCAGGTTGCCGGTCGGCTCGTCGGCGATCAGGATCTTGGGATCGTTGACCAGCGCCCGGGCCAGCGCCACGCGCTGCTGCTCGCCCCCCGAGAGCCTCAGGGGCGTCGAGTTGATCTTGTCCTCGAGCCCCATGGCCTTCAGGATGTGGTACACCTTCTTCCCGATGTCGCGCTTGCCCCACCCCAGCACCTCGAGGGTAATGGCCACGTTCTCCAGGACGGTCCTGCTGGGGAGGAGCTTGTAATCCTGGAAGACCACCCCGATGGAGCGGCGCAGAAGGGGGATCTGCGAGCGCGAGAGCCTGGTCAGGTTCATGCCGTCTATAAGCACCTGTCCGCGGTTAGGGGAGAGCTCTGCATAGAGGAGCTTCAAAAGAGTCGACTTCCCCGCCCCCGACTGCCCCGTTAAAAAGACAAAATCCCCTTTGGGGATCTTGAGGGTTACGTCGTTGAGCGCCGTCGAGTCCGACTGATATGACATCGATACGTTGTGCAGTTGGATCATCTTTTCTCAAGCCTCGTACGTTAGGAACGCTACGGTGGTCCCGGCATGGGTTACCACTCGCTGTACGGCACGCCGTTCGAGCCGACCTTGTTGGAGCCGCTGTGCACGTCATAGACCCCGCCGGAGCCCTCTTCCGGTGTGTCCGTCGGCGGCGGGGGGACTACCACCCAGGTCTCGTTCGACCGGGTGAAGGGATCCTTGGGAATCTCCCTCAGGTACCTGTTCTTGTTCTCGACAAGCTCCTGCAGCGACTCGGGGTACTTCCCCTGGTCGGCGTAGAACTGGTCAATGGTGGAGCGCATGGAGTAGAGATCCTCGCGCAGCACCGCCTCGCGCGCCCTGATGAGCCCCCACTGGTAATTGGGGGCGCTTATGGCCGCCAGTATCCCGACGATGGAAACGACGATCATCAGCTCTATCAGCGTGAAGCCCCGCCGTGATTTCAAAATCCTGTTGAACATGGGGTCACCATTCCTCGTATTTCGTGCCGTCGATCGCCGTCCCCTGGCTCAGGGAATAGACGTCGAACACGTCATCTCCGCCCCAGGTGGTGCTGTCGGGCTCGTCGTCATGGGAACGCATCCCCCACGCGGGCTCGTCACCCTCTGTCTTGTGGAACGGGTCCTTGGGTATCCGGCGCAGGAACTTCTTCTTGCTCTTGACCAGCCCCCCGAAATCGTCACCCTCCACCAGCAGTTCGAGGGTGGCGGGGTAGCCGCTCTTGTCGACCACCTGCACGGTCTTTTGTTCAGCCTGCGCCTTGTCGTACTGCTTCTTGTAATCGTCGATCGCGGTCCTGATCTCGCGCAGGTTCCTCCTCAGCTCGATCTCCTTGGTCCTCTTGGCTGCCATCTGGGCCGAAGGGAGGATAAGCGAAGAGAGAATGATCAGTATGGAGAGCGTCACGATCAGCTCTATGAGGCTCAAACCACGGTTGTTGTCGAGGAATTTCCACATGATGCAAGCCCCACCGGGCTACTTTACCTCCACGACCGACTTGAATGCCGTCACTGGAAGCTGCGCCCCGCTCTTCTGGGTTATGTTGACGTTGGTGAACGCGATGCCGGCGGTCCCCTTCGCTGTCGCCTTGAAAGTGAACTGCGCCAGCACCCCGCTCCCCATCAGGGATTCGCTGCTTCTCGTGCCGGAGACCCAAACCTCGCCCTTTTTCTTGTCCACGAACGACTGGAAGGTGGAGGGCTTCCCCGTTTCCTTCAATAGGTTCCCCTCCACCTGGAAAACCACATCCAGCAGCTTCGGATCGTAGGTGAGGACGAAGACCGCGTTGTGCATGTCCTTCATGCCGGAAGCGTTCACCTGTACGTTGAAGGTATCGTTGAGCTTCACGGACGCGGGAAGGCTCAGGGCGAGCAGGGAGTTTGCCAGGGGGGCGGCAGCTTTGGCCGCTTGCGAACCCGGAGTCGCCGCCGGAGCCGGAGCCGGTGCAGGAGCCGGTGCAGGTGCAGGTGCAGGTGCAGGAGCCGGAGCCAGAGCCGGAGCCGGAGCCGGTGCAGGTGCAGGTGCAGGTGCAGGAGCCGGAGCCGGAGCCGGAGCCGGGGCAGGCGGAACGTCCTGAACCGGTGGACCTTGCGGATCGGGCGGGTACTCGGGCATGGCGTCCGGCGCCGGAGCTTCAGGTGCAGGTAGCGGAACGGCCTTCGGAACCGGAACCGGGACCGGGGCAGGCCTGGGAGCTGGGACAGTTTTCGGAGCCGGGGCGCGTCCTGCAGCAGGAGCGTCAGCAACCGCTTCCTGCATGGCGAACTCGGGCTCCAGGAACGAGGCGTACGGCTGGTTCGAGGACGGCTCGTCCTCGCGTCCGGACCAGAAGGCTGCCACGTCGTTTTCAGGCATCGTCACACCGCGCACGATCCTCGGGGTTATCGCCAGGAGCAGCTCGGTCTTGTCACCCGCCTTGTTGGTGTTGCTGAACAGCGAGCCTAAAAGCGGGATGTCGCCCAGCAGAAAGACCTTGTTTTTGCTGTCGGTCTTGGTCTTCTGGATGAGCCCGCCGATGATGGTGGTCTCGCCGTCCTTGAGCGAAAGAACGGTATCGAGGTTCCTGGTGCCGATGGTGACTACGGTGGTCGCCTGGTCGGTACCGATGGTGTCTCTTTGCAGGATGGAGCTCACCTCCAGGCCGAGCTTTATGGACACCTCGTTGTTAAGCTGGATGGTCGGCTCCGCGTTCACCTTCACGCCGACGTCGACATACTGGACGTTCACGCTCACCCCCCCGCCCGAGGGGGAAGAGGTGGTGGTGATCGGGACCCGGGTGCCGACGTTGAACTTCGCCTTCTCCCTGTTCTTCACCCTGATCTTCGGGTTTGAGAGGGTCTCGCCGTTGGAGAGGGTCTTGCCGAAGTTGAAGGTCGCGTTGGGAACCGTCAAGTAGCCGTTGTACCCTCTCATGGTGAAGAGGTTCAATAGGTTTGCCGGCGTTGCGGCCGTGGTCGAGGTGCCCGATGCGGCGGTGGTAACCGAACTCAGTGTGTCAGCCAGGAAGCTGCCGCTGCCGGGAGGGGTCACCGCCAGGGAAGCTGCGTACCTGGAAAGGAGCAGTCCGAAGGTCTCGGAATTTTGCTTGGAGAGTTCGAACACCTCGACCTCCAGGAGCACCTCGGCGTCCGGGACGTCGTTCGCCTCCAGTATCTTGCGCGCCACCTCGACCACTTCCGGGGTGTCGCGGATCACCAGGGCGTTCGCCTCCTCGTTCACGTAGATCTTCTTCACCTGGAGCATGGTCCGCACCAGGTTGACCGCCTTCTTCGCATCCAGCTTGTTCAGGTAAAAGGTCTGCACGAAAAGCTCTTCGTACTGCTTCAGCTTGTCGGGGGTCTTGGGATAGACGATGATGGTGCTCTCGTTCAGGATCTTCTTGTCCAGCCGCTGCATTCCGGTGATGAGCTCCAGCGCCTGCTGGAAACTTCCGTTCTCAAGGTGAAGCGAGACGTTGACGTCCTTCACCCCGTCGTCAAAGACGAAGTTGATGCCGGAGAGTTGGGACAGGATCGAAAAGATCTCCTTGAGCTTCGCATCCTTGAACTTCAGGGTGATCGGCTTGTTGGACTTGAGGTTCAGCTCGAAGCCGTCGAGCTTCGGGCGTTTGCTGGCGATGATCCGGTCCAGCCCCTCCTTGGCCTGCTTGTTCTCCGACTCGAATTCCAGGGCATGCTTGAAGGCGATCATTGCCTCGCGCGGCTTGCGATCCTTCTCGAACTGCAGGGCCTCCTGCAGGTAGGTCTGCGCGTTTCTGAGTCTGAGCACCAGGTCGGCCTGGGCCTTCGCCTGGAGTTGCGTGGGGTCCATGGCATAGGCGCTTTGGTACTCCCTGAGCGCATCGTCGTAGCTTTTCTGGGCGAAGAACGCCTCACCCTTCCTGAAGTGCACCTTCGCCGCGGCATCGGTCACGTTCAGAAGCTTCACCCGGTATTCCCCGACATCGGGATTGGCCGAGGCCACTTCCGCATACTTCACCAGCGCGGCATCAAGGTTGCCCTCTCGCTCCAACTTCTCGGCCTTGCTGAAGGCGGTGCGACCTGCGGTACAGCCTGACAGTGCCAGGGTCACCAGCATCAGGGTTGAGATCGATCTTAGTCTGTGCATGCAGTTGCTCCTTAAGGCCTTGAACTGGTGTGACGCGTGCTGAGCGATCTGTTCTCCACAAGCGGTATCACCATCTGCCCCTCGCTGTTGACGGACTTGATGGTGATGGCTTCGTCAGTCAGGTCGGTCACCTGGAACTTCGTCCCGATCTTGGACCCCTTCTTGGCCAGGATGATCTCGTTGTTCTTGGAGAGAAAAACGGTCCTCTCCCCGTCTTTCTTGAGGAAACCCAGAAACATGAGTTTCCCCAGCTCGGCCTCGTCCAGCTGCCTCTGGCTGGGGGGCGGCGGAGGCGGCGGAGGTGCAGCCTGCTCCGACGCCGGTAGAGGCGGCGGTGGAGGGGGCAGTCTCATGGGGGGGGGAGGCGGGGGCGGCAGCTTCAAGGCCGACTGCTCCGACTCGTCCCTGAAGAGCGGGGAGAAGATGTTGCGCCTGAAGCCGCTGAAGCCGGGCATGTCCTGCTCCAGTGCCTCCAGGTTCAGCGTGCCGCTGTCGAGAGCCTTCTTGGCGGGTGCCGCCTTGCCCTGCCTGATCACGGGGGCTTGCGCGCCGGGGCGGTTCTTTGGCGTCTCGACCTCCTGCTGTCTCGGGGAACGCAGGAAGGCGTAGGCGATGGAGCCTGCCAGTCCGATCAGCAGCAGGAAAAGCGCGAGTTTCTGGCGGTTCATGCCCCCTCCGTCTTGAGGAACACCGTCGCCTGGACGTTCAGATTGACAGATTCTTCCACCTGGCTCTGGCTGGCGAGGGATACCGCGTCTACGGTCAAAAGCTCCCGGTAGCGTACCAGGTCCGCAAGAAAGCTCTTCACCGAGCCGTATTTCCCCGAGACGCTGAAGGAAACCCCATAGGGAAGTATCTGCCCCAACCTCTCCTTCTCGGTGGCCGGCTTGTAGGTGATCCCTTCCAGGGAAACGGAGTTGTCCTTGGCGGTGTCGTAAAGCTGGCTCAGCAACGCGGCGAATTCCTTCTTGGGAATCAGCCGCTTTTCGAATTCCTCCAGGTCACGCACGCCGTTTCGGTACCTGGTCGAGTCGGCCAGGGTCTCCCCCTTGGCAAGCGCGTCACGCTTGGCGAACCACTCCACCTGCGCCTTTTCCAGCGCGGGCCGCTGCCAAAGGGAAAGGTAGAGCTGGCAGCCCAGGGCCAGCAACGCCAGAAAGGCGAGGAACGAAAAGGATTTGGACCTGGCGGCGATCATGTCGCGTAGCATCTGGAAACTCATTGGTAGCTGACCTTGCAGGAGATATTGAAGCTCAAGCCTTGCTGGGCCTTGCCGACCTTTACCTCACTCTGGCTCAAAAGGTACACCTCCGAAAAGTTTGGGGACTGTTCCATGTTCTCCAGCAGGCTGCGCAGACCGGCAAAGTTGCGCGCCACCCCTGTCAGCTGCAGCTTCTCGTCCTTGACGGTCGGTTTCACCTGGGAAAGCGCCACGCCCGGCGGCACGACCCCCTCCAGCTTGTCCAGCAGCCCCATCCAGTTGGTGGTTTTCCTGGCGATCAACTCGTTGCCGAAGGCGATCTTCGCGTCAAGCTCCCGCAACCGCTCCGGGCTCACCGCCGGCTCGCCGGCACTCCCGCGGCTGGCTGCTGCACTTTCAGTTCTTATCTTGTTGATGTCCACCTGGTTGCCGGCCATCTCGCGCACCTGGTACACCAGCAGGGCCGCCAGGATGAGCAGGGAGGCGGCGAGCCCGGTGTTCAGCCGGCGCATGTTGATGTAGCGCCTGGTGGCAAGGTTGATGGTCAGTTTCATGTCAAAGGCTCCTTAGCGCGGCACCCAGCGAGCCGGCCAGCGCATGCAGCGAAGGCCGGTCCAGCCCGAGGGTGGGGGCCTGCTGCATCATGCGCTCCAGGTCGAGCAGCACGGGCTCCAGCCCGCTTGCCTCCGCCACCAGCGCACGGAGCGCCTCGGCATCGGAAGGGGGCGCCATGCAGAGCACCTCGCCTACCGTCTGGCCGGGGAAGCGGTCGCCGTAGACCAGGAAGGAGCTGTTCACTTCGCGAAAGAGATTCTGCACGTCGGCCACGCCTTCCTTGGTCCGGTAAAAGCTCAGGACGCCGGCATGGAAGATCAGCACCGTCATGGCCCCCTGGTAGTAGGTGACGAAGGCGCCCTCCTCGGCTATGTCGAGCCTGGGCGCGAAGAGACGGTAGAGGTTGAAGGAGGTGAAATCGATGAGCTTGGCCTCAAGCCCCGCCGCGATCAGAAGTTCCTCGTACTGGGTCACCACCGGGCGGGAGATCAGCGAGACCAGCAGCGAGACCGCACCGTTCTCCTTCTCCTCCAGGGTCTGGTAATCCAGATGCACGGTCCCGATGTCGAACGGAAGGCTCTTCTTCAGCTTCCAGCGGATGACGTCCAGCCCCTCTTCACGGTTTTTGAATCTCGCCTCCAGCTCCAGGAGGACCACCCGGCCGACCGCGTCCGGCAGCGAGACGCAGACCGAATGCTCCTTGGTCAAAAGGCGCAGGTGCGCCTCCTTCAGCAAAGAGACGAACCCCTTTGGGTCGTTCACGTTGGGGTCGCGGCGCGAGAGGGTCAGCGTCCCCGGGGCAAAGGGGAGGGAGAGTCCGGACTCCACCTTGGGGTTCTTGCCGCCGCTCACCAGGGCGAAGCTCAACCCGGCGGAGCTTATTTCCAGCCCGACTGCTTTTCCTCGCATCAGCATATCAGGCACCTATTCCACGAAGGTGACACGGTTGATCTCCTTTAGGGTGGTCTCCCCCGCCAGCACCTTGGAAACCGCGCTCTCCCTGAGGAACATGGTTCCGGCGGCCTTGGCGGCCTTCTTCAGGGCTGCAGTGGGCGCCTTGGAGATGATCAGCTCGCGGATCTCGTCGTTTAGATCCAGAAGCTCCACAATGGCGGAGCGGCCGCGATACCCGGTGCCGTTGCAGTCGTCGCACCCCCTCGCCTCGTAGAGGGTGACGCCGCGGGTCCTCTCCGGGTCTATGGCGGACTCGCGCAGCTCTTCGTCGGAGATCAGCACCTGCTTCTTGCAGGAGGGGCAGATCTTCCTGACCAGGCGCTGCGCCATGACGCAGTTCAGGCAGGCCACGAAGTTGTAGGGGTCGATCCCCATGTGGGTGAAGCGGCCGATCACGTCGAAGACGTTGTTGGCATGCACCGTGGTGAATACCAGGTGCCCCGTCAGCGCAGACTGCACCGCGATCTGCGCCGTCTCCGAGTCGCGGATCTCCCCGACCATGATCTTGTCCGGGTCGTGGCGCAGGATGGAGCGGAGGCCGCGCGCGAAGGTGAGCCCCTTCTTCTCGTTGACCGGGATCTGGGTGATGCCGGAGAGGACGTACTCCACCGGGTCCTCGATGGTGATGATCTTCTCGAGCCCCGTATGGATCTCGGTGAGCGCGCCGTAAAGTGTCGTGGTCTTGCCGGAACCGGTGGGGCCGGTGACCAGCACCATGCCGTAGGGCTCCTTGATCATCTTGCGGAAGCGCTTGATCTCCCGGGAGGCCATGCCGAGCGTCTCCAGGGTGAGCCCCCTGAGGTCGGAGGCGATGCTCTCCTTGTCGAGGATACGGATGACCGCGTCCTCCCCGAAGGCGCTGGGCATGATGGAGACACGGAAGTCGATGGACTTCGCCCCGATGCGGACCTTGAACCTGCCGTCCTGGGGGATGCGGCGCTCGGAGATGTCCAGCTCGCTCATGACCTTGAGCCTGGAGATGAGCGGACCCTGGAAGTGGGAGTCGATGGGGTCTGTCGCCTTGTAAAGGACACCGTCGATGCGGTACTTGATCATGACGCCGTCCTGGGCCGTCTCGATATGGATATCGGAGGCACGCCTGGTGAGGGCGTCCAGGATGGTCGAGTTGACGAGCTTAATGATGGGGCTGGTGTCGGCGGAGACGTTCTCGACGGAGAGCACCTCCTCCCCCTTCTCGGTCTCGGTCACCAGCTGCAGCATGAAGTCCTCGGAGACCTCCTTCAGCACGCGGCTGGTCCCCTCCCCCCGCTTCAGGTAATAGGCGATCTCCGACTCGGCAGCGACCTTGAACTGCAGCGGCCGCTCCAGTAGCAGCGACATCTCGTCCAGCTGCAGCACGGCGGTGGGGTCCGAGATGGCCACCACGAGAAGGTCTCCCTGCATTTCCAGGGGGACGAAGTGGTACCGGAACATGGTCTCCGGCGGGATGACGCTGAAAAGCGACTCCTCCGGGCGCACGCCCCTGAGGTCGACGTACTCCAGCCCGAACTGCTCGGCAAGCGCAACGGCAAGTGCCACGTCGCCGATCAGCCCGTCCGCCAGGCAGATCACCCCCAGCCGCTCCTTCGTGCTCTGCTGCTTATCCAGTGCATAGGCGAGCTGGTCGGCGGTCAGTTCCCCCCGCTCGATCAGGATGTCGCCCAGTTTTTTCCTTCTGAAAGGTTTCAGCATGTTCCCTCTAGCTGACGGTGCTGGCGATCTTGAAGATCGGCAGGTACATGGTGACGATGATGGCGCCGATGACCACGCCCATGACTACCATGATCGCGGGCTCGATGGCCGTAGTCAGTACCTGGAGGTTCCTTTCGATCTCGTCCTCGAAGTAGTCCGAGATGTCCGAGAGCATCTCCTCCAGCGATCCGGTGGTCTCGCCGACGGTGAGCATGCGCAGCGCCAGGGGGGGCATCAGCTTCATCCCCTCCAGCGCGGTCGAGAGCCTGCTCCCCTCCTCGACCCGGTGCACAGCCATCAAAAGGCCCCGTTCCAGCACCTTGTTGTTCAGGGTGCCCACCGACATCCTCAGCGCCTCCACGATGGGTATGCCGGAGCCCAGCACCGTCGCCAGGGTGCGGGTGAAGCCGGCGAGCGCGTAGCGGACCGTGATGCCGCCCACGAGCGGAACCCTGACCTTCAGGCCGTCCACCGTGTAGCGTCCCGACTCGGTCTCGCGCCAGCGCTTGAAAACCACCCCCGCCGCGACGGCGCCCCCTATGAACAGCAGCAGGTATTGCCTGAGGAAGGTGGTGAAGTTGATCAGCATTTGGGTCGGCAGCGGCAAGGCGGCACCGGAGTCGGCGTAGATGTTGCTGAAGGTCGGCACCACGTAGACGAGCAGCAGGGCGATGGCCACCACCGCTACGGTGATCAGGATGGCTGGGTAGAAAAGGGCGGCGATGATCTTGCCGCGGAACCCTTCGGTCCGTTTGAGAAAGGCGATGTAGCGACGGATGGTCTGCGGCAGATCGCCGGTCCTCTCGCCGGCGCGGATGGACGCGATGTAGAGATGGGGGAATACCCGCGGGTACTTCTCGAAGGCGGCGGAAAGATCCATACCCCCCTTCACGTCCTCCCGGATGGCGGCGAGTATCTCGTTTAGCTTCCCCCCCCCCGATTCCAGAATGGTGTCGAGCGCCTGGATGATCGGAAGTCCGGCCTTCAGGAGCACCAGGAGTTCCTGGTTGAAGAGCAAAAGCTCCTTGTTGCCGATCTTCTTGCGTCCGACCCCGGATTCCAGCAAAAACTGGAACGGCTTCTTCTTCAACTCGAATACGACGTAACCCTGCTCTTCCAGGCTTTGCCGGAGCAGTCCGGCGTTGACCGCGTCAAGCTCCTTGATCAGGATTTTGCCGTCGGAGGCGCCTATTTTACAGGTAAAAACGGGCATAAGGCACTATGAGTACCACAATTAAGAGAGAATTAAAATAACAAAACCTAAACAGGATCTGTCCGCACCACATCACGCGTTGGTCATTCCGACCATCCACACGATAAAGCAAAGGAGCACCCCGCCCCCCCACCTGAGCGCACTTTTGCCGTCGAAGCTGTCCCGGGCCGGAAACCCCTTCAGTATCAGCGTGATGGTGCAAGCCACGAATCCCCATACCCCGGCGAGGCACAGCATGGACCAGAGCGTATCGGACATCAGGGCCTCCCTTTCGGTGACAGCATCCGCGCCAGGGAGCCGAGCTTCAGCTTCCAGACCATGAACACCGCCTCGCGCACGATCCTCCTGGACATCTTGGAGGTGCCGGCGTGTCTGTCTATGAAGATGATGGGAACCTCGCTGATATGAAAACCGAGTTCCTTGCAGCGGTAGTTCATCTCTATCTGGAACGAGTAGCCGTCGGAGCGGACCCTGGAGAGGTCGAGCGCCTTCAGCGTATCGGCGCGAAAGCACTTGAAGCCGCTGGTGCAGTCGGAAATGGTGAGCCCGGTGATTACACGGGTGTAGACACTGGCGAAGTAGCTCAACATGAGACGGCGAAGCGGCCAGTTTACCACACTGACCCCGTTTAGGTACCGGGACCCGATCACCAGATCGCACCTTTGCATCTCCTCGAAGAAATAGGGGAGCATCGCGGGGTCGTGGGAAAAATCAGCGTCCATCTGCACGACCAGGTCCGCCCCCAGCGCGAGGGCACGGGCGAAACCTTCGCGATAGGCTGAGCCAAGCCCCAGCTTCCCGCTTCTGTGCAGCACGCTCACCCTCCCGGTCTCGGCGGCCAGCCGTTCAGCGACCTCCCCGGTGCCGTCCGGAGAATTGTCGTCCACCACGAGCAGTTCCAGGGCCGGGTCCTGTGAAAGGATCTGCCTGGCCAGCTTTTCCAGGTTGTCCCTTTCGTTGTAGGTCGGGATGACGACGATCGGTTTGATGGGTTTCAAGGGGGGCTCACTTTCCGTTTGCGTTTTGGTCGCCGAAAAAGACAAAAAAAGGGCCCGACCGGGCGCAGGAAGCGCCTGAAAGGGACTTCGCAGAGGATAAACGATTTGCCTTCGCCAAGTCAAGCTAAAGGGCGAAAGGGGAGCAGGCCGGGAAAGGCGCGAAAGGACACGCGATCTGCGTCAGGCTCCGCCGGGAAAGCCGGTCTCCGTCGCAGGGGCCGGTCGGGATGGGGTGCTTCAGGGAGAGGGATTCCAGGACGGCCGGGGGCACCAAAAGAAAAAAGGAAAGGCCGCATCTGGCGACCTTTCCTTTATGGCGGGGTTGACGGGGCTCGAACCCGCGACTTCCAGCGTGACAGGCTGGCACTCTAACCGACTGAGCTACAACCCCAACTCTAGTACCTGTTGGGAAACCGTTCCGCGTCCATGTTCCGCGTCGAACCCCGGGGGTCTTCAACAGGAACTCCGCACGCGGAGCGTTGGGACATCTTTGTGGTGGGTGAAGAGGGGATCGAACCCCCGACATCCAGCTTGTAAGGCTGGCGCTCTCCCAGCTGAGCTATTCACCCAATATTATATATGGCGGGGTTGACGGGGCTCGAACCCGCGACTTCCAGCGTGACAGGCTGGCACTCTAACCGACTGAGCTACAACCCCGCATCTGCAACAACGTCCCCGGAAACCGGGAAGTCCTACTCGTTAACCAGAGCCTTGAGCGTGTTGCCCGGCTTGAACTTCGGCGCTGCCGATGCGGCGATCTCGATCTTCTTGCCGGTCTGCGGGTTCTGGCCGGTACGTGCGGCACGCTCGGCTACGCTGAAGGTACCGAACCCTACCAGGGTCACCTTGTCGCCACTGGACAGGCAGTCGGTCAGCGCGTCGAGAATTCCGGCGAGGGACTTCTCTGCATCAACCTTCGTCAATTGTGCTTCTTCTGCTATAGCGCTTACCAGCTCTGCCTTATTCATCCGCTTCCTCCTGGTTTGCATCGCAAAGTGAAGACATCTTATACCAGAGCCCTGTCGCGACTGTCAACCTTTTTTCTGCCCTTTTTTTCTAGTGCGGCACCACGCAGTTTTCGGTCCCGGGTTGTGCTGCGTCCGCATACAGCGCCGCTGCAGGAAGCCCCACCGCAGCGAGAAGCGCGTACCCCAGCACCTCGTCCATGTGTGCGACCGGGTGGATGGTAAGACCGTTCAGGATCTCCTTCGGGACCTCGGCCAGATCCTTCTCGTTCTCCTTCGGGATCAGCACGATGCGGATACCGCCGCGCCCGGCGGCCAGAAGCTTCTCCTTGAGCCCCCCGATCGGGAGCACGGTGCCGCGCAGGGTCACCTCGCCGGTCATCGCGATGTCGCGCCTGACGGGCCTCTTGGTGAGCGCCGAGGTGAGCGCGCAGGCCATGGCGATGCCGGCCGAGGGTCCGTCCTTGGGGATGGCCCCTTCCGGCACGTGGATGTGGATGTCCAGGTGCTGGTAGAAGTCCTTGGCAAAGCCAAGGAGCTCGCCGCGGGAGCGGACGTAGGTCATGGCGGCCTGCGCCGATTCCTGCATCACCTCGCCGAGCTTCCCGGTGACGGTGAGCTTCCCCTTCCCCGGGAGCGACACCACCTCTATGTTGAGGAGCTCCCCCCCGACCTCGGTCCAGGCAAGGCCGGTGACCAGGCCGACGGCGTCCTCCTGCCCCACCTCCCCGTACTTGAAACGGGGAGGCCCCAGGTAGCCGGCCAGTTGCTTGGGCTGCACGGTGCGGCGCAGCTTCCCCCCCTCGGCGAGGGCGAAGGCTATCTTGCGGCAGACCGAGCCTATCTCCCGCTCCAGATTCCTGACCCCGGCCTCCCTGGTGTAGCGCCTGATCAGCTCCAGCAAAGAGGCGTCGGTGAAGCTCATCCCCTTGCCGGCGAGGCCGTTGCTCTCGGCCTGTTTCGGGATCAGGTACTCCCGGGCGATGGCGAGCTTCTCGTGCTCGGTGTAACCGTCGAGCCGCACCACCTCCATCCGGTCCAGAAGCGGCCTGGGAATCGAGTGGCTGGAGTTGGCCGTGGTGATGAACATCACCTTGGAGAGGTCGTAGTCCAGGTCGAGGAAGTGGTCGTTGAAGCAGCTGTTCTGCTCCGGGTCCAGCACCTCCAGCAGCGCCGAAGCAGGATCCCCCCGGAAATCGGAGGTCATCTTGTCGATCTCGTCCAGCAAAAAGACCGGGTTGGACGAGCCGCACTTCTTGAGGGACTGGATGATCCTCCCCGGCATGGCGCCGACATAGGTGCGCCGGTGTCCCCTGATCTCCGCCTCGTCGCGCACCCCGCCGAGCGACATTTTCACGAAGTCGCGGCCGGTAGCCTTCGCCACGGAGCGCGCCAGCGAGGTCTTCCCTACCCCGGGAGGGCCCACGAGGCAGAGGATCGGCCCTTTCATCCCCGGCGCCAGGGCGTTCACCGCCAGGTACTCGAGGATCCTCAGCTTCACCTTCTCCAGGCCGTAGTGGTCGGCCTCGAGCCGGGCCCGGGCCACCGCTATCTCCTTGTTCTCCTCGGCATGCGCCCCCCAGGGGAGCGCCAGGAGCCAGTCGACGTAGTTCCTTACCACCGCCGCCTCGGCCGACATGGGGGACATGAACTTCAGCTTCTTGATCTCCGCCTGCACCTTCTGCCTTGCCTCGTCGGAGAGCGGGAGCTTCGCGGCCTTCGCCTCCAGGATGCGCAGCTCCTGCTTGAACTCGTCCTTCCCGCCCAGCTCCTTCTGGATCGCCCTGATCTGCTCGTTCAGGTAGTAATCCTTCTGGGTCTTCTCCATCTGCTTCTTGACGCGGGCGTGGATCTTCTTCTCGATCTGCAGGATCTCGATCTCGGCCCCCATGAGCGACAGCAGCCGCTCGATGCGCCGGGCCGGCTGGACCGCGGCAAGGAGCTCCTGCTTCTGGGGGACCTTGAGGTTCAGGTGCGGGGCGATGGTGTCGGCAAGGCGTGAAGGGTCGGAGATGGTCTGCACCGACTGCAGTATCTCGGAAGGGACTGAGCTGTTCAGCTCGATGTAGTTCTCGAAGCTCGCCAGCACGCCGCGCTTCAAGGCCTCCACCTCGCTGTCGTTGCCGCTCTTCTCGTCGAGCACCTCGACATCGACCTCGAAAAACTCGCTGTTGTCGTTGAAGGAGACGATGGAGCCGCGCTTTTTCCCCTCGACCAGCACCTTGACGGTGCCGTCCGGGAGCTTCAACAGCTGGATGATCTGGCAAAGGGTCCCCACCGTGTAGATGTCGGCC